>Ga0129348_1000645_pt1 | contig 12654 bp, 14 predicted proteins | sample CPBDNA_4_FD_94424 | JGI IMG/M metagenome (GOLD analysis project Ga0129348, IMG submission 94424) | Freshwater to marine salinity gradient microbial communities from Chesapeake Bay, USA - CPBay_Sum_27_0.8_DNA | ecosystem: Environmental > Aquatic > Marine > Coastal | place: USA: Chesapeake Bay...
AATCAAGAAATAGATTTTGAAGAACATGCTAACTTGTCTACTAGTGTAATTAGTTGGACTGCTAAAAATACAATCAATGGATTAACATACGGCAACGGTGGAATTAAATGTTGGCCAAAAAACTATGTTCTTAACATGCGTACACATGAAAATGCAGATCCTAATAACGCCCATGCACAAGTTGACTTTTGTTGGGATATAAAATATATACAAATGAATAGCACTTATAGCGAAATAATGAATAATGCTACTCCACATCAAGCATGGCGTGCTGGATTTCGTGAAGGTGTAAAGATGACATTAGATCAAGGTATTGGTGTAACAAAAGAACAACTACTTAAAAGTCACTGGAAAAATTTACATAGGTTATATATTTGGACTATGATAGGTGCTGATGTAGATAATGGACTATGGGCAATATACGGTGCAAGAGAAGGACTGTACAAAACTATGTGTACAGACTGGAATTTTATTAATGTGCGTGACTTTAAGTATCTTAATAATTATTGGAATGAAATCGAACCCAAAGTATCAATGGCCGGACTACAAGACTCTATAGAAGAATATGGAAATAAGTTGAAACATGAGCTAGATATACCAATAGCAGCTAAACCACTGGATGCTGAGCAAAGCAATTTTTTTAAAACTGTTTACCAAAATCCATCTAGAAATAGTAATAATTTTATTAGTCCGGAAAGTTAATGACAGATATACATACTTTTAAGAAAGAAAAATTAGATAAAGTGAGTTGTTCATTTTGTATAGCAAAATGGAAACAAGTTACACTACACTTGCATAACGGACATACTCACAGTTGTCATCATCCAACTTCTCATAAGATACCATTAGAAGAACTAGAAAATAATCCTAGTGCGCTGCATAATACAAATTTTAAAAAACAACAACGTAAAATGATGTTAAATGGTGAAAGACCGAGTGAGTGTGATTATTGCTGGAGAGTAGAAGATTCAGAGGGCGCCGGATTAAGTGATAGAACTTATAAGTCGTATGAACCGTGGTCTCAGTCATATTTAGAAGATATTGTATCTAAACCGTGGGACGATAATGTTAACCCAAGCTATCTTGAAGTCAGTTTCAGTAGTGTTTGTAATTTTAAATGCTCATACTGTTCTCCTCAAGTAAGTAGTAAATGGATGGAAGAAATTCAACAACATGGTCCGTACCCGACATTGAATAGTTTTAACAATATAGATTACTTACGAGATCAAAATGCTTTACCTATTCCTAATCGAGAGCACAACCCCTATGTAGAAGCATTTTGGAAATGGTGGCCTGATGTTTCTAAAGATTTACAGCATTTTAGGATTACGGGCGGAGAACCATTACTTTCAAAAGATGTATTCCGTGTATTAGACGATTTAATAGAGAATCCTAGACCTCATCTTGAAGTATCTATTAATAGTAATATGTGTATTCCGGATGGAATATTTGAAAAATTTATTGAAAAAATTAAAATTATTTGTAACGAAGGAAAAGTAAAAAAGTTTAAAATATTTACTAGTGCAGAAGCACACGGAAAACAAGCTGAATATATTAGACATGGGCTTAATTATAACCAATGGTTAGATAATATTCATCGTATCTTAAGAGAAGTGCCTAATTGTTCTTTTACATGTATGAGTACATATAATTTTTTAAGTCTGTTTAGCTTTAGAGACTTTAGCAAAGATATTTTAGAAATTAAAAAAGAATACGGCGGACACGGAGTAAAAGTACACCCAATAATACTCGATGTGCCTTATTTGAGATACCCACCTCATCAAGCTATTTTTATAATGCCAGAAAAATTCCAATCATACATCTATGATCAAGTAACATTCTTACATGAAAATGTTCAAAATTCTTCGTGGTATGGTACATCTAACAATAGATTTTATCAATGGGAAGCAGATAAATTTAAAAGGTTATATGAAATTTCTACAATTACAAGCGAAGATGGATATGAAAATCATCATCATGTAATTAAAAATAGAATAGATTTTATAAGATTTGTAAATGAACATGATAAAAGACGTGGAACAAACTTCCTAAAAACTTTTCCAGAAGTAGAAGAAGAATACCATAAATGGTCGAGGCTAACATTATGACAAAGGATGCAGAAACTAAAAAAATTGCAGTATGCTTTAGCGGTCAGCTAAGAACTTGGAAACATTGCATATCTACATGGCAAGATTTTTTTAAAGAATGCAGAGAAAAATATAATATACAAGTTGATGTATTTTGCCATTTTTGGGATCATAATACTTTACAACATGGAGTATCTATGGCAGATAACAGCGGAGTGTTGATTGATCCTATAGATCAAGCTATACAAGTACCTAAAACAGAAATCGACGAGTATTTAAATTTGCTTAAACCTATATCATATAAAATAAGTGATATAGCAGTTTCTAAATTTACAAAGCAACACACTATAGAGCAAACTAATGCAGTTGCCCATCGTTATGGTAAATCTGATAATGCATGGATGTCCTCGCAATTTTATTCTATAATGTATTCTGCTCATTTAAAGCGTATGCACGAAGTTAAACAACAATTTAAATATGATGTGTGTATACGTATGCGTAATGATTTATATTTTGAATCATTGAAAAATATGATTTCTATTCCTGATATGTTAGATATAGATAGGAATACAATTTATTCTTGCCACACTAGTGTAGATGACTCGCAATGGTTTGGTCGTCGCTTGGGAGATATATACTGGTATTCTGATAGCCCTACTTTTGACAAAATGTGTAATTTTTACCAATGGTTGCCAACGTTAGGATCAAAGTCTTTTGATGGACAACCTGGTCCAGAGCATCTTACATATTTTTATGCTAAAATGTTTAACATATCAATAGTACAAGAAACAAATAGTCTTCCTAAGGTTGCAAGAGATTCTTTCTATACAAAGCGTAAGCAAGAAACAGGACTTGGTCCTTTAGGAGATCATGAAATACTATGTTAAGATCAAAAAAAAGAGTTGCAGTTTGTTTTAGTGGGCAGATAAGAGACTGGCAAATTGCTTCAAAAAATATTCTACACTTTTTTTCATCACCTCATAATGATGTAGAGACAATTGATTATTTTATACATACATGGGATACTAATACATGGAGATTTCCTAAAAAACATCACCATGAGTTTGTAAATGAAAAACATAACGATCTAGAGAAAATAGTAAATGTTTATAAACCTGTCGCTTACCACATGTCTGCGTTTAAACCTGAAGAATGGAGTTTAGCATGGGATCCTTTATTTTATAGTTTTGAATATAGTATTATGTTAAAAAGACAATACGAACTAGATAACAATTTTACATATGATATTGTTATTAAAGCTAGACCAGATACAGTTTACAATCCTAACAAGAAATTTTCATTTTCTAATCATATCGAGCCTGGATCTTGTTATACATCTACCTTTATAAGTAGGTTTCCGAGAGAATTTAATAAATTTTGCTTTGATGATGTTATGTTTTTTGGAGATAGCAAAACAATGGATGTAATGTCAGGATTATACAAGTACTATAGTTGCAAGAACCAAAAATCAAGAATTCAAAATATGTCAAATCCTATTGACATAGATACAGAATTGTACTTAGGCCCTGGTACTTTATTATATAGATATGCAACAGAACATAATATACATCCTGATGCTTTTAACACTGACTATGCAGTAATCCGCAGCACTATGCGTAATAAAAATTTAGATTCTATTGAAGACTATATAGAAATAAAAAAACTCTGGCTAGATTGGTATATATAATGAAAATTATTTTTGACGGTGACAGCTGGACATTTGGGTGTGAAATCGTACATCCTGACATACAAGCAAAATATCCTGAGAACGTTCATCCAGGAGAATATGATTTTTTAGAAATAAATGACGAATATCGTACTAGGCGAATTTTCCCTTACTTTATGTCTAAATCTTTAGGATGTGATTATGTAAATTTATCCTGGCCTGCTGATGATAATAAAACTATTATTGAAAGAACTATGTCTTATTTAAGTTCTGAATATATCACAAAAGGTAAACCTACTGATGAGTTATTTGTAATAATAGGGTGGACTAGTCCAGAAAGAAATAGTTTTTGGTGGAAAAACAAAAATCTATCGCAAAAATTTAGATTATGGCCACAGGTCGACAATTTTGATGATCCCAAGATGAGAGATGTTTGGAACATGTATATCCGATTTATGTGGAACCCAGAAGAGTATATTCCAAGACATGTATCTACTGTGGTGCAATTTCAAAATTTTTGTAATGTCCATAATATAAAATGGTTATGTTATAATTCATTTTATCAAACTCCAAATGCTAATCCTAATGATTGGCAAGATCTTGATATGATAAATGAATTAAAACAAATACAATTAGGCGGATACGTACAGTTTAAAAATGGCATAAGACAATCAAACCAATTAAAATTTAACTCAGTTTGGAATACTATTGATCCTATAAGATTCTATAAGAAAGATCAACCTAATAACACTTTTAAAAGTTTTATTGAAGCAAATACAGAAGATCCTTTAGTAGGCTGGCATCCTAGCCCTAGCGGACACAAGGCATGGGCTGACGAATTGATAAAATATATAAAGGAAAACAATCTGTTGTGAAAAAGATAATTATTTGTGGTGACAGTTTTGCAAAAGGTATCGGTTGCAGAGATATTGAAACAGAACCATATGGCAGTATAGTAGCAAATACTCTAGGATTAGAACTTATAAACATTGCAAAAGGTTCTAGTACAAACTATAGTATTTTCCTACAAGTTTTGTATGCAATAGAAAATATAAAAGATATTGACATGGTATTAGTAACTAATACTAGTTATGACAGAATTGAATGGTTTACACATAACGAAGTAGAAACGTCATCTTATAGCGAATATCTTACTAACTTCGATATAAATTATCATCAATATCCGCCATATAAACAATATAGTTATTCTGAGAAACCAGAAGGCGAGAAGCACATAATGGATGAAAGTAAATATAATGGAAATGTGTTTACAGAAAATCTACTAGGCGTAATTGATTATTTTGATAATGTGGTAGATCGAGGTTTAGAGACTCCAGACGGATATTATGAAAGATTTTATAATGAACCGAAGCGTCGAATGAGAATTTTATATGATTATGCAAAACACATACATGATCCTCGCATAAACAAATTACATAGTTTAGGAGCATTAACAATGTGTCATGTGGCATTAAAAAATGCAAATATAAGGCATCTGATAGGAACAGAAAATATTGATAACATTAAACATTTTGTCTTAGTTGATGATATTAATCATATGAATTTAGATTGGGGAAAATTAGCAATAGAATATCCTGACGATCTGCCTAGTTTACATACAAGCGCAACTGGACACAAAGTAGCAGCTGAAATTGCAATTGAAAAGATTAAAAAGAATGGATGGCTATAATGGACATAAAAAAAGTTACTAAACACTGGGGATACGAACTGTGGATAGCAGATGGATCAAACACTCCTTATGCATGTAAACGTATATTTTTTAAAGCTGGTAATAGAACAAGTTTGCAAGTTCATGAATACAAAATTGAAACGAACTATGTATTAAGTGGTACAGGCGTGTTATTGCGCAGTAAAGAACCATTAGATATTGCAGAGTTTCTTAAAAATGGAATGACTGTGCAGCAAATAGAAGAATATGAAGCAACATTTGACATTATTGAACTTAAAGAAGGTGTAGTGTTTGATGTAACGCCAGGATATGTACATCGTGTTGTTGCTACTACTGATTTAACATTTATGGAAACAAGCACTACTGAACTAGACGATTGTATTAGATTACAAGATGATCAAGGTAGATCTCATGGCAGAATTAGCTATGAACATGACAAGTAATATAAGTGTAATAATTCCTACAGCTGGCACAGGCAGTAGGATGGGAGATTACACTAAAAATCTAAACAAGGCTTTGTTACCCTATAAGGATAAGCCTATACTGTCACACATTATTGATCAATTTCCTCGCGATACACATTTTATTATTCCTACAGGCTATTTGGCGCAACAGGTAAAAGATTTTTGTGCAGTTGCTTATGCAGACAGGTGCATTACATTTGTTGATGTTGATTGGACTAGCGAGCGTGCCGGCACAGGGTATACGCTACTACAATGTCAAGATGTTGTGAACGGTCCGTTTTGGTATGTTCCTTGTGACACTTATTTTGACGAACCTATTGTTGACAAAATAAGCAACTTTAACTGTTACTTTGCAAAACATGTAATAGAAAAAGAAACACAGCTTTACACAATGTTTGATGTTACCAGTGGAACAATTAATCAGATTACATTCAAACAGCCACAGCCCGAATCATGGCTGGCATTTACAGGATTGATGTATATACATGATTGGGCATATTTTTTCGATGATCTAGAACAGCTAGGTAGCAATGAATTTATTGACGTTATTAAGCCCGGCGCTCGTTGCGTTGAATTAGAATCTTGGATAGACTTTGGCAATTCAGATGCATACAGAACAGCGGTAACCAAAAGTCAAAAGTTTGACTTTAGTAAAAAAGACGAAGTAACCTATATATGTAACAACCGTGTAGTCAAGTGGTGGTTAGATAGCACAATAGCAGAAAAAAAGTTTCTTAAAACACTTGCTAATCCTTTTGTGTTTCCAAGTAACTGCATACACAGAGGTAGCTATATGGCTTACGACTTTTTTCCGGGGCAGACATTATACGAATTTAACAATCCTGTAGTTTTCGGAGAACTACTAAAATGGTTAGAAGCAAACGTATGGACCATCGCAGAGCAGGACGTTACCAGTGCTGCCCTAGATTTTTATAAAAACAAGTCTCTAGGACGTATCAATAAATTTTTAGAAAAATATCCACAGCTACAGACTATAACACATATTAACGGAGTTGAAATTAAAGATTATCAATACTACCTAGATCGTATTGATTGGGACTATTTGTCTACAACTACCCTACCAGGTTTCCTACACGGGGATTTGCAATTTGACAACGTCGTTATTAGTCCAGCTGGAGAGTTTAAACTAATAGATTGGCGACATGAGTTTGCAGGCCTTATTGAAACCGGCGATATATACTATGACTTAGCAAAAATGGCTGGCGGATTTATAATTAATTACGCCAACATTAAAGATCATAATTTCAACTACGAAGTAAATGGAACAGAAGTTACATTGAGTGTTCCTAGCATTGACTATGTTGATAGATATCAAAAAACGCTAAAAGAATTTATTCTAGCAAAAGGCTGGGATTATAAAAAGGTGCAACAACTTATTCCGATCATATTTTGGAACATGAGTCCGTTGCATACTGTACCGTTTGATATATTTTTATGGTATATAGGAATTAAACTTTTTGAGGATTTAGAAAATGAAAATTGAATCATTGATAAAAAATTACTTTTCTGCATGGTCTAATAAAGATATTAATAAATTAGAATCGATGCTTGCAGATAATGTAGTTTTAATTGACTGGGACATATCTGTTGATGGAAAAAACAACGTAATTAAAACTAATAAAGATCTTTTTAGCAACGTAAAAAAAATAGATTTACAAATTGTAAATCTGTGTTATAATGATAGTGTAGCAATAGCTGAACTTAATATAACAATTGATGGACAAATATTAAATGTAGTAGATATTATTGAGTTAGAAGCCGGCTTAATAAAGGAAATTAGAGCATTCAAAAGGTAAAAAAATATCTAAGTGTTAGTAAGTATCCTGGTAAGACAGGAGAATATTACTACGGAAAATTTTTCAATTATTACAATATTCCTGCAACTTACGAAGCAGTTGGAACTGATAATCTTTTTAACACAATAGACTGGGCGTTAGATAAAAATATTTCTGGCATCAGTATCAGTATGCCTTATAAGACAGAAATTCTAACAATCTTAGATACTAAATCTTACGAGTGTGAACATTATAACACTTGTAACACTGTATTAATAGAAAATGGAAAATTGTCTGGACATAACTGTGATTATTATGGCATGGTTCATGTTTTAAAAAATTTAGAACTTACCGATAGTGATAGTGTTACTATACTCGGAAATGGGTCTATGTCAAAAATGTTTTGTCAATACTTAAAAAAATATAATCTTAACATTTGTGCAAGAAATAACAACACATGGCATCACCGGCATAGATCGACTGATGTTTTGATAAATTGTACAGGCCTTGGTACTAGCATACCTGATAGTCCTTTAGAAAAACTACCTAACAACATAAGTCTTGTAATTGATTTAGCTATAAACAAAAATCAGCTACAACACCAGTGTAACTTATCGAACGTTAAATATGTTAGCGGCAAAGAATTTTACAAACACCAATTTTTAAAGCAATTTGAATTATATACTGGAATACAAGCCAAAGGATCTATTTATGACAGATATGAAAAAATTTAAACTTGGCGTTGGACCAATGAGTTTAGAAATTATAGAAATTGTATCTCTATGGTCAAAATACGAGTCATCTCCTCTAATGATAATTGCAAGTAGAAATCAAGTCGACAATGATACAGGATACGTATGTAACACAAGAGAGTTAACAGAACGTGTTCATGAAAATAAAAGTGTTAATCTACTTATTTGTAGAGATCATTGCGGTCCTTATTTTACTGATTTAGACAACGGTTTATCTGTAGACGAAGCTATATTAAGATGTAAACGAACAATTGATGCAGATATTCTATATGGATTTGATTTGTTACACATTGATGTATCACGTATAAAAGAAAATCAACTAGATTACGGAAAACAGCTAATAGAATATGCACTTGACAAAAATCCTAATATAAAAATTGAATTTGGTAGCGAAGACAATACTGGTATTGATATTGATAGTAGTATCGGTAGATTAGAGCCTCAATTAGAATTTCTACAGTCCTATAAAAATAATGTCATCTATTTTGTAACACAAACCGGAAGTTTAACTAAAGGTAGACAAGCTGGTACATTTGATGTAGAGCAAAATAAAAAAATTATAAAATTAGTACATGATGCAGGATTTTTGTTCAAAGAACATAATGCTGATTACTTTAATGATCTTGATATAAGTAAAAGGATTGAAGCAAAGGTCGATAGTTTAAATATTGCTCCTCAACTAGGTACAATTCATACATCTGTACTTAAAGAATTTACACCAGAAGACAAGTGGATTGAATTTAGCAATTATGTATATCAAAAAAATTATTGGCAAAGATGGATAGAACCGGGAGTAACTGACAAAGAGGTTGCTACTATTTTAAGCGGGCACTATTGTTTTAATAGTGAAATATATAGATCTATTATTAATACTATAGATTATGATTATTTTTTATATAGACTAGATAAGGAAATAGTAAAAATATTAAATCATTACGCAACTTTAAATCAAAGTACTGATAGCAGTTCTTATTACGAAAAAATAAAAGATAAAATAAAATTAATGAGGAAGCGAGATCCGTTTATATATAATTAATTATGTATGATATTGTTTTTATAAGTTACCAAGAACCTAATGCAGATGACAACTGGGAATCACTTAAAAGTAGATTTCCTATGGCAAAACGTATACATGGTATAAAAGGAATACATCAAGCACATATCGCTGCTGCAAAGAAGTGTTTTACTAAAATGTTTTGGATTGTAGACGGCGATGCTGTGATTATGGATGACTTTAATTTTGACTATGAAGTACCTAGTCACCAACAAGATCATGTACACGTTTGGCGTAGTAAGAATCCAGTAAATGATTTAGTATACGGGTATGGGGGAATTAAACTTTTTCCAAGACGTATGACTATACATATGGATACTAGTAAGCCTGATATGACTACAAGTATTACAAATAAATTTAAACCAATGCCACAGATATCAAACATAACTGCATTCAATACTGGACCATTTGAAACTTGGAAAAGCGCATTTAGAGAATGTTGTAAACTAAGTTCAAAGATAATTGATAGACAAAAACACGACGAAACAAATAAAAGATTACAAGTTTGGCAATCTGTAGGTGCAGATCGCCTTTATGGGGAATATGCAATTCAAGGTGCTATTCACGGCACAGAATACGGTGAAAAATATGCACAATCGCCTGATGATTTGTGTAAAATAAATGATTTTAAGTGGTTACAGGAAAAATTTGATGGAAACCCACGAATTATTAGATAGACTTGAAATATTATTTCCTACTAATAGTAATGTGGGAGATTTGCGTAGAGCATATATTGATAATGACATAAGTAGTATATTTAGATTACTTCCAGATGACATATCTGGAGATAAAGAAGATTTACGCAAAGCGGTATTAGAAAGTAATCTACACAGTTTATTTAGACTAGCACATGATGACGATTTAAGAAAGTTAGTTTTAGAAGATAACACTTGGAAACTTTGGCCTGTGCTTGAACGTTATACAGACACACAATTTGTAAGAGCATTTAAAAGTTTTTATGTTAATAATATAGATATTGACAAAGATTGCTTCAGTAGAGGACAACTACAAAGCAAACTATGGTTAGTAGATAAACTTAAAAGGTGTAATGTTGATCTTGGAACAGTATTTTTGTGTGCTGGTTGGTACGCTACACTCGCTACAATGTTATTTGAAAGTAACATTAAGTTGGATAAAGTTAGATCTTTTGACCTAGATCCTAGTTGTATCGATATTGCAAAAATTTTTAACAAACCGTGGTTAATGAAAGATTGGCAATTTCAAGCAAGCCTAGAAGATATTCATAATATCAATTATGCAATGCATATTTATAATGTTACTAGGAGCGACGGCAGTGTTCAAACACTTACCGATCAACCAGACACTATTATTAATACCAGTTGCGAACATATATCTAACTTTGCAGAATGGTATGATAAAATACCTGAAGGTAAATTAGTTGTATTACAAAGTAATAATTTTTTCGAAGTAGAAGAACATGTAAATTGTGTAAGAAGTATTGAAGAGTTTGCTGTAAAGGCACCGATAAATAATATTTTATACAGTGGTGAACTTGATCTACCTAAGTATAGGAGGTTTATGTTAATTGGAAATAAGTAAATTAACTGTGAGAGAATTGCAAAAAGAAAGTGCCCGTGCGTTAAGTGCTATGCAAGCTACTAATAACAATATTCATCAGTTCAACAAACAAGCACACCATAACAGCCAAAATTGGTATCGTGCTGTGATTGAATGGTATGTTGAACAATATGGCGATTTGCCTAGCAAAATAGGACCAGGAAAAGATGTGAGACTAATTATGGAATGAGAATACATAAAAGGGAGTATACAATGATACACGATCTAAAAGTTTTTATAGAAAACAAAGGAAAAATATCTAGCACTGCTGTTGATATGATGAAACAAAAATATCCTGAACGTACTAAAGAGCTAGAAAAATGTACTAGAGATATTGGTTATATTTTAGATGCATTTGTACACGACATTGCCAATAACACAAATACAAATACTGTATATATTGCAAATAAATTTTGGGTACGTGGCAAAAGACAAATTATAAGCACCGAAGTTGAATTTGCAGTTTATGAATGGATGGTTGATTGGATTTCTCATCAATTATCTGTTAGCGATGAATTCGTTGCTGTATTACGTGATTTAAAAAATACATTAGTCTCAATTATTGACAACGGAAGTGTTGAGCAACCAAATACTTGGAATCGAAATGCTCAATTGAGAGTCAACACATATAACTGGAAGCAAGAAGTTCCTAAGGTCGAAGAAATAAATGGCATTTTAGATGACCTTCATAACTATTCACCTAGTAAACAAAAAATGGTAAGATACCATATAGATGTATACAGAAATGATAATGATGAAAATAGGAAAAAAATTTATCGAGCCCATGCCGCAGATACAACAGAAACAGCTAGACACAATCCGCAAGTTTTAGCCCCTTGGTTGTTGTTTTTTCGACCAAGAGATGCCGCAACTTTAAAAGACGACTTTAGACTTCCAGATTTTTATATGGATTTAGGTATAGCCACTAGTAATATTATTTACAGTGCCGCAAGTAGAGGGTTGGATACAGGAATATCTAGATGTATAAATTATGATGATTTGATTAAAGAGGTAATTGGATATGTTCCAGAATTAGTTATTGGTATCGGATATAGAAACAATGATAGACAATACATGTGTCCACACTATAATAAAATAGTTAATATACCTGATTATGATGTGCCTAAACCTAAAATGGATGAATATATAAAATATGTATAAGTATGAAGACATTAAAGAAGTACATTTAGAAATTACACAGCGTTGTCAAGCAGCGTGTCCTATGTGTGATCGTAATATGAACGGCGGTGCTGACAACCCGCATATTACTAATGCTGAATTAAGTCTAGAAGATTGTAAACGTATTTTTAAACCAGAGTTTATTGCACAACTAAAAACTATGTACATGTGTGGCAACTTAGGTGATCCTATTGTTGCTAAAGATACATTAGAAGTATTCCGTTATTTTAGAGAGCACAACCCCACAATGTGGTTGAGCATGAATACAAACGCAGGAGCAAAAGATGAAACATGGTGGCGTGAACTTGCCCAAGTCTTTGGTAGAATGGGTGCTGTTATTTTTAGTGTGGACGGTCTTAGTGACACTAATCATTTATACAGGCAGAAT
>Ga0129348_1000650_pt1 | contig 12588 bp, 8 predicted proteins | sample CPBDNA_4_FD_94424 | JGI IMG/M metagenome (GOLD analysis project Ga0129348, IMG submission 94424) | Freshwater to marine salinity gradient microbial communities from Chesapeake Bay, USA - CPBay_Sum_27_0.8_DNA | ecosystem: Environmental > Aquatic > Marine > Coastal | place: USA: Chesapeake Bay...
GAACCAAGCATTGTAATTATTTCAAAAGGAAAACCCATATCAATCCAAAGTTAAAGTTGATTCCAGTAAATCGTTTACAGCATCAAGAAGATACTCTGGTACATCTGAACCAAGTATGTTATCTTCGTTGTATGCAATCATATAAGACTCTAATAAATCTTCATATAAAGGTCTAAAGTCTTCTCGCTGTACCCAAGGTTCATTACATCTAGTACGAGCTTTACAATCTATACGATAAGCTTTGTCTAATTGTTTCTCTGTATATAATAGCATAATTAGTACGACCAAATCCGGGGTCTGGAACGAGATTCATCCATATCCAAATGAATAAAACGATTACCGATAGGACCCTTTTGTGCAATGCCAATTCCAATAATACCATGTTTGTATGCTACTTCTACTAATTTATATGCTTGTTCCATGCTTACAAGAATATCAATAGCTTTACCTGAAGCATGAGCACCCGGTGTAGATTTATTAGCTTCTATCGGATGAGTAGGATGTCTATATGCACTACTAACCCTAAATGGAAAACCACATTCTTCACGGATGTCTTCAATTACTTTCATGAATGCAACATCCATACCATTCTCGCCTGTATGTTTACAAGCTAACTCTGAGTCTTTAAAGTATTTATACATCATTTAAAAATTCTGATTTTAGCATTTCTTTTATAATATCTTGTTTATTTACGACAATCCCACCAGCATTATAGGGAGTTTTAGATTTTTGTGAAGCAGCTAACATTAACTCTTCATATTCTTTAGAGCCTTTTTCTATAATTCTTTTTGGAGCATCTTTTAATAATATATAATTAGCCGATTGTCCTTTTTTAAAAGGAGCTAAAGTAGCAATATCATAGCCTTCTTGTTTTAAAAAATCTAGTTGTGTTCTATTTAACTGTGCTATTTTAGCTACTTTAGTATCTTTTTTTAATTGTTTTAAAGATAGTATTTCTTCAGCATTCTCTAAATATTTAGGATCGTTTTTATCTTTAGGTAATTGATTAAGTCTTTTATCTACAGCTAATTTTAAAGACCTAGTAGGTTGTTGTAATACTGCTACTTTATTCATATCTTTAAGATCAACTTGATATAAAAATTTTTCAGCTCCTCTTCTTCCCATTTTACCTTCAGCATATAAAGCTGCTACATTAGGATTAGAACCTGTATAAATACCTTGTTGAGTTCCTTTTCTTATTGGATTAAAAGTATCTACTTTCACACCACCATGATAAACTTTATCTGGAAGATTTAATTTATTTTGTAATACTTTATTTCGTTCTAATAACTTAGCAATCTTTTGAGATTTTAAAGCTGCTTTAGCCCCTAGCCCAACTAACCCAACTCCGGGTACCAGTGTTAAATAATCTAAAGGATTGCTTGGGTCAAAGATTAAACCGTCTTTTCCAAATAAATTTAATCCTCCTTTAGAAAATTGTTTTCTATTAGTAGAAATACTAGTAGGATAAAATTGATTTTCTTTTAATAGCACAAAAGATTTTTCATTTACTTTTGGCAAGTATTCAATTGAATCAAATCCTAATTTTAATAACGCATCCCTAATTACAAAACTTTTACTTCGATTTATAATTTCTAGTTCATCAGAAGAAATATTTAGGGTATCTTTTACAATGTAATCTCTTTTATCTATTTCAAATTTTAAATCTTTTATTAATTCTTTTATTAAATTTTTATCTTTAATAATAGATTTTTTTTCTATAATATCTAAATTATCTAAAATTGTTTCAACATTTACATCCTTAACTGATAACTTTAAAGGGTTTTTAATTTTAATTTTACCTTGTAACTTAATAGGATTTTGAAGTTTAGTAGCTGAACTTGATACTCGCATTCCAATATCTTTTGTATTTCTATAAGCACGAAGTCTAGCAATATTTGTGTTTTCTTTTAAAGAAGTATAGTAAACCTTTTTATCTTTAAAGTCTTTAACGTCTGCTTGTTTATATGGTCTAATTGGAGTATCATCATCTAACTCATGTACGTTTTGATGTTTTGTTAAATACTTATAAATTTCTTTTTCACTTTTAACTTTAACTAAATTACCTTCTGCAAAGCCTTGTCGTTCTTCTTCGTCTTGTAAAATAATTCCAGCTACTTCATTATAAGTCGCATCAATGCCACGCATTTTAACTTCATCAGGTTCAGGGTGTACATTCAATACATTATAAACTTCTCCACCTTTAGCTCTGGGAGTTCTAGGTAATTGGGGTTGTTTAGTTTTAGGTGTAGTTCCTCGTGCCCAAGCCCGTAATTGTTTTCTAACTTCTGGTGGTAGAGCCGAATATCCGGGCATGTTTTGTACTGCTATTTCAGGTATAGTATTTCGATATGCAATTGCATCAACAACATCCCCAACAAGTGGACCCGTTGGAGCTTTTAATAATGCACCAGCCTGTCCACCACCGTACCTCATTCCCTGTATAAATCTGTAAGGATACTCTACAGGACCCATACCTCCCCAACGTCTAACAGATTCTACTAAAATTTCTCCTTCATACTCTTCTTCTAAACTTGCTCCTCGACTTCTTAAAGCATTTGTAATTGCAGCTACTCCTGACATTAAAGTTGTGGCAGCTAATACTCTTGCACCTCCAACTGTAGGATACCTATAAATTTGTCTTAACATATTTTTTAAAACAATATTATTGAAAGCTGTAGGATAACCTGCAAATTGTAATAAGAGTTGAGCACTTGGCGTACTAAATAATAAAGGTTTGTTTGCTTCAGCAACTGTTGGGTTTAAAATTATTTCTCTTGCAAACATATTAGCAGCAGGAATTATTTCTTGATTATAAAATTGACTGCCTTTCCACTTTTCTTCATCAAGAATTCCGTTTTCATTTAATGAATTTTTATAAGTTTCAATAGCATTATTTTTATCAATTCCTATTTCACTTAATTCTTCTGTTCTTCTATCAATAGCTTTTTGATTTAATTTTCTACCAAACATATTTTTGCCAGTAGAAAGTTCTTTAGCAATTCTTACTGTTCTTTCTTTACCAATTGTAAACGCAGCTAACTGTACAGTTTCAGTCCAAGGTTGTAATAAATTTATATTAAAAAATAAATTAGATGCAGTTCTTATCCAATTATCTCCCATCGCTTCACCATACATAGACTGAATTCTATCAGCAGCCGATTGTTCTAAAGCGATACTTGCTTTGTAAGCTTCAATAAAATCTTCATCATCTAAAGCTCTAATTCCTTTTACTTCTTTACCACGCAAAACAGACATTCTATCTAAAAAAGTTTTGTAACCTTTTTTAACTTGCATAGAACCTGCTTTAGTGTAAGACTTTACAATAGCAGGGGTATCAGCTAAATCAGCTCTAGACAACACAATCAAAGGCTCTGTTAAACTTGAAATTGTTGCAAAAGGTAAATGAGCTAATTGTTGTGTAAGTTTTAAAAAGTCTGCACCATTCCTCATGTACTTATTATTAAAAGAAGGCACATCTAATCCTGTAGTTCTTTGATATAATTCTAAAGTTTGATCTAAAATTTTACTAATTTGATTATCGCTTATTCCTGCTTTTAATAATTCTTTTTGAATTGGCTGAATAAATCTTTCATTAAAATCATCTACACCTTTTCCAAAATATCTAATTCTTTCAATGTTTTGACCAGACGACATTGCATATTGATACAAAATTGATTCAATATCATCTTCAATAAAGCCATACTTTAATAAATCTTCATCGGATATATTACCAAAAGGTCTATGTTGAGCAGCAGACATTCTTTCTCCAGCTCTTCTATCTCTGATTAGATAGGGGGTAATTTTTCTATCTAACATATTTTGAACTAAAATATCAGCTTTTAATTCTTGAGCTTTTCTTTTAATTGCAGCATCACCTGTATATTTAACTCCATCTGTACCTGTATAAGTTTTACGAGTACCAAGTTTTTCTTTAGCTAAATCTAAAAAACTTCTGTTATTTTTTAAAACATCACCAAACACAGATTGATCAACAGAAAGTTGTTCTTCTAATACAACATCAATATGTTTACCTTGGGCAGTAATACCCTTAACAGGTTTTATTTCATCAAGAGGGTCAGCATGTCCAGCCTTAATAATAAGTTGTTTTAAAATACTTTGCTTACCTTTAACATTTTCCCAAACCCAATGTCTAGGAAAATAATTATTTACAAATTGTCCTTTTGTAAATAAAACTTCATCTAATAAGTTACCATCTAAGTCTTGAATTAATGCACCGTCTTTTCTAATTCTATTAAAAACATTTCTTAATTCTGTGGCTGATTTTTTAATATTATTTGGTATTACATTTCCATCTAAATCTTTTGTAAGATTAGGATTATTCATTAACAATCTTAATTGTTTTCGTGTTGTAGGGTCAAGTTCAAGTTTAAAAAAGCCTTTTCTATTTAATCCTTGTAAAGCTAATTTAAAATCTGTGTAGTAATCAGCACCCCGTCTATTAGCAGCTAAACCCCAAGATTCTACAGCTTTATCTAATTGTTTAGAATCAAAGATATCTCGTAAAGCATCATATCTAATTAATTCTAAAAATTTTTTAAGAGTATCGGATTTTTCTATTAAGGGTTTTAAAGGCGTTGTGGGTTTACCAACTGTAGACCCTACAACAGTTGCCCATTTTGTACCAATCTCATCTGTATTTTCAACAATATTGTCAACTGGCTGTCCTTTTAAATCATTTGTTGTTCTTTCATTTAAACCAAATTCATCAGTTGATTTTGCTAATCTTTTATTTATAAGAAAATTAGTAGCTCCTCCACCCAATAATCCAAATACACTTCCTATTGAACCACCAATTAAAGCTTGTTTTGCAATATCAGATTTATCAATTCCTTCTCTTAAATTTGTTTCAATATCAATAAGCTGATTACCGGTACCTACTAATCCCCCATCTAAGGCTCCTTCAGTCAAACCAATACTAGCTCCAGTCATTAAATTACTTTGACCAAATTTAGCAGTTGCATTTTTAATAGCTGTTGAAGCAGACAATCTACCGGCTGCTCCTAAAGCTACACCACCAATTCCACCCGTACCTACAATCAAAGGTAAGCTTAATAAATTAATAGGGTCAAATAAAACATCAACAAAAGAATCTTTTATAAGTCCAGCAACTGATTTAACACCGCCTAGTTTTGCATTATCAAATTTACTACGTAGATAATTATAATCGTCAATAGTTTGTTGGTTCCATTGTTTAGCTTCACTGGCTCTTTTAAAAGCTGCACTTGGACTAAAGTTAGAGTCTCTTAAATACTCATAAATATTTTCATCTTTATTAATAGATTTTAAAAATCTTTCAGCTACAGTTGTAAATTGTTTATCGTTTTTTAAATCATCTAAAGTATATCTAGGGGTACTATTATTTTCAATTGAAGGAGCATAAGCTAAAGTATCTTGTTGTTTTAATTTTTTAATTAAATCAGATTCTTCGTAAATACTTTTTTCTTCCGTTTCAACTGTGGGTGAGCTACTATACTTTGCGTATAGATCATTTGCTATATCTGTAGTTATACCATCAGTAGGCGTGTTTAATGGATTTGGTTGTGATAAACCCTGTAAATGTTTATTTACTAATTCAAGTGGCGATGTCATATAAAACCTTAAAAGTTTTCTGTTCTTTCTTGAAGGAATTGTCCTAGTAATAATCCTTTATTTATATTTTCTATTAATTCCGGATTACCATATCTTTGATTATACGTTGGCTCATATATTTCTTGATATAAAGATAAAACATCACTACGATTTTTTATATCCTCAAAAGGATGAGGAATAGAATTTAAAAAAATGTCTGCAAGAATTCCTTTTTCATTTTCATCTAAATTACGAGACTGTAAAATACTATGAAGTTGAGTCATATAAAGTTTTTGTTTCATTTCTTTAGAAGCTAAGTTATAACCTAAATCTGTTTTATAAGTTCCACGTGAAGAATCAAAAGTAAATGTAGGACTAATTAATGTTCTAGCTTTAGATGAATTATAAACAACATTAGATCGACCAAAGTTTGGTCCTACAGGGTCTGACAATTGAGAACCTGCTCGTAAAACAGAAGCATACGCAACCCTTGATCTAGAAGAAACATCGTCTCTCATTGTATTAGCAAATCTTTCTGTTTCATTATTAACAAAACTTATAAATTCTTGAGTATTAACTTTTAATCCATTTTTCATTGCTTTTTCTTGAGCAAAACTTAAATAAAAATCTTTTGAAAAATCATATTCTTCTTTTAATCTTTCAGATAATGCTGCTGCATCTTTTTCTGCTAATGTAATATCAGAAGGTTTCATTTCTTCTAAAATTTCATCAATATCTTGTTTAAAGACAAACTGTTTATCGTAAGCTCCTACAGCTCTTTCTTGAGCATATGTTTCTTTTCCAAACAAAGGAACATCGACATCGTCTTCTGAAAACTTATAAGTTTGAATTTCATTAAGAATTGCAGTTCCTGCATCAGAATTAACTAAAGCAACATAATCTTTTTTAGGTATTTGAGAAATAACTTTATCTATTTCAGGAATTAAATTTTCTCCAATTTTAACAGCACTAAAAATTTCCTCTACGCTTGGACCAACAATATCTTTTTCACTTACGTTTTTCCAAATGTTTGGCTTACCTTTTGTTTCTAAATTAGCTCCAAATTGATTTAATAAATTTTTAAAATTAGTTGGACTAAAAATATTTCTTTGATTTTGAAATTCTTTAATCTTATCGTTATATATATTTCCTAATTCTTTTTGATATTGAGCTTGAGTAATATTTGCATACTTATCTGCTAAATCAGATAAAGTAGCTTCTCTATTTGATGGAGTAATGTTTCTAATGTTATCATAAAACTTTGTTAAATTTCCATCATCTAAAAGATATCTAAGAGCACCGTCAGCTCCTTCATTAATAATTCTTCTAGCTTGTGAAGATTTTTGCCACGTATCCCATTCAGTTCCATATAAAGGTTTTAATTGAGCTTCGGCAATACCTAAGTATTTAGATTGAGATAAACGATACAAAGCTGGATCAGCTTTTTTAAGATCATCTAAAGTTTTGTATTTAACTCCATTTTCTCCAACTAAGTTTTCTCCTAGTCTTGAAACAGCAGATATTTTATTTGCTTCGTCTTTTGAATTTGCAAGATTTAATTCTTTTCTGTTTAAAATTTCTTTTGTTCTTTTTTGAACTTGGTTATTATAAATAGTTGAACCCAATCCTAATAAACTTAAAGCAAGTGCTCTTCGTTCTTGGCTTTTCATTTTCTTTTGTGCTTTTTTTCTATCTTTAGCTTGTTGAGCTAATAACGATTCGGCAGCACCAGTAAATCCACCTGTTGAAGTTCCTGTACCTAAACTTTTAAAATCTGTAATTACACTAGATGGTGGTTTATATATTGCCATATTATTCTCCTGCTTCTAATAAACTTCTATTATTTGATTCTTCTTCTTGGGGTTTACTTAGTAAACTTCTTATTTTTTCTTCATCAATATTTTCAATCATTTCACGAACTTTTGGCGTGACACTAGATGGACTAATATCGTTTGGTTTTAAAGATTTAAAAGTAGCACTTATATCGTTATCTGTTAATTTTTTAGATTGATTACCGATATCTTGAAACTCTTCTTCATCTACACTAAAGTCTTCTTGATCGTCTCCTCTATATAAAATATAATCAATTCCAGCTTTTTCAGCTAATGCAATTAACATATACATAACTGGCTCTAACATTAACATCATTAAATCAGGATTCCAAATACCTTTTGTATATCCATCATATAAAATAGTAGATGCTAAAGCAGCAACTGGCATTTGTTTAGACATAGCATCTAATAAATCTGGCATTGTTTCTTCATTAATAATTTGAAGAAAAGTACTTTCAATTGCTTCTTTAATATTACTAAACTTAGGAGCTTGTTCCCAAGGCTTAACATCATCAGGTGAATTTGTTAAAGACTGTCCGGGTATAGGAGCACTAAAAGGTCTTCCTAATTCTAAAGCTTCTTCGCTTAAATTATTATTCATTAAATTTCTCATTAGCTATAATCCTAAATATTTTGTTGTCCAGCTCCGTAATAATTTGGTGTAGTACCAAACCAAGGAATAGATGTTAAAGCATTAACACTACTACCTATAATACCCATATTTAAAAAAGATTGATATAATTTTTCATAACTTGGAGCTGCATAAGTACTATAATTTAAACTTAGTTCTTGAGGTCTTGTTTGGTATGCAGTCGCATCATTAATTCCTTGAGCCAAACCAATTGTACTTTGACCACCATAGCCTACATTTGTTTGAGTAGGGTCAGTACTAACTAAATGTTCAATACCTTTATTAATTGCTACCTTCCCTAATTTTTCTGTAGCATATTCTCCTACATCAAAACCTTCAGTAGGTTTTATTTCTTGTCCAGCTTCCATAGCTGCAATAGTGGCTTCTGTTTGTGGAACTCCTTGTGATAATAAATCTGCTTTATATTGAGCTTGGGAAGCAGCTTGTATTTGAGCAGGATCAACATTTGGTGAAATCCATTCTGTTGTTGTAGGAGTTTCAATAGTAAACCCTTCAAATTGTGATCTATTAATAATTGCATCTGATTCAGATATAACATCGTATTGTCCAGTAGCTTCATTAAATTCTAATACAGGTCTTTCTCCTGAAGAAGCTATAGCATTATATTTATCGGCATTAGCTTTTTGTAAATCTGGCGAATCTTTATATATTCTTTCCATAATAGCTTGACCTTGATCAGCTAAAGTATTGTCTAGTTGTCCAGAATCTAAAGCAGTTTGAAAATCTTTTAATGTAGCTTCAGGATTTACAGCTTTAAAATCTAAATATTTTAAACTTGTTTCTGTGTACATACTTGTAGGGTCAGGTAAACCTAAAGTATTTCTTGCCATTTCATTTGCTTTACCAAAAAAATTAGCAACTCTATCTCCAAGACCCATTCCTTGTCCACCGGGAATAAAATTTAAAGCACCTTTAATAGCTCCAGTTACACTTGAATAAACTTTACCCACTGCATTTCCAGCATGATATAATCCTTTCATTGCGTATCCAAAACCTTTTGTTAGCACATTGGCTGATGTTGTTAATCCACTAGCCCATGTTCCCATATTTGTCCAAAAGACAGGAACATAAGGCATCATTACCATCATAGCTATAGAACCTAAAGGTCCAAGCTTTCCAAAAGCTTTTGCTACTTTACCAAAAACTTTTTTAAAACCTTTACCAATAGATTTACCTAGTTTTTTAATTCCTCTTCCAATTTGTTTTGCTTTTTTTCTTAACCAACCCATATTAACCCCACATATTTTGTATAATAGTTGCTACCGATTGAATCTCGTTAGACCAATTACTGTTTTCAAAATTTAAACCTTCGTTACCTAATGCTGCAATATACACTGAAGCTAATCTAGCTCTTTCATTATCCCAAGATTTAAAATCATAATCTGCTTGATCACGTAATTCTTGCCATATAAAAGCTTGAGCTTGACTATTCATTTGAAATGCATTTTGAGCATTAAATTGATTCATAGCATTAAGAGCTGCAGTGTTTGCAGTATTAGCCTGTCTTCTCCATGAAATATTAGATTGTTCAATTGCTGTTGCATTTTGAGCATTAAATTGTTGTCTATTAAATTCTTGTTGAGAATTAAACTGATCAATTTGAGTCATAAGCTGAGCATTAATTCTATTAGCTTCAAATTGATTTTGTGATCGTCTCGCTTCTGCAGCATTTAATTGTCCAACATTAAACTGTTCCATTGCATTTTTTTGTTGACTATTAAATTGTCTAACCTGTGTATTTAAACTAGCCATAAACTGATTTGTTTGATTTTGGCTGGTAGCATTAAACTGTAGTGCAGCATTTTCAGCAGCTTGATTGCTTAAAAGTCTTTGTTGTTCATACTGCCCATTAATCATTTCTGCTTGTTGTTGATTACTTAAATTTGTCATATCCATTTGTAAAAATGCTTGAGCATTTTGAATAGCAAGTTTAGTATTTTGATCTGCTTCAGCAAGGTTTGCTTGAGACAATAAAACTGCATCTTGAATAACTGCTTGTTGAGTATTATTAGCTTCAGTTAATCCAACAGTTTGTAAAAATTTACTATTAGATAATGCTGTTTGTTGGTCGGCATTAAACTGAGCCATATCCAAAGCAAATACATTTTGAGCATTTGTCATAGCAGCTTGTTGTCTAAATTCTGCTTCTTTAATATTTGCAGTTGCTTCTATAGTTTTTTGTTGAGCAATAGAAGATTGAATTGCTTGAGCATTTGATTGAGCTAAAGGAATAGCAGATTGTATAATTGCATTTAATAATGAATCTCGACCAACAGTAGAAGCTGACATACCTCGTTGAGCTAACATTTGTTCAACAGCACTTACTGCTGGTTTAGCCCAAGTAGGAATTTCTCCTTCTTCAATACCATTTAATAAAGTATCTAATTGATTTGAAACTAATGCTTCAACAGGAAGTCCTTCAATAATTCCCCTTTGCTCTTCAGTTAAATCCATTAACTTGTTTTCTAAAGTTTCAGGGTCATTACCAAGTTCTGTAATTTGATCAGTAGTTAAACCAGCATTCGATAATTGTTTTTTAGCTCGAGTAACTCTAGCGAGGTCTGTTCCAGCGACAGTAGCAGCCTGTGCTTTAGCTTCTGGACTCATCACGCCTATAACTCTTTCCGTTAAAGCACCCTCAGGTATTTCAACTGTTGCAGCTTCAATTGGAGATATTCTTTCAACTCCAGCAGCTTCTGCTAGGGCTGCATCTGAAACTTCTCCTCGAGCTGCTGTTACTTTTGCAGCATCACCAACTAAAGAAACTCCTTCAATTTGAGCAGCTTTTATTTGATCAGGTTCTTGTACTTGATCTGCTGGTTTTGCTAATGTAACTTGTTCTGTAGGAATTTCTTCTATTTGAGCTGCTTGAGCTTGACGTATTTGATCTTGTTGAATTTGAAATTGTTGTGGGTCTAATTGTATATCTCCACTAATTTTTGCTAAGTTTTCTTCAGTTAACCTTGCTTCTTGAGAAACTCCAGTAATTTCTCCTGTTGCAATTTGCTCAGCTCGTCTACCCGCTTCAGCAACTCTTTGTTCTCTTTCTACAGAAAAATCAGTTTCTTGTGGGGCAGGAGCAGGAGCAGGTGTAGGAGTGTATACAGGAGGTATATATCCTTCATAATAACCTCTGTTTAACTGATCTTTAAAAGCTCTTTGAGCAGCTTCCTGTCCTATCCTTTCAACAGTTTCTCTATCAGGCACCATATAATCTTCTGCAATTAAATCTGGTCTCATAACTGGTGCTGGAGTCGGTGCTGGAGTCGGTGCAGGTGTCGGTGCAGGTGTTGGAGCTGGTGTTGGAGCAGGTGTTGGAGCTGGTCTAGGTGCTGGAGTTGGAGCTGCTACCGGTTGAGGTGCAGGTCGATAAACAGGTGCAGGTCTAGGTGCTGGTGTAGGTGCCGGAGCTGGTCTAGGAGCAGGAGCTGGAGCTGGGGCTGGTCTAGGAGCAGGTGTCGGTGCTCTTACAGGAGCAGGAGCAGGTCTATAAACAGGAGCTGGTCTTGGTGACGGTGTTGGTGCGGGAGCTGGTGTAGGTGTTCTTGTAGGAACAGGTGTTCTTGTAGGTATTGCTTTAAAGTTTTCTAAAACTTCACCAGTGTCTCTATCTACTACAACCTTTCCACGTTGATAACCAACTCTACCACCTTTACTCATATCAATACGACCTTCAGTAGTATACTTCTTTTTATACTTTTTATTTTTTGCCATTTTTTTTCCTACGTAATAACGTCTTCAAAACTTTTGAAGGTACAGTAGTGATAGAGATAACTAAAGTCGAAGCAGGAAGCTTCTTAGTCTTTTTACTTTTTTTATTTTTCACTTATATTTTACTGTCTTTCAAAGAGTTTGTCAAGTTTTTCGTCAATTATTTTAATCCTGTCTATAAGATTGTCCATGCCATTTTTTAATTCTTCTTTAGTAACATACTGTTTGGCAATCTCTTCACGTGTTTTATTAATCAGTATATCATGCCTTTTAAGTTCTTCAGAGTTCTGTCTAATCTGAAACCAGATAGGGGCTAAGACTAAAGTTATAAAGACATTCCAAATAATATATGCCGAAACTTCCATGTTATGCTCCTAGTTCTGGAAACTCACCTAAAGGTCTTGTGTAAACAGGACTTTCTTCAGTACCTGTATTTGTATAAGTGTATAAAGCTGCTAAAGCATCTACGTCTGCAGCACCATCAATCATTGTACACATGTCATTAGACTTTGTACGCACTGCAGCTCTCCAAGTTGCTATATCGCTTGGTACTGGTGTACCACCTTCTGCAGCTCTGACAACCATCCAGTCAGTGTCTTGTAAGATACCACCGGCTTGTTGGTTTATAATCTGCTTGTAGTTATACTTAAGACCTCTAGTAACGTTACCGTCTTCATCGGTGACATCATCTAAAGGTCTAGCAGTTGCCACACCGTATGAAGCTGTTACAACGCCATCTGCAAAGTCAAAGCTTTGATTGGTGTTGATGTAATACTCTTTATCTTTTAAGTTTGTGTTGTC
>Ga0129348_1000660_pt1 | contig 12455 bp, 6 predicted proteins | sample CPBDNA_4_FD_94424 | JGI IMG/M metagenome (GOLD analysis project Ga0129348, IMG submission 94424) | Freshwater to marine salinity gradient microbial communities from Chesapeake Bay, USA - CPBay_Sum_27_0.8_DNA | ecosystem: Environmental > Aquatic > Marine > Coastal | place: USA: Chesapeake Bay...
AAATCGCACACCCTCGGCGGCGAGTGCGTCGAGCCGTGGCGTCTTGGCATACGGGTCGCCGTAGCAGCCAAGCTCTGGCCCGTGGTCTTCAGAGACGATCAGCAGGATGTTCGGAGGCGACGCAAAGGCAGCCTGCTGACAGCAGCACACGGCACCGCAGGCCAAGGCAATCACCGCCACGATCCTGGCCACGCCAACCTTGGTGTCAGCCGAACCCCATACATGATCACGCATGCTGGCATTCCCGTCCCATCGGCACCCTCCACAGCCTTGCCCTACGGTCATCCCCTGGCAGAGGTCGGTCACGACTCAGAGAGCCTAGCAGACGGTCGGGGCTATCTGCTGCCACAGTTCAGGCCGATCAGACTGGCCACAGATTTGCGGCAACACAGCCGGTTGCCTATTCTGCGAGGCTCACCACAGAAGAGGCCTGCAGCCATGCCCACCGGAAGTTCCCACCACGTGTCTCCTGTTGAGCAGTCCGTTTCCCTGGGTTGGATCGGTCGTGTCGCCTCCTTCACGACGACGGGCCTGGCGGCCCTCTGCCTGATCGTGGCCTGGGGTGATCGGGCTGCTCAGGCGGATCCCCCGTCAATCCTTCGCGACGGCGATCGCGTGGTGCTCCTCGGCGAGGGCTTTCTTGAGCGGGAGGGCCAGCAGGGCATCATCGAGACAGCCCTGACGATCGCCCACCCCGAGGCTCGGCTGGAGTTTCGCAACCTCGGCTGGAATGGCGATACCGTCTGGGCAGAGTCTCGCGGCGTGTTTGACAGTCCGGCGGAAGGCTACCGACGGATGCTCACGCTGGTTCGCGAGCTGGAGCCGAGCGTGATCGTGGTCGCCTACGGCCGCAACGAATCGTATGCCGGGCCGGACGGCCTTGCTGCTTTTCACGATCAGCTCACCACACTCTGCAACGACGTTGCCCAGCCTGCTCCCGCTAAAGGCGAGGCTGCTGAGACCTCTCCACCGCCGCGGCTTGTGCTGGTCACCCCGCTGCCGTTCCTCAAGGCCGACACCTGCCCCGACGCCGAACACCGAAACCGAATGCTCGCTGACTACGCCGCCGCCATCCGCGAAGTCGCAGCCGCACGCAACGCTCCACTGATTGATCTGTTTGCGGCCTTCCCCCGTGCGAACGACAACGGGCTACTCTCCCGCGATGGCATTCAGCTCACGCCGACAGGGTATGAGGCCGCCGCTGGCATCATGGTGGCCGCAACCGAAGGCTCATTGGCAAGTGAGAACTTCGCTGAGTTCGAACCGGTCCGGCAGCTCGTCGCCGAGAAGAACGAACTCTTCTTCCATCGCTGGCGGCCGGCCAACGAGACCTATCTCTTTCTCTTCCGTCGCCATGAGCAGGGGAACAACGCGGTCGAGATCCCTCAGTTCGATCCACTCATCGCTGAAGCCGAAGGCCGCATCCGTGATGCGGTGAAGGCATTGCGGTAGCCGTCACCCACCGCCTTAGGATTCGCCACGATCCTTCGCTCATCCTGTCCATCAGCCTTGCCTGTCATCACGAGGACTTCTTCTATGTTCGGCATGCGTTTCCTTCAGCGTCACACCGGTGTCTTTCTCGCTGCCGTCGCTGTCGCACACCTGCTGCTGACCGGCAGATCGGCCTTCGCCCAGCGAGACCTGACCGATATTCCTGACCCCGATCCCGCAGCGGAGCGGGCAGCGATGACCGTAGCCGATGGCTACGAGGTCACGCTCTTTGCCAGCGATCCGATGATCGCTAAGCCGCTGCAGATCAACTTTGATCCGCAGGGCCGCCTGTGGGTCTCGTCGTCGAAGGTCTACCCGCAGATCCAGCCGGGCGAGGTTGCCAACGACACCGTCACGATTCTCGAAGACCGCGATGGTGACGGCGCGGCCGACCACCACACGGTGTTTGCCGATGGGCTGCTGATGCCCACCGCCGTGCTCCCCGGCGATGGCGGGGCGTATGTGGCAAACAGCACCGAGATGCTGCACCTCGCCGACACCGACGGTGACGGCACCGCCGATCAGCGCCGCGTGATCCTCGCCGGCTTCGGCGCCGAAGACACCCACCACATCCTGCACACCTTCCGCTGGGGCCCGGATGCCCGGCTGTTCTTCAACCAGTCGATCTACATCCACAGCCACGTGGAAACGCCCAGCGGCGTGGAGCGGCTCAACGGCGGCGGCATCTGGCGGTTTCTCCCACGAACACTCGCCCTCGACGTGTTTGCCCGCGGCTGGGTGAACCCCTGGGGCCATGTGTTTGATCCACACGGCCGCTCGCTGGTCACCGACGGTGCTGGTGGCGAAGGCATCTACTACGGCTTTCCCGGCGCCGCCTACCAAGCGGCCGTGGGCACGCCGCGGATCCTGCACGGCATGAATCCAGGCAGCCCGAAGTACTGCAGCCTGGAGATGATCGACGGCCCCCATCTTCCTGCCGACGCCCAAGGCACCCTGATCACCCACGACTTCCGAGCCAACCGCGTCTGCCAGTTTCGTCTCAGCGAATCGGGCTCTGGGTTTGCCAGCGAAAAGCTGCCCGACCTGATCCACTCCTCGCGGGTCACCTTCCGGCCGATCGATGTGAAGATGGGGCCCGACGGGGCGATCTATGTCGCCGACTGGTACAACCCGATCATCCAGCATGGCGAGGTCGACTTCCGCGATCCCCGCCGCGACCGCGAACACGGACGCATCTGGCGGATCACCGCCAAGGGCCGGCCGCTCACCGAGCGGGTCGACTTCACCTCGCTGAGCACCGAAGAACTCCTGGGCCAACTTTCATCCGGCTCAGGCTACGCCCGCGACATGGCCCGGCGGGTGCTCTGGTCTCGCAATCCCATCGAGGTGCACGACGCGAGGAGCCGCTGGATCGCGAGCCTGAGCGGCGCAGGCAACGGCCCAGAGGTCGACCGCCTCAAACTCGAAGGCCTCTGGCTGGCCCAGGCGATCGACCGTGGCAGTCAGGACAACATCGACCGACCGCTGCTCGACGCGATGCTGACATCATCCGACGCCCGCTGCCGGTCCGCCGCCGCTCGTGTGGTCGTTGACTGGTCTGACCGGCTCGATGATGCCGTCGCCTTGTTGGCCCCAGGCGTTGACGATCCCTCCATGCAGGTCCGGCTGGAGACCGTGCGGGCACTGGCAGCTCTCGGTGGCCAGCAGGCGGCTGAGCTGGTGCTGCACGCCGTCGACCACGACCGTGACGACGCCCTCGACTACGCCATCTGGCTCGCCGCTCGTGAGCTTGAGTCAGCCTGGCGGCCGGCCTTGCTGGCAGGTTCGTTCGACGACGGCGGAAGACCTGAACGCGTGCTTTTTGCGATCCAGGCGGCGCAGAGCGGGGCTGCGATTCCATGGGTGGTCAGCCTTCTGGAAAGCCGTGGCAATCTCTCCGCAGACGTCATTGCTCAGGCAGAAACGGTGATCGCCCTCTACGGCAATCCCGAGCAGGCCAGACTTGCTTTTGAGGTCGCGGTCGACACAGCCACGCCCTTTGAGCGTGCAGAAGCCCTGCTCGGTTCGCTCCTGACGGCCACTTCTACCCGTGGAGTCATTCCCGCTGGCGACCTCTCGGGACTCACGCACCTGCTCCACACTGATGGTGGTCCACTCTCAGTGAGAGCCGTGGAAGCGGTGGGAGTGTGGAGGCTCACTGATCTGGTCGCCCCCGTGCAGACCCTCGCCGCCGACACGAGCCGACCCAACTGGCTGCAGGAGGCGGCGATCAAAGCAGTCGGAAGGCTCCCCTCCGAAGTCTCCGCTGGCCCGCTGGCCGAACTGGCCTCCAACCAAGACCTCGCCCCAGGACTCCGCGCCGCTGCAGTTGAAGCCTTGGCAGCAGGCGATCCGGAGGCCGCGGCGACCGCAGCGGCCGGACTACTCTCGGCAGCTCCGCCCGAGCCTGTGCAAGATCGGCTCTTCCGTGCCTTTCTCAGCCGACGAGGCGGTGGCGATCGACTGGCCGACGCGCTGGTCGCTGGTCCCGAAATTTCCCGTGACATCCTCGTACACGGCATGGCACTGGTGCGGGGTGCCGGTCAGGAGCAGCCACGGCTGATGCCGCTCTTGGAAAGCCTCTCCAAGGGGGAGTCGCCCGTGCAGACGGCTGCGATGACTGCGGGGGATCTCTCCACCTTTGCGGCCTTCGTCGCCGAGTCTGGCGATGCCGCACGTGGCGAAGCCCTCTATCGCCAAGAGAAACTGCAGTGTGTGAAGTGCCACCGTATCCGCCGTGAGGGTGGCCGTGTCGGGCCTGACCTGACCGCGATTGGAGCCTCCAGCCCGCTCGACTACGTGATCGACTCAGTTGTCCATCCTGCTAAGAACGTCAAGGAGGGCTACAACACGCTCGTCGTGCTCACAGCAGACGGCCGAGTGATCAGCGGAATTCCTGTTTCCGAGACTGATGCGGAACTCACACTCCGAACCGCGGAAGACAAGGTTGTCTCGATCCGTACCGCCGACATCGATGAGGCAAATCCAGGAGCCACGCTCATGCCGCAAGGGCTGGTAGATGGTCTCTCGCGACAGGACCTCGCCGACCTTGTTCGCTACCTCTCGCAACTCGGTCGGTAGCCGCCTGCCATGCACGGTCGCTTCAGCGTCGTGCCGCAAAGGCGACATTGAGCGTCTCATAGCCCAGCTGCCGCTGGAATGACTCCGTCGTTTCCACCCGCTCGTGTTTGGAAACCAGCTGCAGGCTACCGACCTGCTCGCAGAGCTGCTTCAGCACTGCCTTGAGTACCGTGCGGGCATGGGCAGCCCCCAGGCAGAGGTGAGCTCCAAATCCGAACGACACATGGGGATTCGGCCGTCGATCGAGCCGTACCTCGTCGGCGGCCTCAAACACCGTCTCATCGAGATTGGCAGACGCCCAGCAGAGCGACACTCGTCCTCCGGCTGGCACAGTTGTCCCATGCACATCAGTCTCGACTGGGCAGGTTCGTGAGATATGTGTCAGCGGCATAAATGCCCGAAAGAACTCCTCAGCCGCGTGCACGATCCGGCCTGGATCCTCCCGCAGAAATGCAAACGCCTCTGGATGCTCCGCCAGATACCCAACCGCGGTGGCCACGCTATGAATCACGGTGTCACGGCCTCCGGCGAACATGAGGTTGGCAAAGCCGAGTTTTTCCTCCCGAGAGAGCGGCCGTCCCCGGAAGCGTGCCTTCGTGAGCACGCCGTAGAAGTCGTCTCCAGGATCAGCGGCGGCCCGGTCAAACTCTGCACCGAGGTACGCCTCAAGCTCCCGGGCCTGTCGCAGGCCATGCTCACCATGGAAGACATGCACACCCCAGGCGATAAACCGCTCAGCCTCCTGCTGGGGCACCCCCAGAAGCACCGTCAGCGCCCGTGACTGCAACGGCAAAGCAAACTCGCTGACCACCTCAACGGATTCGCTGGCAACGGCCTGTTTCAGCAACTCCGCTGTGATCGCTTCCACGCGAGCGACAAACTCCGGCTGCCGTGCACGCAGAAAGAACGGCTCCACCAGCGTGCGGTAGTCGCTGTGGTCAGGTGGGTCCGTCTCGATCGGCAGCTGCCGCACACTGCGGAGGTGCTCTTCCGACGGAATCGGCACTCGAAAGGGAGCGTCTGAGGAAAACGTCTGCCAGTCTTTGGCCGCCTCTCGAAGCTCACCATGTCGCAGGATCATCGGCATCCGCTCATCGCCCGCCACAAAAGCACGCACACCTGTGGCCCGCCGATCGCTGCGAAATGGGTCTGGAATATCAGCCATCACGGCGCTTGTCAGGTGTCGGGACGGGGACAGAAATCTCACCAAACGGTACGCTGCCCGGCTGATGACGAACCTTATTCAACTTCACCTCGCCCACTTTGAACAGTGCCTCGCATGCAGCAGGCACACCCCTTCGACCGTATGCAGGAGCCAACGATGACAGGTGGACTCGGATGGATCTGGAAGCGGATCACCGGCATGTTTCTGGCGGGGGTGCTGATCCTCCTGCCGCTGGTGGTCACCATCGGAGCGGTCGTCTGGGGCGTTGACTTTCTCATCGGGTTTGTCGGGCCAGGAACCCAAGTTGGCAAGGGCCTCTCGCGGCTTGGGCTCTCCGTTCGGCCAGAGTCGCACGTGCCCTATCTGATCGGCTGGCTGATCCTGCTCGTGGTGATCTTTTTGCTCGGTGCTGCGATCGAAGCAGGAGCCCGCAGGGTTCTCGTGAGAATCTCCGACGCCTTTTTCTCACGGATCCCTCTGATTGGCAGCCTCTATGGCACCACGAAACAGATGGTCGACCTGTTTAATACTGGAGACAACGACGCCATCCGCGGCATGTCACCAGTGTTCTGCTTCTTCGGCGGAGGTGGTGAGTGCGGCCTACTAGCCTTTCTCGTTTCACCGGAACGGGTGAAGGTGCAGGGACGTGAGTACCAGATGGTGATCATCCCTACCGCTCCGGTTCCGTTCGGCGGTGCGCTGCTGTTTGTGCCAGCGGACAACATCGTGCCGGCCGAGATGAGCGTCGATGCCATGATGAGCATTTATCTCTCGATGGGCATCAGTGCCCCAGAGCACATGGCGACTGCCCAGCCCTCATCATCGGCTGCTGCTACAGCTCACGACGCACCGTGACATCAAGCTGCGGAAAGGCGATCTCAATCCCCTCGGCTGCAAACCGTTCATGGATCGCCGTGTGCAGGTCGTGAATCACTACCAGGCGTTTCTCGATCAAGCCGAGGTAGGCCCGGATGCTGATGTTCAGCGTGGAGTCGGCAAACTGCTCAAACGTGATCAACGTTTCCGGCTCGGGAAGCACATCCGGGTTCGCGGCACAGATCTCACGAATCAGCTCGGTGGCACGGCGTGTGTCAGTTCCATAAGCCACACCGACGACCAGATGAATACGGTTGGTGGAGTCGCTCAGAGTCCAGTTCGTCACCCGGCCCGTAATCAGATCTTTATTGGGAACGATGTATTCCTGCCGATCCCAGGTGGTCACCGTGGTCGCCCGAATACGAATACGCGAGACCACCCCATCAATGCCATCAATCGTGACCACATCCCCAACGCGGATTGGCTGCTCAAACAGCAGGATGATGCCGCAGACGAAGTTCGCCACGATCTCTTGCAAGCCAAAACCGAGGCCGACGGAGAGGCCGGCAACCAGCCATTGAATGGATGCCCAGGTGAGCCCGAGCGTGCCTGCCGTGACCGCAATCCCAAACGCCGCCAACACATAACTCGTCAGCGACGTGATTGCGTAGCGGGTGGCCGTATCGAGTGGCAGGTGCCGTAGCACGGCGGCCTCAAGAAGACCGGGCGTGTTCCGCACCGTGATCAGCGTGAGCACTACCATCGGCACTGCCACGAGCAGACTCGCCAGCGTGACGGCGCCGGTTACCGTTCCATCATCCGCGCGGAGTTCCCAGAGTGTGACCTGCTCTAAGAACCCGAGCGCAGGGAGCACCGGAGCCCAGATCCACCAGAGCCCGACGAGCACGGACACAAACAGAACCGCATCGATCAGTCGTCGGGTTTGTTCGTTGATCTCGGTGACACCCAACTGGTTGATCTCGATGAGTTCAACACCTGACGCAGCAGCGACTCCCATCGACTCAGCCTGCTCACGTGCCGACGCCTTGGCCCGCATCTCCTCAAGCGCCATCCGCCGCCGGGAGATCAGTAGCCAGCGTTTCGCAAGCCCGTGGAAGCCAATCGAGAGCACGACGACCCAGATCGACTGATAGAAAGAGACCGTGAGCTGCCGGGCCGAGTAGCCATAGCCATATGCCATGAGGCCAGCCAACACTGCAGGCACCACCACCACAAACGGTCGCCAGAGCCATCCGAACTTGAGTGTGGGCGTGTTCGAACGAAACGCATCTCGTGGAATACCCCGCGTCGGATGTGCCAGGCTTGAGAAAATGACAGCAACCACAAGCATCACGGCCATAAACAGCAGCCGAGCCGCAGCAATCAGTTCGTCTCGGCTCGCTGCTTCGATATCAACGAGTGACCAGAGAAAGATCAGCGGCAAGCCGATCAGGAGTGAACGCCGCAGCGTCCGTCGCACCGGTATGATGACCGCATCCGGCCAGGCGAAGTGGGCGAGGGCGACGCCGTGATTGCGGACAAGCTGCCGCAGCAGTTCCAGAGGAAGCAAGACCGTGGCAACGCGTCCAAGTGCCTCGGCGACGGCATGGGTAAATGTCTGTTCTTCGCTGGAGGCAGCGAGAAACCAGGAGGCGAGGAAAAGAGCGAGGTAGTAGGGGGTGGCCGCCAAGCCCGTAAAAACCATGGCTTGCAATGTCGTCTGCAGCCGTAGCGCTCCACGACCCTTCGCCTGGCTTCCGAGCCTGACAATCTGTTTCACAAACAGGCGACGTAGCACGAAGAGACCGACTACTAAGAGCCCCCCGAGCACCGCCACTCCCCAACGTTCCGCAACCGCCAGTTGGAGAGCATGCCCCAGCTCAACAAATCGTCTCCACTGCAGAAGACCGGCAAGCCCCTGCCCTGCAGACCACAGACTATTGAGATCGAAAAAACGGCTGCTTCGTACCCAAAGGAGGTTGCGATCGATCAGGCTCTCGTAGGTTCGAACGACAAGTTCAAGCTTGTCCTGCTCCACGCCGAGTGGAATCAACGCTTCTGTTAAAAAACGTTCCGCATCTCGGTCCATCTCCTGCAGGAGCTGTCGCTCAAGTGAATCGACCTCTGCCTCTGGCTCTCGACCTTCGGCCCGGACGATCGGTGGAGGAAGCTCATCAAGCCGACCGCTAATGCGTGCCAGTATGTCTTGAATATCTTCAACTCGCTGCGACTGCTCGACACCACGTTGAGCGATTTCCGCGGCTGACGGCAGGCTGCCGCGAGTTCGTTGTAGAAGGTAGCCAACCGATCGACTGAGCCCTCCGCCAGTGGAGAGATCGCTGTCGACCAAAGCCTGCATCTCTTCCAAGCCAGCCTGCAGTGACCGTGCCTGAGAACGCGTGGCCGTGAGATCGTCTGCTCGCAGACGACTTTCCTTGGCAAGATCACTCCATTCGTCAAACAGCTCAAGCGTGTCGGCAGCCTGAGACTGACGCGCTCCCGATGTCACCGAGAGCACTTTTTCAAACTCTTCGACACGAGTGACGATCATGTCCTGCCGGCGTCGGGATGCCCGCTGACTGATCTTCTCGACTGCGTCCATGGCTGCAGCAGTTCGCCGCTGCAGCTGCTCAAGTTCACGTGGCAGGAGTTCCGCTTCTGCGTTGTATGTAATGACTTTTTGCTTTGCGACCTCAAGCTCTACTGCCGCCGCATCCCGAGCGGCTTCGTGGGCCACCTGCAGAGCGGTCGCCAGTGCGGCAGGGGTGCCTTCTTCAATGGGCACGTCTGCCTGCAGACCGCTGAGTTTTGTTTCAAGATCGGCGATCTGCTGCGGCAGGAGTTTGGCATCGCGTTTCTGGGCAGCAATCTGCTCCGTCAACTTTGCTACCTGATCGGAAACGGTCGCGAGCACCTGCTCCGCCTGCCGCTGAGCCGCGTCAAGAGCGTCGACATCAGCCGTCGGAGACACCTTCTGCAGGCCAAGATCGACCGCTTCCTCAGCAGCCGTCTCGACCGCCTGCTTTCTCTGGTCAACCGTTGCTGCTGTCTGCCGAAGTTTTTTGAGTTCTTCAGAGAGCCTCCGCTGTCGCTCAACAGCCTCGATCGCTCCTTCGACCTGCTCAACGAGGCGGGGCTTGAGTTCTGCAGGGACCGACGTGTCTTGGTCGAGGCTTTCCCGCTGCTTGCGGAAACGATCCGCCTTTTCAGTGAGTTCTTGGGATGTGGCCTCGACTGTCGCCGTCGGCTCACCGTCTGCCGGCGGAGCCGGTTCCTGCGACTCTCCCGTGGCACTCTCAGCAGCCTGCCCACCAACAGCATTGGGGACCACCGAGTTTCTCGGTGTCGGCTGCTCCTGGTCTTTCGCAGCCGCCTGGCCTGCCCGCGGTTGGGCCGCTCCGGCTGGAATGGTCAACAGCCGCTCCACTGGCCCCTGAGCCCCTGCCACACGGGCAGTGACCAGCAGGCACCAGACAAACAGCCAAGCCGCGGCGGATGCCCTTCGACTCAGGGCACCACCGAATCTTCGTGACGTCAGCAGGTCAGGTTGCAGAGCAGGTGTTCGCATCAGTGAGTGACAGCCTCAGTGATTGGCCACATCGCTGCAAGCCCACATGGCGTCTGCCCAGCCGCCCGGCGGCCCTAGGCTGCCGACTGACGAGACGAGTGCATGAACGACGCCGCAAAAATCAACGCGATAAACACGCCCACCGCTGCCATCCCGCCCCAGCCAAGGTTGGCATAAATCGACATCCCAGCTCCAACGCCAGCCACTGCAATCGCCAGCAGCATCACCAGGTTGGCGACCAGTCGAAACAGGCCGCGTGGCATCGCATCACCGAGAAGCGAACGGTTGTTCATCATCAGGAAAAAGGTGACATAGGCGATCGGCAGCAGAGCCATCCCAAAGTTGCTTGTGGGCACCGCCAGCCAGAAACGGGCCTGGTCATCTCCCCACACCGCCAGGAAACCGAGTCCACCAACAACGCCGGGCAACACTGCCCCGAGACGATGCACGACGCGGTCACCAGCGCGGCTGGTCATCTCGGTCACGCAGAAGCCGTTGATCACCATCAGGATGATGATCGTAGAGACCGCCATTCCCAACACACCAACGCCGAAAATTCGCTGAGTGAGCCCACCTTCGCCGAAGAGATTCTCCAACGATTTGGCGAGATCAAAGGCGTCTCGCTTGACGAGCATCACAGCCAGTTGCCGATCAGCGATCGGCAAGGCATCGATCTTGGCGTTCAACGCTGCCTCATCGAGTGCAGCGAAGGCCTCAGCGTCCTCATCGGCAGCCAAACGCTTCTCGAGGTTGCTGCGAAACTCTCCGCTGATTTCCGCAGCCGGCAGCTCCACTTCCACTGGATCAAAACGGGCGTGAAACTGCGTCGCCGCCGCAATCACAACACAGCTGGTCGCCAGCAGAAATGGCACAAACAGCCCTGTCGAAAGGTCGAAGGTGGCCAGACCTCGGAAGCCACTGTCCCATCCCTTCCGCAGCATGGAGTAAGGCAAGAGAAACGTCATGTTGATGCCGACTGCTGTCGCGGCGGCAGCGATCATTCGTTCCTGCTGCGTGGCCAGGATCGCCTGCGTCCAGTAGCCCGCATTCCCCGAAGCCTCGATAAAGGGCTGCAGGTCTTTCGCCGGATGCCAGAGCAAGCCGATGTCTGGCGTAAAGCCAGACAGAATCCGTCCCCAGTCAAGCAGTCCCTCCAGCGACATCGCCGTCACCACGCCAAAGAAGCTGATCACCACCAGGCCGACCATCGCCTTGAGCACCCAGTCAAAGATCTTCATCCCGATCCCGGCGGAGTCGTAAAACCAGACCACCACCGAGGCAACTAAGAACAGCCCGAGCACGCAGAGAAACTTCCCTGCATCCCCACCAAGCAGTTCGGGCAGCAGGTTTTGCTGAAGCGCAGCAGTGCCGAGGGAAAACTGTGGCATGGCCCAGACGAGGTTGGCCATCATCGCTGCCAGCAGCCAGCCCCAGCCGAGGACAGGGCTCACATGCGTGTTAATAGCTTCGAAGGGCCTCTGGCCGGTAGAGAGTGTGACGTAGGCGATTGCCGAAAGCATCACCACGCCGAGAATCATCATCAGCGGCTGCAGCCAGAGAAAGTCGTAGCCACCAATCACACCCAGATAGAGCGATCCTGCCAGCGAGCCGCCGCCGAGGGTGATGGCCGACTGCAGCCAGCCGGGACCAGAAAGTTTCACGTAGGCGGCCAGCGTCGCAGTGGTCCCACGACGACGAGCGTCAGCGAGCACCTCGCGTTCCAGGGTGAGCCTGTCCGAGACTGGCGGTTCACCGCCCGCTGCTGCCTGCGAAGACGAACTGTTCCCATCAACCATGATCTGCCAATCCTCCCCGAACACCGCCTCGCCCTTGAGGCAGAGCCGGGGAGTCTACCATTGGCAGCCGTTCGTGTGGCGGTCTCTGAAAACGCCTCGATGAGCCCGCAGCACCAACCGCAGCGGCCTTAGGGAATCGCCACCAGAGGATCATGGAGCTCAATCACCCACAGGCAGTTGCGTCGCTGTGGCTCGGCAGGATCCTCGATCCAGTCGATGTTGAAGTCGTTGTCGTTGACCAGTGCCACGCGGTGGGGGTCGAGAACGGCCATGCCTTCGATTTTCAGTCCTGGTGGCTCATCGCCATACTTCCGCCAGGCTCCATCGGTGACATGGTCTGCCATCGCCGGGAGATGGGGCGCCAGATCGGCAACCAGCGTTTTCCCGACCATCGCGATGCCGGCGGCTGCCAGATCGGCGATGGGCTCAACCGGCATCTCTGCAGCCCGGTCCAGCAGATTCGTGGCAGCCTTCAGTGAGATCACATACAGCTCAGCGACCGCACCATCAGACTGCTCCAGCACGAGCAGCCGCCCAT
>Ga0129348_1000665_pt1 | contig 12410 bp, 9 predicted proteins | sample CPBDNA_4_FD_94424 | JGI IMG/M metagenome (GOLD analysis project Ga0129348, IMG submission 94424) | Freshwater to marine salinity gradient microbial communities from Chesapeake Bay, USA - CPBay_Sum_27_0.8_DNA | ecosystem: Environmental > Aquatic > Marine > Coastal | place: USA: Chesapeake Bay...
ATCGTTGACCCCGATCATCGGCGTCACTCCGAGCATCCGCCAGGCAAAGGCCTGACCCTGCTCGGCGAAGAGCGTGGTCAACTGGGCGTGGGTGCTCTCGGCCGCGGCGATCGCATACTCGCCCATCGGCCGGGCGTCTGGCCCGCTGGTTGGTGCCGCCCAGGAGCCGTAGTTCATCGCCATCACGTTGACGCCGTCGAGGGTCACGCCGGCGGCCAGGGCCGATCGGACGACATTCAGGCCGTCGGCCGTCAGGCCGGCCGGCAGCACCGGCAGCGTGTACCAGACCTCGAGATCGGGCCGAACCTGCTGGAGGATCGCGATCGCCTCGCTCCGCAGGGCGATCGAAGCGGGATCGGCCACCGCTGCCCCCTCGATGTCGAAGTCGAGCCGGTTGAGCGAATACCAGTCGACGATCGAGGCGTAGGTCGCTGCCAGGGCGGTGGCACTGCGGCCCGAGGCGACGAACGACTGGGCCAGGCTCGTGCCGAATGCCCCGCCCAGCGAGATCATCACATCGCCGCCAGCTGCCTGGAAGTCGGCGATCGAGGCGTTGATCGCCCGGGCCTGGTCGAAGTCGGCATCGGGCGCCAGCGCCGCCAGCCCGGCCCAGGCGGGCTCGCCGTTGGGTGCGGCCTGCATGAAGCCGAGCGTCAACAGCGAGGTGCCGCGGGTGCGGGCGATCTCGGTGAGATCGGGCACCGGCCAGAGCCCCATGTCGACGTAGGGGGCGAAGTGGGCCTCGCCCCACTTCTCGTCGCCGGGGTTGCCGGTGTTGAGGCCGGCGGTGGCGTCGTCGATCGGCGTGCCGTCGCCGGGGGTCGGGGCGGGCTCAGGCGCGGGGGCCGGAGCAGGTGTCGGCTCGGGTGCCGGGGCTGGCTCAGGCAGCGGCGCGACTGCCCCGCCCAGCACGACGGCAACGTTTCGCAGCACGGCCGCTGCGCCGCCCGGCGATGCCGTGAACCCGATCGTGGCCGACCCGCCCGCCGCCAGCGAACCGTTCCAGGAGGTGTTGGTCACGGTGTACCTCGAACCCGACCGCGAGACGATCTCGCCGTTCCAGAGGCTGGCGATCTCGCCATCAAAGTCGAAGGATACCTCCCACTCGGTGATCGCTGCAGTCCCGGTGTTGGTCACAGTCAGATCGCCATTGAAGCCACTGCCCCAGTCGCTCGTCACTATGAAGGCGACCGCAGGGTCGGTCGGGGCAGGTTCGGGGGTTGGCGTGGGGGCGGGTACGGGCGTCGGCAGTGGTGTCGGCACCGGCTCGGGAGCGGGCGTGAATTCACCGAGCAGTTCGCCGTTGAGCGTGTAGTTGGTCGGCGGAGCGGCCGGTCCCATGCCCTCGGGTATGCCGATAAAGCCGAAGGAGATCTTGCCACCCGGGGCCAGGTCACTGTTCCAGCCCGCCCCCTGGATCGTGTACGTCGAGCCGTCTCGGGAGACGACTTGGGCATCCCAGATCGAGCCGATCGTGGCCTCGTAGTCAAAGGAAAGCGTCCAGTTCTCCACCGCCGCGGCGTCCTGGCTCTCAAGGGTGATCCCCGCCTGAAAGCCGCTGCCCCAGTCACCGGCCACGCCATAGTCGGCCACGACCGCCGCCAGCAGGGCTCGCGTCTCGAGCGATTCGGCAGTCAGTTGAGCAGGCCCTTTGGCACGCTTCGCCCGCAGCCGCCGTTCGTGCCGGCGACGCATCTGCCGGCTGGCGGCCCGGCCTGCATCCCGGCGACCGCCGGTCTCGTTGCCCTCTTCGATACCCCCGTTGCGAGTGACCATAGGGACGCTCCAATCCATGCACGTGGAATGACCTGCAGCGAAGCAACCTTTTTTCGTGCGAGGAGGAAACCCCGCTGGCTGTCGCTGAAAAGTCCTACGGCCCTGCCCCCCGGCCTGTTCGAATCCTAATTTCTGCACGCCGGGCGGCGACCGCAAGGATTCGGTCGGTCGGGTTCGACTCGCTCAGGCTCGGGGCAAGCCCGTGCCGTGTCGCCCGGACGCTCGCTTCAGGCATCCTGCCTTCCGCTCGCTCGATGCTGGCTCGCTTTCGGCATCCCTGCCTTCACGTCGCCAGCAACGCCGGCTCCACGGCACGGGCTCACCCCTCGCGCACCCCGGCTGAGGGAAAGCCGCGGCTACCCCACGCCTACCAATTCGCCGCCGGAGTGCCGCCTGGGCCTCGCGTGCCGCAGAACGAGACCTCGATTCCCAGCGCCGAAGCGACCGCCGCCTTGGCCAGCGCCGCCCGGTCGGCCGCCGCCGCGTCGCGGGCGTAGGCGACCTGCACATGGTTGGCCTTGTGGCGGGCCATCATTTGGTCGCGAGTCACGCCGTAGGTGACCGCATGCATGATCGGCCACTGCGGCGTGGTCGCCTCGAGACGACGGCGGGTCTCCGCCTCCGGCAACGCGACGACGCCAGCCCGTCCGATATCCATGCAGAGCTTTTCGGATCCACCCCGGCCGTCCACCCAGATCCTGCTCCAGACGATCTCCCCCGGCCGGCTGACGCCCGCCAACGTGCTGCCGCCAAGCCGGAAGTACATCGGCGGCTGTCGGAACCCCGCAGCTCCCTTCCAGCCGCCCGTGAAATGGCTCGGAGGCGCGCCACCGGAAATCTCGAACACCCAGACCCACTGGTCGGTGGTGCCCGACTGGTCCCAGTCACCCCAGCGGATGTCGTGGAGGGTGTTCTCGACCGGCTCGCCGAGCGCCTCGTGGACCCGCTGCGTGAGGAGGCCGTCGAGCCCGGCACACTCGTCGACCTCGTTGAAGTGCACCAGCGGCCGGCCGCGGAAGAGCACGCGAGAGGAGCCCTCGGCGGTGACCGGTGGTCGCTTCGAGTCGTTGAGCATGCCCTCGACCAGGTCGCTTGCCGGCAGCAGGTCCTTGAGGCCCTGCTGGTATTGAATCCCGATCAGATCACAGCCGTAGCGGTCGGCGATCCGCAGGGCGGCCACATACATGCGGCACTGCAGCAGCACCTGCCGCCGGGTCAGATCGGTCGCCTCGTCACGGCCGAAGTGAAACCGCATCCCGGCCTTCTCGAGCCAGCGAAAGACATCACGAGCCTCCCGCTCTGAGACCCGCAGCGTCTCGTGATACAGCGCACTTTGGCTGAGCCGTTCCTTGAAGACACCGGTTGCGTGAAGGAGGCGGTCAGGAATGATCGCATTTTCCATGCCCATGCATCCCTCGTCGAAGACCCCCATCAGCGCCTTCTGTCGCAGGAGGTCGGTGGCGAGCGATGCGGCCGTCTTCTGCAGCGTCGCCGGGATCCGAACCCGCCTGGCTGGCACAACGTGGCTCGTGTCATGGTGCACTGCTCGGGCGTCGAGCCAGGCGGTCAGATGGCGGGCAAAAGAAGGGCTGGCAAAGTCGTCTGCCCAGAGCGTTGCGTAGGGGACGCCCGACTTGGTGAGCGAGCCGTTGAGGTTGAGCATCCCGACCAGGCCGGGCCACTGGCCCGACCAGTTGGCGACGGTCAGGATCGGCCCCCGGTGGCTCGTCAGCCCCGGAAGGACATGATTGGAGTACTGCCAGACGGCCTCAGCGACGACCAGGGGGAGATCGGGATCGATCCGCGCGAACACATCGAGGCCTTCCCGGGCGCTGGCGATGAAGCCGTGGCCCCGGGCGCGGGACGGAGCATGGCCCCGCTCCAGCCTCCACCCAGCCCGGCGGAATGCGGCTGTCAGATCGCCCTCCATCGCCCGCTGCGCCGGCCAGCAGACCCGGTTGGCCTCTTCTCGCAGGTCGCCGCTGGCGACGAGCACGGCCCGGCTGCCGGATTGTTTGGAAGACGAGGAACGCTTGGCGGTCATCGGCAAGAACCTCTCGAGGGTATTGGTGCCGCCCCAGACGACACTCAGCAAGCGTATTTGGACACCGCGAACCGTGCCGGTAGCGGCTAACCCAAATCACTATAATCTCGGGTCTTCGAGGGAGCGGAAAGGAGAGCCGCTTCTTTCGTTGCCCCAGATGGTCAGCGTGTTGCCAGTTTCGAAGCCTCAGCCCCCTCCCTGGAGCCTCTTCCGATGCAGATCATCATCAGCCTGCGGCATCTCATCGCCGCCGTGGCGATCGCCTCCCTGACCGTCGGCAGCCGTGGTGACGACCCCGCATCCACTCCGGTGGAGCCTGCTGCCGCGGACAGGCTGACCAATTTCACCCGCTGGGTGATTGCCGCCGACTACGCGCCGGATGGCAAACTCCTCCTGACAGCGGGAGGTGAGAGCCTGCTCTATCGCAGTGGCGACGTGGTGGCCTGGAACGCTGCCGATGGTTCCAAGCTCGCCGCCCTCGAGGGCCATCCGACGGCGGTCTGGGCCGTCGGGATTTCGCCAGACGGGAATCTGGCCGCGACCGCCGGCTACGACGGCCTGGTGAAGGTCTGGAATCTCGCCGACCGCACCGTCAGGCATGACCTGGTCAAACACAAGGGTTGGGTACGGTCGCTCGCCTTTTCACCCGATGGCAGCCGGCTCGCCACGGCCGGCGAAGACGGCAGCGTCGTGCTCTGGGATCCGGCGAGCGGGGCCGAGGTCACGACCATCACCGCCCACGATGGAGCGGCCACGTGCGTCGCCTTTTCCCCAGATGGCAAGACGCTCGCCAGCGGCGGCAGTGACAAGGTGATCAAGCTCTGGGATCCGGCAAGCGGGTCCGAGCAGGCCCGGCTCGAGGGGCATGGCGACGCCATCTGGGCGGTGGCGTATGCGCCGAACGGGCAGACGCTCGCCAGCTGTGGTGCGGATCGAACCGTGCGGCTCTGGACAACTGCCGACGCGAAAGAGGCTGCGACGCTTGCCGGCCACAAAGACTGGGTGACGAGCCTGGCCTTCTCGTCCGACGGTACCCGCCTAGCCAGCGGCAGCCTCGATGGTGCGATCAGGCTCTGGGACGTGGCCATGCAACGAGGCCAGGAGGGGCCGGAGGCCTTGGCCTCCAGCGTCTGGTGTGTCGCCTTCACGCCCGATGCGGAGTCGCTCTTTGTGGGAACGCACGCCGGGCCGCAGATCGTGCCCCTGCCAGCAGCCAAACTGCTGCCACCACCACCGCCGCCACCGCCGAAGCCGACCATCGCCGTGGTTGTCCCCGCCGCGTTCACGAGCACGGCCGGCGCGACGGCGACGATTGACAAGGACGGCACCGTGATGGTGACCGGGCCTCTCGCCAAAGACACCTACACGCTCACGGCAACCATCCCCTCCGGGCCTCGCGTGGAAGCGTTCCAACTCGAGGTCTTGCCTGATCCGAGCCTTCCCTCCCAAGGGCCGGGCCGGGCCGGTAACGGCAACTTTGTGCTCAGCACATTCGGCGTGGCCCATGGTCAGCCTGGCACGCCGGAGACTCCGACAGCCGTGCCGGTTGCCTCTGCCACGGCGACCTTCGAACAGCCCAACTACGTTGTCGCCGGCGCGATCGACGCGAATCCCGAGACCGGTTGGGGCATCAGCCAAGGCAGCGGCAAGGCCCAGACGGCCACTTTCCGGCTGCCTGACGATCTGATCCTGCCGCCGGGCGGTCCGCTGGCGATCACCCTCGATCAGCAGTATTCCGACGGCAGCCACGCGATCGGGAAGTTTCGGATTTCCGTGATCCAGGCAGCCGAACAGCCGGCATCGCAGCCGGAGGCAAGCGAGTAGCCCCGCCGCTTCAGGGGCGGTAGGCTGCGGGGCGTGGCGGGAGAGCCGCGGGTTCGCCGCGGCCCTGTCCATCGCGAAGAACTTCAACACGGGAGCCCTGTTTCATGTCCTTGAAGGTGTCGCTCACGAAGATGCTTGTCCCGGCCGGCATGGTGCTGATTGCCGCCGTGGCGTTCCTGGCCGGCAGCATGGCGCCGGGTCGACTGCCGGTTCCCTCCTGGCCCCGGGCCCAGGCGATGTCGACGCTCTCTGACGAGACGTTTGCCGTTTGCACAGCCCCGATCGACATGAACATGGAAGGCTTTTTCATGCTCGACTTCGAGACGGGAGATCTCACCGGCGGCGTGCTCAACCCAAACACGGCGAAGTTCATGACGACCTACCGCTACAACGTGCTGAAGGATCTGGGTTTCAAGCCGGGACAGGTGCAGAACCCGCGGTTCCTGATCGTGCCCGGCCGGGCGTCCTTTGGGGGCAACTCGGGCAACCGCATGGCCCAGTCGGTGCTCTACGTGACGGACGGCTCGACAGGCGTCACCGTGGCCTATGGCATACCCTGGTCCCCTCAGCAGTCGACAGCCGGCAAGCCCGCCATCGCCGAACTGATTCCGCTCGATATCGCGCGGCCGCGGGGCGGCGGGCCGCGGGTGCCGTGAGCGGTGGAGCCGGCGAAACGCCGGTGATCACGGTCAATGGTCAGCCGCAGCCGCTGCCCCGGGAAGGATCGCTGGCGGTCCTCCTCGAGGAGGTGGGGCTCGCAGGTCGTCCGTTGGCCGTCGAGGTTGATGGCGAGGTGGTGCCTCGCAGTCGGCTGGCCGAGATCAGACTCTGCGGCGGTGAGCGGATCGAAATTGTGACCTTCGTGGGTGGTGGCTGAGGTGCGCGACACGGCGACGGATCATGCCGAACAGGGGCTGGCGGCCGACCGGCCGCTGGTGGTCGGAGGCGTTCGGCTGGAGAGTCGTCTCGTCGTCGGGACCGGCAAGTACGTCACCTACGCCGAGATGGCCCGCTGCCTCGAGCTCTCCGGCACTGATTGTGTGACCGTGGCCGTTCGGCGGGATCGGCTGCTCAACGCTGCCGGAGAGAACATTCTCGACCATCTCGATCCCGCCCGGTACCGCCTTCTTCCCAACACCGCCGGCTGCTTCACGGCCGACGAGGCGGTGCGGGTGGCCCGCCTGGGCCGGGAGTTGCTTCGTGACATGGGGAGCGACTCTGCCGACTGGGTGAAGCTCGAGGTGCTCGGCGACCGGCAGACGCTCCTGCCCGATCCGGTCGGCACCCTTGCGGCGACCGAGCAGCTGGTGGCCGACGGATTCACCGTCTTGGTTTACACCAGCGACGATCCGGTGGTGGCCCGGCGGCTCAAGCAACTCGGTGCCGCCGCCGTGATGCCGGCCGGCAGCCCGATCGGTTCGGGTCAGGGAATCCTCAACCCCAACAACCTGCTGATCTGCCTCGAATACCTCAAGGATGACGATCCTGCCTATCCGGTGATTGTCGATGCCGGCGTCGGCACCGCCAGCGACGTCGCGGCGGCGATGGAACTCGGCGTCGATGGCGTGCTGCTCAACACGGCGATCGCCCAGGCGGCCGATCCGCTCCGGATGGCCTCCGCCATGCGAGACGCCTGTCGGGCCGGCCGCCACGCCTTTCTCGCCGGCCGCATCCCTCGGCGGCTCTACGCCACCGCCTCGAGTCCTGACGACGGACGCATCGTCGAGTCAGGAACCTGACATGCTTGCCAAGCGCATCATTCCTTGTCTCGACGTCGATCGCGGCAGGGTCGTCAAAGGCACCAAGTTCCTCGAGCTTGTCGATGCGGGTGATCCGGTCGCGGTCGCGGCCCGCTATGAGGCCGAAGGGGCAGACGAGCTCGTCTTTCTCGACATCACGGCCAGCCATGAGGGTCGCGAGATCGTGCTCGACATGGTCCGCCGGGTCTCGGAGGCGATCTTCATGCCCTTCACGGTCGGCGGCGGGATTCGCACGCTCGGAGACGCCTGCCAACTGGTGCAGGCAGGGGCCGAGAAGGTGAGCATCAACTCGGCGGCGGTGCGAACGCCCCAGCTGGTCACGGCGGTGGCCGACCGGCTTGGCAGCTGCGCGACCGTGGTCAACATCGATCCCAAACGGGTGATCCGGGACGGCCGTGAAGTCTGGGAGGTGTTCGTCAACGGCGGGCGGGTCGGCACGGGCCTCGAGGCGGTCGCCTGGGCCCAGAAGGTCGAGTCGCTGGGGGCCGGTGAGATCGTGCTGACCTGCATGGACCGCGACGGCACCCGCGACGGCTACGACCTCGAGATCACCGCCGCCGTTAGCCGGGCCGTCGGCATTCCGGTGGTCGCCAGCGGCGGGGCCGGCAGGCCCGAGCATTTGGCCGCCGCCGTCTCGGAGGGAGGCGCTGACGCAGCGCTTGCCGCTGGCATCTTCCACTTTGGAGAGTGTACGATCCGGGATGTCAAGCAGGTCTTCCAGGAGCATGGCATCCCGGTTCGACCGCCTTCAGACTGACCGATCCCCGCCAACCCGTCCCGCCCATGTCCACTGCCGATATCGCGGCTCCACCGACGTCCGCTGCCTCCGTCCCGTCGGACTCCGGTCGGCTCGAGATCGATCGCTTCTTTCAGGCGCTGGTCAAGTTCCAGGGGAGTGATCTCCATCTCAAGGTTGGCCAGCCACCGATCATCCGGGTCAAGGGGTCGCTGCAGCCGCTCAAGACGCCGCCGATCGACGACGAGCAGATGCGGCGGCTCTGCCTGCCGATGCTCAACGAACGAAACCAGCGGATTCTTGAGGTCGACGGGGGCTGCGACTTCGCCTACATCGCCACGATCGACGGAGTCCGCTGGCGGTTTCGCGTCAATCTGCTGACGCAGCAGGGGTCGCTGGGGCTGGTGGCCCGCCGGGTCAACAACTCGATTCCGAACTTCGAGGGTCTCCATCTGCCGCCGGCGATTGGCAGGCTCTGCGAATACGACCAGGGCATGATCCTCCTGGCCGGTGTCACCGGCTCAGGCAAGAGCACCACGATCGCCTCGATGCTGCAGCACATCAATCAGCATCATCGCAAGCACATTCTCACGCTCGAGGATCCGATCGAGTTTGTCTTCACCGAAGACAAGTGCCTGATCAACCAGCGCGAGGTCGGCCAGGACGTCAAAGACTTCGCCATCGGGATGAAGCATGCGGTTCGCGAAGACCCTGACATCATTCTCGTCGGCGAGATGCGGGACGAGGAGACCTTCATGACGGCGATCCATGCCGCTGAGACGGGGCATCTCGTGTTCGGCACGATCCACGCCTCCAGTGCCGCTACCACGATCGGGCGGATTCTCGATCTCTTTCCCGAGGAGATGCATGGCGCCCTGCGGAGCGCGATTGCCAACAATATGAAGGGGATCGTGGCCCAGAAGCTCGTCAAAGCCGAAGGACCCAAGGCCAAGGAGCTGGGTGTCAGCCGGGTTCCGGCGGTGGAAATCATGTTCTTTGATGTGATGGTCCGAAAACTCGTCCTCGAGGGAGAAGATGACGAACTTCCGGAGCACATCCGCAAATCGCACCGCGACGGGATGCAAGACTTCACGATGAGCCTCAAGAGCCTCATCGATCAGGATCTCATCGATCGCAAGGATGCCCTCGAGATCGCCCCCAACCGCGAGGCGCTGACGATGGCCCTCAAGGGCATCGGAGTGTCCTGATGAGCCGCTGGCCGCCGATCGGCATCATCGTCCAGGCGGGCAGTCTGCTCGGTCCCGGGGTCACGCGGGCGGATGAGGGCTGGCCCACCCCGATGCCATCGGTAGGAGCCGACTGGCGAGGTCCGGGTGGCGGCCTGGCGGTGCTGCCGGCTCTCGGCTGGTGGCTGCTGGTGGTGGCCTGGGTCCGAACCGTCGACTGGGTGGCTCGGGACGCGACCAAGCGCGGCATCCGGCCGGCGTTTTGGAGCACCGTCTGCGGCCTGCCGCTGCCGCTGGCAGCGCTGCTGGCCTGGTGGATTCCCTCCGGCTTGGCCGGAATCGCTCTGACGCTGCTGGCCTGGCTGGTGCCCGTGGTGATCTACGCGGTGGCACGAAACCGGCAGGTCTCACCAAACGAACAGATCCTCACTCCCGGCCACGCCCGCCGCGTCCTTGCCCGGCTCCTTGCACCCATTGGCATCGAGATCAGCGAACCGCTCAACGAGGCCGACCTTCTGCCCACGGTGGAGTTGGTAGCCGCCGGCGGCACGGATACCGCTGAAAACGACTCCCGCCTCACTGCGGCCCGGGACCTGCCTGGCTTCGAGGAGGCCCGCAGCCAGTTGCTGGCGGCCGTGGTGGCGCGGGCGACCACGCTGGCTGTCGAGATCGCCGCTGAAACGACGATCCGGCAGGAAGTCGATGGCGTGGTGAGCAAGCCGAAGGTCCGGCAGCCGCCGCAGAGCCGCCGGGAGAAGGAGAAGTGGGTCGATGCCGTCCCCTCGAGTCGCGGTGTTGGCGAGGCGATGGCGGCCGCCCTCAAGGCCCTCTGTGGCCTGCCGGCGAAGGCCACGGCCGGCAGCGGCCGGTTTGCCCTCCTGGTCGACGGGAAGCCTCGCAACTGCAAACTTTCCATCCGGTCCGCGTCAGGTAAGGAACCGGTCGAGCATCTCGTCATCAAGATCGAGGCCCCGGCGGCTACCTTCAAGACGCTTGCCGACCTCGGTATGCCGGCGCCGATCGCCGCCCGGCTGGTCGAACTCTTGGCTGCCGAGCGGGGCCTGATCCTCTTTTCCGGGCCGGCGGGCTCGGGCCTGACCACGACCTTCGACATGGCGGTCGAAGCAGCCGATCGGCTACTGCGGGATTTCGTCTCGCTCGAGGATGCCGCCCGTCCCGCGCGGGAGATCCAGAACGTCAAGCCGGTGAAGTTTGATACCCGTACCGGCGTTCCGCCCACGGCGGCCCTCACCGAGGCCCTGCGGGAATATCCTTCGGCGATCGTGGCCCGCGATGTTCGTGATCCACAACTGGTGGTGGAACTGGTCCGGCTGGCGGGCGAGGGCAAACTCGTGCTGGTCAGCCTCAAGGCGAGCGACGCGAACGATGCGGTCGCCCGCCTGCTCGCTATGGGAGTCTCCCCGCGGTCGCTCGGGGCCGTCCTGCTCGGCTCGCTTTCGCAGCGGATGGTTCGGCGGGTCTGCCCGAAGTGCCGCGAGGAGATCCCGCCGCCTGAGCAGCTTCTCAAGCGGGTAGGCCGCACGGCTGAGGATCTGCCAGCGATCCATCGGCCCTCGGAACACGGGTGCCGGATCTGTTGCGGCTCGAAGTATCTGGGCCGAACGGCAGTTTTTGAACTGGCCTCCGGCGGCACTCTGCGGCGGACGATCGGCGGCGGCGGCTCGCCGGACCAAACCCGCAAGGCGGCCCTGGCCGATGGCATGCAGCCGCTGCGGGATGCGGCGCTGACGCTCGTGGTCGAAGGGGCCACGTCCCTCGACGAGATCCAGCGGGCCCTGGCCGCGAAGGCCCCGTCACCGACAGGACCGACGAGCCCGAGGCCGGCTGCTGACGCGGCCGCAGCCCCGCCGGTTGCGGCCCCCCGCGGCCCCCGCCCGGGGCCACCGCCGGCCGGGAGGAGAGCGACATGATCATCTCGCTGATCCTGCTTGGAATCTTCATTGCCGTGGCCTTTGCCATCTGGCGGGAGGGCCCCTGGAGCGGCCTGATCATGCTGCTCAATCTGCTGCTGGCCGCCAGTCTGGCCACAGCCTGGTATCCGTTCGTGGTGGCCCTGATTGAGCCGCGGGCGAAGTCCTATACCTACCTTCTTGATTTCGTGGTCCTCCAGGGCCTCTTCTGCCTGCTCCTGCTGGGGTTTCGCGAAGTCACCGATCGGGCGTCTCGGACACGGGTCCGCTTCCGCAAGCCGGTGGAACTCGCTGCTGGTCCGTTGGTCGCCGTGATCACCGCCTGGGTGATGGTCTGCTTCACGGCGGCCTCGCTCCATACGGCGCCGCTGCCGAGAGACTTCATCCAGCCGACACCTGAGAGCCGGATGTTCTTCGGACTCGCTCCCGACCGCCGCTGGCTTGCCTGGGTGCGGGGCTCGTCGCGTGACGGCCCCTTCGCCACGCCGGCCAAGGCGTTTGACCCCGAGGCAGACTTCATCCTCCGCTACGCCAGCCGCCGCAGCAGCCTCGAGCAGGAACCGGCTCTGCGCGTGCAGCCGCAGTAATCGCCATTTGCTGACCAGTTCGCCCCCATGGCCCACGGTACTTTGAGCGATGAGATGGCCGGCTATCGGCCAGTCAGCGGCTGGGCGGTGGCATCGCTGATCGCCGGTGTTGGCTCGGCAGCGGTTTTGTTCACTCCGCTGGCGATGGTGGTGCCGCTGGTGGCGGTGGCGATGGCGGTCGCTGCCTTGAGGGATCTCCGCCGCGGCGCGGGCCGCACGACCGGCCGGCCGCTGGCCCTGGCCGGCCTGGCCCTGGCCGTCGGTTTCGCGGCTCAGGCGGCTGCCGCAGCCTTCACAGCCCGGGTGATCGCCGGACAACGGGCGGCCGCCGCCGCCACCGTGTGGCTCGATGCGGTCCGCGAAGATCGACTGACAGACGCAGCTGGACTCTGCAATCCGCTGATCCTGCCGGGCCGGGGCCGGCCACCGGCGCCAGAGCCCTCGCCGGAGGAGCAACGTCAGGCCTTCGCAGCCCTGCCCGTGGTCCGGGCCGTTGCAGCCTGCGGTCGGACCGCTCCCGTGGTGATCGAGACTCGGCCCGCCCAGCTGGGAGGGTCTGCTTGGC
>Ga0129348_1000671_pt1 | contig 12358 bp, 12 predicted proteins | sample CPBDNA_4_FD_94424 | JGI IMG/M metagenome (GOLD analysis project Ga0129348, IMG submission 94424) | Freshwater to marine salinity gradient microbial communities from Chesapeake Bay, USA - CPBay_Sum_27_0.8_DNA | ecosystem: Environmental > Aquatic > Marine > Coastal | place: USA: Chesapeake Bay...
AAAGTTGTGGATCCTCTCGGCCGAAGTGCCAGGCTGAGGCGAGAAAAAAGAGAACGAGCGTTCCCGCCGGGGCATAAAACCAGCCCCAGACTACAGCACTGCCAGCCACAACATAGCCAGCAAGAAATGCCGGCAACCAGGCTGGTCCCAGAACAGGCTCGAGTTTCAAGCGAGCGAATCGGTGATCCGCAGCGCCGTGGGGCAGCCCAACGACCGCAACTAACAAGGCGAGAACGGCAGCCACCAGAAAGTTACTGATGGGAGAAAAAAAGCACGCGGCCCCAATACATGCCCAGGCGAGCACGATAACTGAGGCCGCGTGCATAGAAACACTCCTTCACCTAACAATCCCAGATTAGGCGAGGGCTGCAGCGGCCGAGCCTTCGGCAGTCGCGGTCGATTTACCGCTCTTTGCTCTGGCTATAAAGTAAATCAACACGCCGAACCCGGCCTTCGCTGTCATGTCGGCAATGGCATATCCAACCTGAAGCCCGACCACCCCACCAGAGCCAACTTCACCGCCAGCCTTGGCAGCCAGAGCATCCGGGGTGCCTCCCAACGCGTAAGCGATGGGGTATACAGCCCACGTGATCAGAAGGACTAGGCGACACACTTCGATCAAACGACGAGCCGCAGCAGGCTGGCTATCGAGTGACTTTGTGAGTTCACCCCACAGAACGTAGAGGATGTAAAAGAATGGGATGGATGACAAACCACCCCAGACCACTCTTTCAGTCCATCGCTCTGGATCGGCAATGACTTCTCCCGGATATCCCAGCGCTATCATTGCCGCTGCTGCGATGACCAGGCGAGTCAACAGACTCGAAGCTTTCCCAGCGGGAAGACGCAACACAGCCACTAGCTCAACCATCAAGAGCGGTACCGTCAAGATCCAGTCTGCGTATCGATAAAAATCATTAAACGCAGCGCCTGTACCGATGTAGCCTGATCCCGATTCAGCGAGTTGATACGCATCGTGCCAACTGTGACGAATCATGAAGTAGTGGTAGCACGCAATAGAAACCACGATGCCCGAGACCATCAAAGCAGGGCGGTACTCTGCATCAACCTGCGACCGCGACATAAAAAGAAAGAGGGCCGCTGCCCCCATTGTCGCTACCGTCATAGAGAAAATATTGTCAACAACATTGTACTGAACAACTGTCAGGTCCGGCATGGCAGCGCCCAACAGAGCAACCCCGTCTAACATCCCTTTTCCCCTTAAAATGAGTGGCACCCCGACGTCAGTGCGAGCGCCTGACCATCGTCCTAAGTCATAGACCGCATAAAGCATCTGACCATTAACTGGCCTGTTCCTCATGCATGAAACGAGTCGCTACCACCAGGATAGCCCTGCTAGAAGATCACCGCTTCCGCTTGCGGAAGCGTAGCCGAAGCCAGCGGACAGGGGCGACGCGACTCCGGAGCTGGATGTTGGTACCCCCGAAGAACTGTGCGAGCGGACCGTGTTCTACTCCTTCCGCCATCGCTCGATCAGCACCTTGGCTTCCAGCAGCACGTCGAACGCCTCCCCGGCCAAGAGCTCATCCCGCAGCTTGCCGTTGAAGAGCTCTACGCACCCATTGTCCCAAGGCGATCCGGGCTCGATAGAGAGAGCCTTCGCCCCAACACGCTCCAGCCACTCCCGTACTCGCTTGGCGGTGGACTCGCTCCCTTTGTTGCTACGGATGTGGTCTGGCACGCCCGTGCAAACGAACAGGTCACTGAGCCGCTCAAGGCCGTTTCAAGACATCCTCGCCGGTGAGCTTCCTTGCCACGTCGATTCCAAGACACTCCCGTGTGAACTCGTCCACGATCGTCAGCATCCGGATCACCCGACCATCCGCCGTCCGGTCCATGACGAAGTCGTGACTCCAGACGTGGTTCCTATGCGTCGGCTGCGAGCGGATGCATGCCCCGTCTCCAAGCCACAGCCTTCTCCACGTCAGCTGTTTCGCAGGCGCTTTCAGGCCCAACTGTCGCCAGATCCTCTCCACCCACTTGTGGTTCATCTACCAGCCTTCGGCCCGCAGAAGGGCTGTCATGCGGCGGTAGCCGTACCGACTATACTCGCGGGCCATCCAAACGATCCGCTTCAAGAGTTGGGGCTCGTCGTCAGCGACGCTCTCCTGCCCCAGCACCCGGCATGCCCGACGTTCGATAAGCTCATCGCGGTTGAGCATGTCACGTACATGCTCGACCGCCTGACGCCGCTTTGCCGGGCTCAGAAGTTTCCCGAGGCAGCCTCACGCAGGATCGTCTTGTCGAGTTCGGCGTCTGCTCGCAACCGCTTCGGCCGTGCAACCTCCTTCTCAAGATCCTCCAGCCGCTTCGCCTAGTCCGTCCGCAGGCCACGATACTCACGCTTCCGCGGGTAGTACGTTTGCTCAGTCACGCCAAGCTTACGGGCCACTTCGGACACGGCCTTCCCTTGAACCAGTCCAGTTTCGGCCTTGCGGAGCTTCCCGATGATCTGCTCCGCCGTGAACTTCTTCCCTCGTGGCATCTCTTGCACTCCCTTGGTTTGCACCGCAAGAAATTCTCTCTCTGAAAGTGGCGACATTTAAGGGGGGGCAGGTCGTTGCCAGCAGCCCGTTCCACAACGCTCGTCGTCTGGCTTACTTGATCCATTCGGGGAGCCGGCGAATCTTGCCTTCTTCATCCACGCAGACAACGGTGGTCTCGCCCGTCGCCAAGATCTGCGTGCCGCGAATCACTTCGTAGGCATGCTTGATGTGGGCCGAGCCGACCCTTTCCACACGAGTGCGAACCGTTAACAGGTCGTCGTACTCAGCCGGTGCCCGATACTTCACGGTCGCGTCAGAGACGACCATGAACAGGCCGGCCTCCTCGAACGCTCGGTAGGTGTAGCCACGCGATCGCAGAAACTCCGTGCGGCCGATTTCAAACCAGGTCAGGTAGTTGGCGTGGTGCACTCGACGTTGCCCATCTGTCTCCTGATACCGCACCCGCACCTCAACCTCATGCACCAGTTCGCTCATGCGTTGCCTTTCGTCTGAAGAACTCACCAGCCAGAGTTCGCACTCGCTCCCAGTCCACGTTGCGGGCGACGCTGGCTGAACCGCCAGTTCGTCGCGTTGACCGGCTGAGTCTCTGGGCCGTATCTTTCATCGAGGCTATCGCAAACCGGCCCTTGCGGTCGATTGGTCGATCTGGCCACCACAACACAGCACCCGCTGGCAACGCCAGCAGAAAGGATGGAGACGGCGTGAGCGTCGGTGATTCGGGCGAAGGCGCAGGCCTCGGATACGCAACGAGCCGCGGCCGTTCCTGGCCGGCACTCCGGCAGTTCACCGTATTCCTTGAGAATCGGGTTGGACAGCTGCTGGAAGTGGTCCGCCGGTTTGACGGATCACGCGTGCGAATTGTCGCCCTCTCTATCAGCGACGCGGGTGAGTGCGCCTTTGTGCGATTCCTGTTGAGCCATCCCGAGCAGGGCCGTGAAATACTCGAACGCTCCGGGCTGAAACTGATCGAGAGCGATCTGATCGGTGTTGAACTCCCCGATGTGCCGCAACCCCTGGTCCGCGTCTGCACCGCTCTGCTGCAGGCGGAGGTCAACATCATCCAGGCCTACCCTATCCTGGTCCACCCTCGAGGCAGGCCTGCGGTCGCCCTGATGGTCGACAACACGGAGATGGCGCTCGAGACGCTCAACCGCGAGCGGTTCAGCATGATTACCGAGGATGACCTCGACGAAGACGCCTAGGCACTGCCTGGTCTTCGGTACTGCCTGGCCTTCGGCACTGCCTATTCGTCGAGGCCGATATCGAGGAAGTCTGGCGGGATCGAATCGACATGCCGCACCACGATCTTCTGCACGGACTCCCACGCCACCGCCGTGAGGGTCACAGTGCCGTCAGCAGCGAGGCTGGCAAAGAGCCCATGGGAGCCATCTGACCACCCAGGATAGAAGTAGGTCGGCAGGATCGGGCTCACGGCGCCCGTCAGATGCACCTCGATCACCCCACCGTGCCGTCGTTCATACCACAGCCGCTCCATCAGACGAGCAGTAGGGTTTACGAGCGTGACGGCAACACCCTCACCATCGTTGAGAAGTTCCGGCTCGCCTTCGGCCCTCTCCATCTGCGGAGGCTGGCCAGCCGGGAGCACGTCATTGCCGAAGTTGATCTGAACCTCGTTGGGATCGATTGATGGGCCAAGCAGGGACGACTCCCCCTCGAGCAACGGCGGACCGATCACCGTCTTCGCTGGACCTGCCGGCGACTGGCGATGCGGCGGAGCGGGCTCATTGATGATCAGTGACGGCCCATCCGTTGGCTCGCGATGCAGGGCGCGGGAGCCGTCCTCAGGTCCTGTAACGGCCGCTTGCGGAGTGTCCGACTTCTCAACCACCGTCTGCTGAGGCATCGCCGCCGGCTTCGGCTGCCCAGCCTGAGCTCCCCTCTGCGGCGAAAAGGAGGCGGGAGACGGGATCGTGACGATCTCCTTGCACTCCTTGCAGCGGCCTTTTTTCCCAGCAAGCGCGGCATCCACAACAATTCGATGACCGTTTGGACAGGTGAAGATGATCGGCTGCGGTCGGTGCATCCCCTTGGGAGCGACCGCTTGCGGACCGTCGCTTGCCAGTGTCGTCGGAAAATCACTCATCTCCATGCTCTCCTTATTCCCAGTGTAGGCGATCCCTCACGCTGGTGTCGCTGCTGGTCCCCGGCTTGACGACTGACGATCGTGCTTCGACACTGCGGTCGGGGAGTGGTGAGCCGACAGTCGGATTCCCCCCCAGCAGTTGCCCTGAATGAGTCTCTGATGGCCATTTCCGTCACGTGCCCCTCCTGCAAAACCCGTTTTTCTGTGAGCGACAAGTTTGCAGGACAGACAGGGCCGTGTCCGAAGTGCAAAAAACCGCTCACGGTTCCCCAGCCCGATGCCATCAAGGTTCATGAGCCAGACGCGCCCACGGCCACATCGGCAACCGGTCAGTTTCCCACCAAGCCGATCCCGAAACGGGACAAGCCTGTGTCGACCGGTTCGCTGCTGCTTGCTGGAGGGCTTGGCCTTGGCTCGCTGGCGGCGGCTGTTGCAGCCCGCATGGTCTACGGACCGGGAAACGCCCCAGCCTGGCTGCTGGGTACAACCGCCTTTGTAGTGGCGATCCCCTGCGTCCTGATCGGCTACGCCGTGGTTCGCAATCGAGACCTGGAACCGTACCGAGGCCGCGGACTGCTGCTGCGAACGTTGATCTGCTCCCTGATCTACGCAGGACTCTGGGGAGCCCATGCCTTTTTGCCACCGGAGTCGACCCAGGAAATGTGGCAGTGGCTGTTCATCGGCCCCATCTTCTTCGGGATTGGCGGGCTGGCCGCTTTGGTCAGCCTGGAACTCGACTGGGGGACCGCGACCGCTCACTTCTCGCTCTATGTTCTGGTCACAGTCACGCTGCGGTGGATTGCCGGCCTGCCGCCCCTGTGATCCTCTTCCACCTCGCGTAGCTTTCGATGCCCATCCATGTGCCTGAACTGGAGCCAGCCCGCAACCGCTCCACGCTGCGGATTCCACCCGGCATTTCCCTGCCACTGACGCCTCGCCTACAGGCAGCAATCGACACCGCCGAGATGCGGCGGCTTGCCCACGTAGGACAACTTGGCCTGGTAGCACTCGTCTACCCAGGTGCGATCCACAGTCGCTTTGAACACTCGCTCGGTGTGTTTCGTCTGGCAGTCGCGTTTGTTGACCGACTGCGAGCTGATGAGGCATTCACGCAGCACGTCTCGACCGACGACGCCTCGGCCTTTCTGGCTGCTGCACTCCTGCACGACGTTGGCCACTGGCCGTTCTGCCACCCGATCGAAGACATGCATCTGGCAGCATTCCCCAGGCATGAGTCGTTCCTGCGAAACATTCTCCTTGGTAGTGAACTTGGTGACGTGCTCCGCAACGACTGGGGCGTTGCCCCCGAACGGGTTGCTTCGCTGGTCGAGGGCACTGCGGACGACCCTGCAGGCCGACTGCTCGCCTCCCTCCTCTCCGGCCCTGTCGATGTCGACAAGATGGACTATCTTGCCCGCGATAGCCTGCACGCCGGCGTTCCCTACGGCCGTCATTTTGATGAAGAACGCCTCCTCGCGAGCCTCTGCGTGGCCTCCGATGGGACCTCGCTCGCCATCACCTCCAAAGGTGTCACCGCTGCTGAACTGATGGTCTTTGCCCGGTATGTGATGTTCAGTGAGGTCTACTGGCACCACTCTGTTCGGGCAGCCACTGCAATGCTGCAACGCGCGGTCTGGACGCTCCGCGATCGGGTCGACCCGACCAGACTCGTGCGGTTTGATGATGCCTCGTTTGTACGATGGATTCGGGAAGTAGCGGTCGACACGCCTGCTGCTCCGCTGGCGGAGGGCCTGTTTGGCACCCGTCGTCGCCTGGTCAAGCGGGTGGCCAGCTTTGCGTCCCGCGAGCATCCGGAACTGCATGCAGCCGTTGCTGGGCGTCCCTATGCAGAACTGGTCAGCATCGCTGAGAGGCTCGCAGAGCGGCTCTCCGCCCATCTTGGCCGCCCCATCCAAGCAGCCAGTCTGTTGCTCGATGCCCCGCCGGCGTCTCGCGAGGTTGAGTTTCGCCTGGATGTGCGAATGCCCTCCCGCGCGAAGACACCCTGGCGGAGCCTGGAGTCGCTCTCTCCGGTCGTCCGCGCCCTCGCGCACGAGCAGTTTGACGACCTCGTCAAACAGGTCCGGCTGTTTGCAGCTCCCGAAGACGTGGCCGCCATACAAAACAGCAGCGGCCTCGAGAAAATCATTCTCGAGGCCGCTGGTGATGTGTGTCACGAGGTGACATCGTCAGAGACGCCGTGAGCGATCATTCGCCCTCAGGTGCGTCGGCAGGCAGCATGCCAGCCTTCAGCCGAGCCGCGAATGTCTTGCCATCAGGGCCTTCCATGCCAGCAACTTTCTCAAGGCTCGCACGGATCTTTTCGACGTTTTCCTTGTCTTCCTTCTTATCGAGGAGGTCCGAAAGGGCCTCGCCGTACGCATTGCGATTCTTCTTGCTCTTGCCGTAGTGGCAGACATTGCACTTCGCAGTCTCAACCGCCTCAGCCAGGGCCTTTTCCGCGTCGCTGCCTTCTGCGTTAACGTACATCTCCTTGAACTCGTCAAAGAACTGCTTGATCGCGAAAGCAGGACGTGCGGCAGTCGTGGCCACAACTGCCACTGCGATGCCAGCAACCAACGTCACAACGCGACGTGAACGAACCGAACCCTTGGACTGCATACCGTGCAACATCTGTGATGCTCTCCTGGAGAAGTTGTGCGCTCACCGGGTCGGTCTTTTGATCCGGCACGCGGCGGGCCTACGACGCCCACATCTCTTCGTCATAAGGAGAATCGAGTCATGAGGCCGTGTCAAGAAAGAACCGGTCGTTTTCGGCCCTCAAAACGCCTCTTTGGGGCTCATTCCGCCCCACTTCTCCGATCTGATGGGCGATGCCGGTCTCAATCAGGACGATGCTGATGGACTCTCGGGCTGTGGGATGTCGTCCTCAGAGAATGAATCGCTCGGCCAGCGATCATACTGCGGGAGAAACTGCATTGGCTGGGCGAGCGACGGGAAGTCGATCTCGACGCTTTCCGCAGCTCCATCGATCCTTCGAAACAGCGAACTCCCTTCATATCGGCTCGCGGAATCAGCCCAACGGACCCGGCCTCGGTACACCTCGGGGTCTTCGATACCTGACTGCTCGATCAATGGCACACCCTCCGGTGTGAGAAAGCGGCAGCCAGTCGCCGTCACATCCAGGCGTGGCTCAGTCGGCTTCGCTGGCGAGTCGAGGAGACAGGCAAACCCCTCACGGCACGCAAACACCGCCTGACGCAACGTGGCATTGAGCAGTGTGCCCAACTCCGACTCGCGGCCAGCCCCCTCGATGACCAGGCAGCGGCCGTCGGTCGCCAACGTGCCCCCCGACCAGACAAGGTCAACACGGCCCTCGCCAACGATCTCCAGAAACGTCATGTTTCCGCGAACGTTCGTGTCATTGCACTCAATCCTGCTTGCCTCAAGCATCCCTCCGAGAGCCTCCGCTGCCAACGTCGACGTGGCACCGTCCGTGCCCGACGGCACAGCTGCCACATCGGTCGCCACGACCTCAATACACCGTGGACGACGAGACTCTACGAGCGGCGCGGCCAGCCCCTTCAGACTGATGCGACAGGTCTGCATGTCGAGCGTGCTGCCACCCCGCAGCAGGAAGAGTCTGGCATCTGGCTCAACCGACTCCGAAGCAACGGCAAGGGTCAGCGTCAGATTTTCCAGCCTGAGGGCTGCCTGATCGAGCACGAAGCCAGCTCGCTCGCGACTTGTCGACTCGGTTGTAAAGCCGCTGAACCTCACCTCAGGATTCGCCCCAGCTGCAGCACGGATCGTGAGCCGCTTGCCTTCGACGCTAATCGGCGGTTCGTCGCGGACATCTGAAAAAGCGAGCTCGATCACCTCTCCATCGGAGGCCGCAGCGACGGCATCGGCCAGAGAAACATGTTCCGTCCAGCCGTCAGCCTGCAGATCAGGTGCATCCACCACGCGGTGACGAACACTCGTGTTTGCAGCATCATCTCCATCCTGGGTCATCGACACCGCAGGCACGCCTGCCATCCGATCCAGCTGGTCGCGTCCAGCGGAAAACCAGAGCGCTGCCACGATCGCTGCAAAACCTACCAGGGGAACCAGCCAGGGAAGGTGATCCGTGATCCGCAACTGCCGGCGGCTGGTACGCGGCGTCACACTCCCCGTGGCAAGCGGCAGTTCAATCCCGCGAGCTGCTGCCACCTGTTCGAGCGCTTCAACGAGCTCAGTCGGATGCTGGTAGCGGTCCGCGGGATCTTTCTCCATCAGGCGTTCGATGACCTGAGCGAGTTCTCGAGGAACGTCAGGCCGTAGCCGATCGACTGGCGTCGCCTGCTGCTGCTGATGCTGCAGCAGTTTCTGCACCATCGTGCCCTCAGCAAATGGCGGACGGCCAATCAGCATGTAGTAGACCGTACAGCCGAGGGAGTAGAGGTCGCTTCGCACATCAGCAAGCCGCGGGTCGCGTGCCTGCTCTGGAGATATGTAGTCAAAGGTACCGAGTGTCATACCGCTGACAGTCAGGTCACGGTCACCAGTCATCTGATGCAGCCTGGCCAGCCCCATGTCCACCAGCCTCGCCCGTCCAGCAGGCGTGATGATCACATTCGATGGTTTGATGTCGCGGTGGACGACGTTGCGGGTTTCAGCATGCGCCAGGGCGTCGGCAAGCTGCGAGGTAATCGTGATCGCTCGGGCGACATCGAAAGGGCCTTTCTCATGAACCAGATCCCGCAGGTTCACGCCCTCGATGAACTCAAAGACGATGTAGTGCCAGCCCTCCTCGCTGCCCACCGCATACACCCGACCGATATTCTCATGGTCGAGCCGGGCGGCAGACTGGGCTTCGTTCTTGAATCGCCTCAGCAGTTCCGCATCGTTGGTGCGATGCTGAAACAGGACTTTGACGGCAACCGTCCGATCGAGCGTGGTGTCACGGCCGCGAAACACCGCTCCCATGCCACCGCCGCCGACAAACTCTTCCAGTTCGTAGACACCCAGTCGCTTGCCAGCCAACGCGCGACCAACATCAGAGACCGCAGTAGAGGGGCGTTGTTCCTCTGACGACGGGGCCTCCTCGGGAGTGCCGCCACCGCTGGAATCCGCTGACCGCTGTGAGATCACGGTCGCCTCGCCGTCACCCGTGGCGGGCACTTCGGGACGAGGGGTGGCGTCGGCTTCATCGAGAACCGGCCCCCCAACGTAGCCAGGCTTCTCTGCGTGACCCGGCTCCTCAGTACGGCGGGCTCCCGCGGGCTCAGTTTTCGGGCGAGGGCACGGCCCTGCGAGACTCTGCGTTGAGTCGTCGCTGGCATACAGCATCCGTAGATGCCGAGAGTCCGCCCATAGTCCAGGCGGCGCGTGCAGTGTCATCCTCGATTCTCCTTGTCTCGACACTAGCACGGCTGCGAGGCAACGGTCAACGAAACTGCCAACTGGCGTGGGCCGTTTGCGGACTGCGACCGTGTCCTCCTACACTCGCACCAGCCACCCTGTTTTCCCAAGTGGAGTCCGCCATGTCCCTCGCTGACTACGACAACGAATCTCCCCCTTCGATGCTCGTCCGGCTGGCCAACTGGTCGCTGGGCCTCGGCGGTGTTTTGATCGTTCTGGGACTGGTCTCGATCGCCGCTCCCTGGGTGGCGGCCACAGCCGTCGCCGCCTTTTGTGGCATCACGCTGATCATCGGCGGTGTCTCTCAGGTTGCCATGACAGCGGGCACGTTTACCTGGCGAGGCTTCTGGCTAACGCTGGTCTCAGGAGTGCTGGCAACGATGCTCGGTGTCGCCATGCTGCTGATGCCCCATGAGGCCGCAGGTGCCCTTGTCATCTTCCTGGCGATCATTCTTCTGATGGAAGCGAGCGCCAAACTCTCTGCCACGGCGTTGGTGGGCAGCGAGTTTCCCCGCGGCTGGCTCCTGTTCGACGGCCTTGTGACGGCAGCCCTCGGGATTGTGCTGCTGGTCAGTGAACCGGCCGAAAAAGAGGTGCTCCTGGGCATCTTCATCGGAATTAACCTGCTTTCCAGCGGGATCACCTTCGCCGCCGGCGGCTGGTCGCTCCGCCGCAGGGTCACAAGCCTCTGAGCTGCCAGAATTGCGGCAGATCGCCAGCCCGAACGGTCGTTTGTATTCGTCATTCAGGCCGCCTTCGGGCTATAATTCCTCGAGGCAAGCCGGTCACCTCGCTGTGGTGATCGGGCGTAATGAGGGAGGGAGACAATGCTCTCGATCTTCGGCGGAAAGCAGAACCTCTGTCAGGGCAGCCGGCGTGACTTTCTCACAATCGGTGGTCTCTCCTTTGGCATCGGCGGTCTCTCGCTGGCAGGCGTGCTGCGGCAGGCGGAAGCGTCGCCCGAACCGAACTCCAAACGCCACAAGTCGCTGATCAACATCTTTCTCGGCGGCGGCCCTCCCCACCAGGATCTCTGGGATCTCAAACCAGATGCTCCGAGTGAGATTCGAGGAGAGTTTCGGCCAGTTGCCACCAATGTTCCTGGGATTGAGATCTGCGAGGTCTTCCCGCAACTTGCCCAACGGATGGATCGCTGCGCCGTCATCCGATCGGTGGTCGGCTGCGAGGGTGCCCATGCGTCATTTCAGTGCATGACGGGTTGGCCAGAGAGCAACCTGCGAACCATCGGTGGCCGGCCGTCGATGGGAGCCGTCATGTCGAGACTCCAGGGGCCTGTGGACCCGTCTGTCCCACCGTTTGTTGGCCTCGCCGCCCCCACCGGTCACCGTCCCTGGTCAGACTCTGGCACACCGGGCTTCCTCGGCCCTGCATTCGCTCCGTTTAAGCCTGAGGGCCGCGACCTCGAAAACATGACCCTCCAGTCGATGTCGCTCGACCGGCTGCAGGACCGTCGCCAGCTGTTGTCCGAGCTTGACACGCTGCGTCGCGATGTGGATGCCTCAGGGATTCTCGGCGGGATGGACAGCTTCGGTCAGCGAGCTTTTGACGTGCTCACGGGAAGCCGGCTGCTGGATGCCCTCGACCTTGAGCAGGAAGACCCGAAGGTTCGAGCCGCATACGGTGACGGCAAGCCTTACCAGTACCAGTATGACGGCGCCCCAACCTGCAACGACCACCTGCTGATCGCCCGACGGCTGATTGAGGCCGGTGTGCGGGTTGTGAGTCTGAGTTATGGCCGCTGGGACAGCCATGGCAAGAACTTCGATCTCGTCCGAGATCACGGTGGCAAACTCGACCAGTGCCTCTCCGCCCTGCTCGACGACCTTACCGTCCGAGGCATGATCGATGACGTGACCGTCGTCGTCTGGGGTGAGTTTGGCCGTACGCCAAAAATCAATGCCCAAGCGGGACGCGACCATTGGCCCCAGGTGAGCACCGCCCTGCTCGCTGGCGGCGGTCTGCGGACTGGCCAGGTGATTGGAGCCACAAACAAACTTGGAGAGCATGCGACAGATCGTCCCGTGCACATGCAGGAGATCACCGCCACGCTCTACCATGCCCTGGGACTGTCGACTGCTGACACAACCATCATCGATATGACCGGACGGCCGCAGTATCTCGTTGAGAGACAGCCGATCGCGGAACTTGTGTAGTCGGCTCAGCTGTCCAGTTCTCTTCTGGGCAGCCGGGGCACGCACTTCATCACGGCGACACACGCCGAACTGTGCTCACCCGCAGCGTACCGAGGTCGCGTGACTACGGCGAGGGAGAGGGCTCGAGTGTGTGCAGCGGCTGTGGGTTGTCGACGGCCCAAATCAGCATCCGCCCATCTTGGCTTCCT
>Ga0129348_1000674_pt1 | contig 12341 bp, 14 predicted proteins | sample CPBDNA_4_FD_94424 | JGI IMG/M metagenome (GOLD analysis project Ga0129348, IMG submission 94424) | Freshwater to marine salinity gradient microbial communities from Chesapeake Bay, USA - CPBay_Sum_27_0.8_DNA | ecosystem: Environmental > Aquatic > Marine > Coastal | place: USA: Chesapeake Bay...
AGGGTGAAGAACGGGTGGATCGCCTGCATGAAGGCCCCGGCTGGAGGCTGGAGCGCATCCATTCGTGCCTGGCCAGCAGCCCGGATGACTTCTGGTACGACCAACACGAAACGGAATGGGTGATGGTGCTGCGGGGGAGTGCCCAACTGCAGTTCGAGGATGAACCGCAACCGCGTGATTTATGTGTTGGCGACAGCCTGTTGATCAGCCCCCACCGCCGTCATCGGGTCGTGACGACAGATCCCCATCCAGGAACTCTCTGGCTTGCTCTCTTCTGGTGGGCAGACGCCTGACGTGGGATTGGCGCACCAGCCAATAAGCACCTGCCAACGACAACACCGCAAATCCCAAACCGATCAGATCCGCGGGGTTCTTTTGCACGCCGGGCGGCATCACGATCACCTTGCGGGCCACCGCCGTGAGAGCCGTGACCAACACCAGCTCGATCTGCACCACATGCTCCCGCATGTAGGCGGTGAGGTTCTGCAGCACCTCCAGGGCGATCAGGATCACCAGCACCTGATCCAACAGACGAATCAAGCCCTCGCCCGTCCAATTGACATTGAGATCGAGGAGATCACTGCCGAGAAACAAGATGAGCTGCAGGGTCGCAACCACCAACACGGCGGTGAGCACCACGGAGAGCACCTTGGCCAGGGCACGCTCAAAGGCTGTGATCGCCCGCAGGAAGGATCGATCGTCAAACAAACGCATCAGGCCGGGGCTCAGTAGCTGAAGGGCCGGTATTGGGGTTTAGCCGGCGTGTCACCGGGGGGATTCACCACCTTGGTGTCGCAGGTGATGCTGCCGTCGGGACCGGTGACGCAATTCCGGGGTTCCACTTTGGTTTCAGGCCCCACATTGCTGCCGGGGCCCCAGAGAAAACTCTCCACCTGGGCCAACGCGGGCAATTCCAGCCCCCCGATCACCAGGCCGGCAAACAACTTGAGCCCGAGGGTGGTGGGGGACGCGAACAGGCGAGGCAACGACATGACGGCGGCGGAGCGTGCCACCACTCTGACGTGTCTACGCGGGGGCGTCAGGCTTCGCCGGCATCGAGACGGATCTCTTGCAACAGCAGATCGAGCTGTCCGAGGGAGTCGTCGAGGGACAGGGGTGGCTGATCATCCCCTTCCAGCCCTTGGTCCTCTCCCTGCCAGAGCGCTTCGATCTCACAGAGGCGTTGTGCCAGCCCCGTGAGCCCATCACGGCTATGCACCCGCGCCAGTTCCTCGAGGAGCACCGGCATGCGAATCGAGCTGGCCCGCAGCGCCCGGCGGAGATCAGCCTGGGTGCGGCCGGTGTGACGCAGCCAATCCTTCAGGAACGACTGGAGGTCATCCAGCTGCTCAGCGGTGAGCACGGCCATCAGCGTCCCAGGGGAAACCAGCGATCCAGTTTGCGCTGTGCCCGCAACCGAATCGTGTCGTTGATGTGGGTGCTGCACAAGCCAAGCAAGGCAGTAAGGGCCACCAGGTCATCGCTGAAGCCTGCGGCTGGAATGAAATCAGGAATCAAATCCAGCGGCAAGAGCAGATAGGTGAGGGCTGCGAGCATCGTCACCCGCACCTGCGGTGGGGTGTTGGCATCGAGCAGCAACTCGAGGCACTCGAGGGCGGGACGGGCAAGGGTTCGGCCCGCACGGCGCAGCAAGCGGCGCAAGGCCCCCTCATCCACTTCCGTACTGCCGAGCACCTCGGCATCAACAACGTTGGTGGACTTGGCCGTCACAGGGGGAACCTCAGGGGACCAACCCTTCCATCATGGGGCGCCAACCTCCACCAGGCCGGCCTGGATGCCGGCCTTGCGCAATTTGCGCAGGGCCCGTTGCACCACCTGGCGGCAATACTCGCGGCTGCAACCCAGCAGACGCGCCACCTCCGCCAGGGTGCGCCATTCATGGCTGCCATCGAGGCCAAAACGCAACATCACCACCGTGCGCTCCTTGGGGGTGAGGTTGGATTGATCCAGCAACTTCCACACGGCTGCATTGCGCTCCGCCAGCTCGCAGCGCTCCATCGGTGGCAGATCTTCACTGGGCAACACATCCACCAGCTCCGTGGGATCCGATTTCGACTTCACCACCCCCTGCAGGCTGACGGTGACGCTGCGCAGCTCACACCCCAGCAAATCCTCCACTTCCTGAACGGGAAGATCCATGGCCTCTGAGAGCTGCTGGGCGGAAGGCTGGCTGCCATGGCGCTGCAGCAGCCGGGCCTTGGCGGCCCGCAGGCGGGTGAGCTTTTCATTCACATTCACGGGGATGCGAATGGTGCGGCTCTGGGTGGAGAGGGCCCGGTTGAGTCCCTGACGGATCCACCAATAGGCATAAGTACTGAAGCGATGACCACGGGTGGGGTCGTATTTCTCCACGGCCCGGGTGAGGCCCAGGGTGCCCTCCTGGATCAGATCAAGGAGATCCAGCCCCTTCCCCTGATAACGCTTGGCCAAATTCACCACCAGGCGCAGGTTGGCGGTGATCATCTGATCTTTGGCACGCTCACCGACCCGCATCGTGCGCTTTTCGATGTCGTTGTAGGAGCAGGCTTCCCCCACACCACCAGCACTGTGGCAACGCTCATGCAACGCCACCATGGCCTGCACCTTGCGCCCCAGCATCAACTCCTGCTCAGGAGTCAATAACTGATGGCGGCCGATTTCGCCGAGGAAAGCACTCAGAGAGCTGGCCATGCAGGGTTCCATCCACTGAATTGAACCTAGAAGCTTTTTCGCTCAACGAGGAAAGCAACCAAAAGGCTTCCAGGTTTCAACTTTGCTTCCCAAGTTGCACACCACGAGCGACACAGATCCACATCAGAAGTGGAAGCTTTCCGGTGCAAACAGCCCCAGGCCAATCAGCAGCCATCACCATGGGCGCCAACGAGAACAGGGCAGCAACACCCCCTGGCGGCGAAGAAGCCCGCTACGGTCGTGCCTTCGTGTCAGCCCAGCCCCATGACCGCCGTTGCGGCCCTGCTTGCCGAGCTCCCCAGCGATGTGCTGCCCAGAGCTGGTGTGGCCTATGTCCACTACTTGAGCTTCATGCTCTGCTTCGGCGCCCTGGTGCTTGAGCGGCGACTGATCCGCCCCAACCCCAGCAAGCAAGACGCCACCTTGATGGTGATCACCGATGTGGTGTACGGCATGGCTGCTCTAGCCCTGTTGGTGAGCGGCATCTTGCGGGTGATGTACTTCGGCCAGGGCGGCAGCTTCTACACCGAAAATCCCCTCTTCTGGTGGAAAGTTGGCCTTTATCTGAGCGTGGGTGGGCTGTCGCTTTACCCCACCATCACCTACATCCTCTGGGCGATTCCGCTGCGCAAAGGTGAATTGCCCCAGGTGAGTGAAGCCCTCGCCAATCGCCTGGCCTGGATTCTCAACATCGAGCTGGTGGGCTTTGCCTTGATTCCCTTCCTGGCCACCCTGATGGCCCGCGGCGTAGGACTGCCCGGCACGATCGGCGGCTGATCCACGGTGGACCTGCCAGCCCCACCTTTGGCGACCTGTCCAGTCGCGGTGGAAACCCGGCCTTGGCTGGCGCCCAAGGGTTCCGCCGCAGAGCCAGCCCCACCGGCTGCGCAGCCATCATTGGACTACCGGCATCGGCTCAAGCCAACCCCGGCGGGCTGGCCGAGGCGCGATCACTGGTGCGTCTGGGTGGAACCGGTGCGCGACGGCGGTCCAACCGGCATCTGGGAGCAGCGCTGGTTTCAGGCCGTGAGCCAGGCCCTGGTCACCTGGCAGCAGCACCTACCGATCACCGTTGTGGACCAACCCGAGCGCGCGCAGGTGTTGGTGGAGCGGCGCAGGCCTCCCAGGCTCAACAACCGGGCTAGCCACGGCCGCGCCGTGCTGGAGCTTCTGGAGGTGCAGCGATCGGAACGCTGGCAACTGGAGCCCAAGGTGACCGTGTTGATCAGTCCAGGACAGGCCCAAACAGCGATTCAGGCCACCGCCCTGCACGAGCTAGGCCATGCCTTTGGCCTCTGGGGCCACAGCGATCAAGCCGGCGATGCCATGGCCGTCAAACCAGGCGCCACGCCGATCCTCGAGCTGAGCCCCCGGGACCAGCGCACCCTGCGCTGGCTGCAACAGCAACCAGAACTGCAGTCCCCAACCGCCCCATGAGCCAGCCCAAGCGCACGATCTCGGATCTGTTCCTGCGCAGGCCGGTGCTGAGCCTGGTGCTCAGCGCCTTGTTGCTGCTGATGGGTGCCCTGAGCTTGCTGCAGCTGCAGGTGGAAAACCTGCCCGCCATCGCCCCAGGGCGCGTGAGCTTGAGCAGTAGCTACCCGGGCGGCAGCCCAGAGGTAGTGGAGCAGGGGGTCACCGCCCTGCTGGAGCGGCAGCTCAACGGCCTCGAGCGGCTCGACACCATCCGCTCCACCAGCACCTCAGGCAGCAGCAGCATCAGCCTCAGCTTCCGCGGTGGCGCCCCGGAGCTCAATCAGGTGAACGCCCAAAACGAGGTGAGCCAGGTGCTGCGCCAGCTGCCTGCCCAGGTGGCCAGGCTGGGCGTGCAGGTGCGCCGCAGCTCCGATGACCTGCTGATGGTGCTCAGCTTCAGCGCCGAAAGCGGGCGCTACAGCGATCTCTTCCTCAGCGGCTGGGTGAACCAGGTGGTGAAGGAGCGGCTGCAGCGGGTGGAGGGCGTGGGCAATGTGACGCTCTTCGGCGGCAGCCCCCTGGCTTTCCGCCTCTGGCTGAACCCAGCGGCACTGCTGGAGCGTCAGCTCACCATTAACGATGTGCGCCAGGCGCTGGAAGCCCAGAACGTGCTGGCCGCCCTGGGCCAGGTGGGGGATGAACCGGTGCCACCGGGGCAGGCCACTTCACTGCCGCTGCGGATGGAAGGCCGGCTGCGCAGCCCTGAGGCCCTGGAGCAATTGGTGGTGGGGCGCGGACCCGATGGTGGCGTCGTGCTGCTGCGCGACATCGGCCGGGTGAGCCTGGGCAGCGAGAGCTACGGCAACGTGGCCACCAACCTCAAGGGGGACCCCACCGTTGCGCTGGGTGTGTTTCAGCGCGATGGCAGCAATGCCCTGCAGGTGAGTGAAGCGGTGGAGGGCGCCTTGGCGGAACTGGAGCCGCGCTTCCCACCGGGGGTGGACCTGCAGCTGATCGTGAATGAGGCCGACACGGTGCGGCAGAGCATCGGTGAAGCCGCCGGCAGCCTGCGGGATGCCGTGTTGCTGGTGTTCCTGGCCCTGCTGCTGGGTCTGGGCAACAGCCGCCTGGCCCTGATCAGCGCCCTGGCGGTGCCGGTGTCGCTGCTGGGTTCGATCACGCTGATCAATCTGAGCGGCACCTCGATCAACACCCTGAGCCTGTTCGGCATGGTGCTGGCCTCGGGGCTCGTGGTCGACGACGCCATCGTGGTGAGTGAAGACATCGGCCGCCGCCTCGAGCAAGGCGCCTCACCGCTGGCGGCCGCTCGAGCCGCCATGGCGGAGCTGGGCGGCGCCGTGGTGGCGACCTCGCTGGTGCTGCTGGTGGTGTTTCTGCCGGTGCTGGGCATGCAGGGCAGCGTTGGTCGGCTGTACGCGCCGATTGCCGTCACGATCGGGGCCACCATCGTGGTGTCGACGTTCAACGCCATCAGCTTCACGCCGGTAGCGGCGAGCCGCATCTTGCATGCCGAGCAGCGCGAACCGGCCTGGCTGCTGCGCTGGATCGATCCACCACGCCGGTGGCTGGAATCGCTGGAGAAACCCTATGGGCGCTGGCTGGATCGGAGCCTTCAGCACCGCGGCCGGATGCTCACGGCCCTGGCCCTGGGCCTGGTGCTCACTGCCGTGGGCCTGACCCTGCGGCCGAGTGCCTTCATTCCTCAGGAAGACAACGGCCAGCTACGCGGCGTGGTCGTCTTGCCAGAGGGGTCATCGCTGCAGCGCACCCAGGGGGTGATGGAGCAGGTGCGCAGCACCCTGAGCCAGGAGCCCGCCCTGCGCAGCGCCAATTTCTATGCGGGCCGCTCCTTTGGCGACAGCAGTCCCAACAAGGGCATCTTTTTTGGGCGCTTGTATCCCATTGGCGAACGCGGCGAGGGGCGTCCTTCCACCGCTGATGTGGTGCAACGGCTCAACCGCCAGCTGATGCAGCGCGTGCAGGGGGCGGTGGTGATGCTCAGCGAGGCCCCCACCGTGCGGGGTTTCAGCAGCGAAGGCGGCCTCGAACTGGAGTTGCTCGACACCAGCAACGGACAGCTGAACATCCAGCAGTTCGCCCAGCAGGCCCAGCGCTTCATCCAAGCCGCCAATGCCAGCGGCCAATTCACCCGGGTATCCACCCGCTTCAATGCCGATTCGCCGGTGTTGCGCCTCGAGCCCGATCGCCTGCAGCTGGCCTCCTTGGGCGTGGATCTCGATGAGCTGGTGACCACCTTGCAAGCCAGCTTCGGTAGCTCCTACGTGAATGACAGCTTCGAAGGCGATCAGGTGCGCCGCGTGATCGTGCAGCTCGAGGGCCAGGGGCGCCGCGATGTGAATGATGTGCTCGCCTTACAGGTGCGCAACCGCAGCGGCCAGCTGATCCCGATTGGCCAGCTGGTGCAGGTGGTGCCCTCCACCGGGCCGAGCGTGATCAACCACAGCCGCCTGGTGCGCTCGATCACGATTCAGGCCCTACCGGCGCCGGGTGTGAGCACCGGCCAAGCCATGGCCAGCCTCGAGCAGATCCAGCGCCAGCAGGGCAACAGCAATCTGGAGCTCGAGTGGGCTGGCCTGGCCCGCGAGGAGCGGCAGGCCGGCGGCGGCAGCATCCGGGCTTTTGCCCTGGCGGTGCTGGTGATGGGTCTGCTGCTCGGCGCCCTCTACGAGAACCTGCTCGATCCGCTGATCATCCTGATCACCGTGCCCCTGGCCCTGCTGGGGGCGCTGGTGGGGCTGATGCTGCGGGGCCTGCCCCTCGATGTGTACGGCCAGATGGGGCTCCTGGTGCTGGTGGCCCTTGCCGCCAAAAACGGCATCTTGATCGTGGAATTCGCCAATCAACGCCTGCGGGAAGGCCTGCCCCTGGATGCCGCCATCCGCGACGCCTCCATCAGCCGTCTACGACCCATCCTGCTCACCGCCATCTCGTCGCTGGCGGGCTTTCTGCCCTTGCTATTGGCAAGCGGTGCGAGCGCCAGCAGCCGCATCAGCATCGGCACGGTGGTCTTCTCCGGCCTGCTGGTGGCCACAGGCTTGAGCTTGTTTGTGGTTCCGGGTGTTTACCGGGTGATCAAAGGCTGGGAGCTGGCACGGCCACGGCGGCTGGTGCATGGGGGGCAGCATGGCTAAACCCCTGAGCCCGGTGATGCCGAGCCGCCTGAAGCTTGTGATCAGCGCTGCGGCGATGGCCCAGCTCGTGGTGGGCTGCAGCGGTCGCCCCAGCGCCCGACCGCCGCTGCGGGTGCAAGCCGAACGGCCCCATCAGGAAGCGTTTGTGCGCAGCCTCGACACGGTCAGCACCCTGGAAGCCACCGACGAAATCGAACTGGCCTCCCAAGCTGGAGGCCGGGTGCAGAGCGTGTTGGTGCAGGGCGGCCAAAGCGTGAGCGCCGGCCAACTGCTGGTGGTGCTGGACCAAACGCAGCTCAGAGCTGACGTGGCGGCCTTGAAAGCCGCAGCCGAAACCGATGCGATCAGCTACCAGCGCTTCAGCAGCCTGGTGAGCAAGGGAGCGGCCACGGCCCTGGAACGCGATGAGAAACGCTCCAAAGCCATCGGATCCCAGCAAGCGCTGCAAGCCAAGCAAGCTGACCTCGCCTACAAGGATGTGCGCGCCCCGATCAGCGGGGTGATGGGGGATTTGAGCATCAAACCAGGGGATGTGGTGCAGGCCGGCACTCCCTTCAGCCGCATCATTCGCAACGACCGCTTGCAGGCCCGCATCGACATCCCTGCCAACCAGGCCAATGCCGTGGCCAAGGGGCAGCGCGTGCAACTGCTCGATGGCATCAATCCCCGTCCACTCGCCGAGGGCCGGATCAACCTGATCGATCCAGGTGTGAACAACACCTCCCAAACCCTGCTGGCTAAAGCTTCGATCGCCAACCCCCAAGGGCTGCTGCGCAATGGCCAGCGCCTGCGCACGCGTGTGATCCTGGGGGCCGAGCGCCAACTGGCGGTGCCCTTCAGCGCGGTGACCCGCAGCTTCGGCCAGAGCTTCGTGTTCGTGGTGGGCACGCTGCAGGACCTGGAGCGAGACCCTGGCAAAGCCGATCTACCCGCGCTGCGCCGTCTCCCGAAGGGAACGCTGCTGGCGTTGCAGAAGCCAGTCCAGCTCGGCCCTCTGCAGGGCGACCACTATCCGGTGCTCTCCGGGCTGAGTGCCAACGACCGGGTGATCCTCGGCGGCAGCCTCGGCCTCCGGCACGGAAGCCCCGTTCAGCTCAACCGCTAACTCACTCGCGCCGGGGGGCACCGCGGCGCTGAGCCAGCACCTGCTGCACCTCGCGCCAGCTCACCCCGTGATGGGCCAGAGCCACCTGGAGGTGAAACACGATGTCGGCCGCTTCGCCAGCAATCTCCGTGGGGTTGTTGTCTTTGCAGGCCATCACGAATTCGGCGCTCTCCTCGCCGATCTTCTTGAGGATGCGGTTATCGCCCCCCTCCAGCAGCTTGTTGGTGTAGCTGCCGGGCTCAGGCCGATCGCGGCGCCCTTCGATCACCCGCATCAGCTCCGTGCAGACATCCGCCGGCGGCGGCGTGGCCGCAGCGCCACCGGCGCTGGGAACCGGAGCCTCGTCATAGAAGCAGCTGCGGGCGCCGGTGTGACAGGCCACATCGCCCAGCTGCTCAATCGTGAGCAGGAGCACGTCGGCATCGCAGTCGTAGCGAAGCCCCCGCAGCCGCTGAAAGTGGCCGCTCGTGGCGCCCTTATGCCACAGCTCCTGACGGGAGCGGCTCCAGTAGTGCACCTCACCGCTGGCCAGGCTGCGCTCGATCGCCTCGCGGTTCATCCAGGCCACCATCAGCACGGCGCCATCGAGCCAGTCCTGCGCTACGGCGGGGATCAGGCCGGCCTCGTTAAAACGAAGGGAGCCGATCAGGGCCGGATCCGGGAGCTGAAATGATGCCTGCAAGGGCTGGCGATCCATCTCACCCGATCCTCCCGCAACACCGATTCACCCACCATCAGGCCCGGGAATGAGCGCCGCCTTCAGCTGCACGAAAACCTTCAGCGGCTTCCCGTGCTGCCACCGCCAATGGCGCCACAGCGGCCATTGCCGCTTCGTGCATGGCTACAGCCGCAGCTTCACCTGTTGGTTCCGGGCCACTGAGCTCGATGAGAACGGATTTGTGGTGGATTTCTCCAGCCTGGGGGCCCTGCAAAGCCAGCTGGCGCATCAGTTCGACCACACCTTTCTGGTGAATGCCGACGACCCACTCCTGGATCAGTGGCAGGCCCTGCACGAACAGGGCGCCCTCGACCTGCGGGTGATGGAGAACGTGGGCATGGAGGCGAGCGCTCAGCTGGTGTGGAGCTGGGCCAACGGGCTGCTGCAGAGCCGCGACAGCGGTCGCAGCTGCTGCTGGAAGGTGGAAGCCCGCGAGAACGAGAAGAACGCCGCCTGCTTTGAAGCCGTACCCGACTGGTTCAAGGCCGACCGAACCAACGCCTAGCCACCGGAGCGCTGTCGCATTAACAACAGACGGATCCAACGCGTCGCAACTTAAGATTTGCTTCCGAATCGCGTCGCGGACGTTCATCCCGCGGAAGCCTGTTGCCCATCGCCCTTCTGTTGCCCGCCCTGCAGTTGCTCCACCCCATGCCCGGGGTGATCACCCAGGGAGTGCGCGAAGGGCATCCCGCCATCGATATCGCCTGCATCACCGGCACGCCTGTTCGGGCTGCCCACGATGGCGAAGGCAGGGTGCGCCGCAGCCGAACCCACGGCACCACCTTTGAGCTGCGTGGATCCGATGGGCTGGAAACCAGCTACAGCCATCTGCACACGGCCATGCCCGCCGGGTCCTACAAGCGTGGCGACCAGATCGGCACCTGCGGCAACACGGGGATCTGGAGCAGTGGCCCCCATCTCCACTTCGAAACCAACCGCCCCCAGCTGCTGGGGTCCCTCAGCACCGAAGAGGCCCCCGTTCCCAACAACCTTGGGGAGCTGGCCATCCCCGTGGCGACTGGTGGTTCGCCAGATGTCCTGAAACCGCGGCCATGATGGGCCGCTGAATCAAGCCACCACCGTGGCCCATCCTCGTTGAACAGGCTGGCCACGATCTGGGCCATCTTTCAGGGGTTGCTGCTGGAGGCCCTGCCCTTTCTGCTGATCGGCGTGCTGATCGCGGGGCTGGCTCGCTGGCTCGCCCCAGGCGGCCGCTGGCTGCAGCGCCTCCCCCGCCAGCCCCTGCTGGCCCCGCTCAGCGGTGCAGCCCTGGGCTTTGCCTTGCCCGCCTGTGAATGCGGCAATGTGCCTGTGGCGCGGCGCCTACTGGCCGGGGGTGCCCCCCTGGGCTCAGCCCTGGGCTTTCTCTTCGCCGCACCGGTCCTCAACCCGATCGTGCTGGCCAGCACCTGGGCGGCCTTTCCGGATCAACCCTGGCTGCTGGCGGCTCGTCCCCTGGCGGCGCTGGTTGTAGCCCTGGCCCTCTCGGCGCTCTTGCAGCAACTGCCGGAAGGGGCCCTGCTCGAACCAGCGCTGCTGGAAGAGCGGCGCTTGAGCCAGCCCCTCGAGCAGGTGGGACTGCTGGAACGCCGCAGTGGCCTGGTGGGAAGCGTGGCACCGATGCCGCCTCCCGCAGCGGAGCGCCCCCACCTGGCCAGCGTGCTGGATCACAGCAGCCGCGAGTTTCTGGATCTGGCAGGGCTGTTGGTGCTCGGCTGCGCCATCGCCGCTGTGGTGCAGACCCTGCTGCCGCGCACCTGGCTGCTGGCGGTTGGGGGTGCACCCACCCTCTCGGTGCTCAGCCTGATGCTGATGGCGGTGGTGGTGTCGGTGTGCTCCAGCGTGGATGCCTTCCTCGCCCTCGGATTCGCCGCCCAGATCACACCCGGCGCGCTCCTCGCCTTTCTGGTGCTGGGGCCCGTGGTGGACCTGAAACTGCTGGGCCTGTTCGGAGTGGTGCTACGCCCCCGCGCCATCGCGCTGACCGCAGCCGGCGCCTGCGTTGTTGTGTTGTTGATCGGGCAATGGGTGAATCTCTGGCTGCTCTGATCCGTCCGCTGGCCTTAGCGCTATGGGGTGCCGTGCTGCTGTGGAGCACCCTCTCCGGGCGCCTGGATCTGCTGCTGCGCGGCGTATTTCACCCGCTGGTGGGCCTGAGCGGCGTTGCCCTGCTCGCCCTGGCGCTGCACCAACTGCTGAGGGGCCGTCAGGAACGGCATTGGAACCGCGGCTGGGCCCTGAGTGCACTGCTGGCGATCGCCGTTTTGGCTCTGCCTCCCAATCCATCCTTCAGCGATCTGGCCGCCAACCGCAACAGCGATCTGGGCGATGCCGTGGAGCTGGATTTCCTGCTGCCGCCCAGCCAACGCAGCCTCACCGACTGGGTGCGGCTGCTGCGCAGCCAACCCGACCCCGCCCTTTACGCGGGGGATCCTGTGCGGATCAGCGGATTTGTGCTGACACAACCGGATGGGCCACCCCAGCTGGGGCGGCTCCTGGTGCGCTGCTGCCTGGCGGATGCCACACCGATTGGTCTTCCTTTGCGCTGGCCCTCTGGAGCCATCCCCCCGGCTGACCAATGGTTGGCGGTGGAGGGAACGATGGGCGTGGAGACCATCGCCGGACAACCCCGCAGCGTGGTGCTCCCCAAGCGGATCCGCCCAATTCCTCGGCCAGCCCGGCCGCTGGAACCATGAAGCCCCTCCCCTTGCTTTTGGCCGGTGGGGTGCTGCTGGCAGCACTGCAGCAACAGCTGCTACTGCGCCGCCCACCTCGGCTGCTGGAGCTGATCTCCAGCACAGCCAGCTCCGGCCCGGCAGCGCTATCGCTGCGGTTCAGCCGCCCGATGGATCGAGCCAGCCTGGCGGCGCTGAGCAGCTTGATGCCGGCCGCTCCCCATCAGTGGCTGGGATCGGGAGATGCCCTGCGGCTGCTACTCACCTCCCAGCAACCGATCAGCAGCGCCATCGTCCTGGTGATCCGCGGTCAGGATCGTCGCGGCCTGCCCCTGCCCCCACAGCACTGGCGCTGGGATCCCAGACCCCGGCTGCTGGCGGTGGTGCCCACGGACCAGGGGGAACAACTGCAGCTGCAGCAGCGCGATGGCCGCTGGCAGCCACTCACCCCGGTGATGGAGCGCATCACCACCGTGCAGCCCCTGGGGAATGGCACGGGGATCGCCTTCACCAGCCGTGAAGGCGAGGGCGAACGGCTCTGGCTGCTGCCCTTACGCCAA
>Ga0129348_1000680_pt1 | contig 12296 bp, 5 predicted proteins | sample CPBDNA_4_FD_94424 | JGI IMG/M metagenome (GOLD analysis project Ga0129348, IMG submission 94424) | Freshwater to marine salinity gradient microbial communities from Chesapeake Bay, USA - CPBay_Sum_27_0.8_DNA | ecosystem: Environmental > Aquatic > Marine > Coastal | place: USA: Chesapeake Bay...
CGAATTAGCAGCAGAAGAAGCTGAAGATGCAGCAGAAGACGCACTCGTAGCTGCATTCGTTTCGGATGTTGCTGCATTTGTTGCAGAAGTCGCCGCAGCAGAAGCCGAAGTTGAAGCATTAGTTTCAGACGTTGCAGCGTTAGTTGCCGAGGTAGCGGCATTGGTCTCAGAAGTTGCAGCATTGGTCTCAGAAGTCGCAGCGTTGGCCTCTGAAGTCGCAGCAGCAGTTTCACTTGCAGAAGCATTTAATTCACTTGTAGCAGCCGCAGTCTCACTTGCAGATGCAGCAGCAGCCGAACTTGCGGCGGCAGTAGCAGAAGACGCAGCATTGGTTTCAGAAGTTGCAGCAGCAGTTGCAGAAGATGCAGCGGCAGTTGCACTCGTAGCTGCATTTGTTTCGGACGTGGCCGCATTAGTTTCAGAGGTAGCGGCATTTGTTTCTGACGTGGCTGCGTTTGATGCTGAAGTAGCGGCGCTAGTTGCGGAAGTAGCAACCGCGCTTTCAGATGCAGCCGCAGAAGAAGCGGACAAAGCAGCGGCAGATTCAGAGGCAGCAGCAGCGGTTTCACTAGCAGAAGCATTCGTGGCAGACTGAGAGGCAGCGGTAGCAGAAGTAGCTGCGTTTGTCTCAGAAGTTGCAGCAGACGCTGCACTTGAGGCAGCACTAGTTGCAGAACCAGAAGCGGCAGTGGCCTCACTACTAGCTAAAGAAGCTGAGGTAGCAGCGTTAGTTTCTGAAGTTGCCGCGTTAGTTTCCGAAGTTGCTGCGTTAGTTTCAGATGTAGCAGCGTTTGTCTCAGAAGTTGCGGCATTAGATGCACTAGAAGCAGCATTAGATGCACTAGAAGCAGCCGCAGTTTCAGATGCAGCCGCAGCAGTAGCAGACGAAGCAGCAGAAGTTGCAGAAGATGCAACCGCACTTTCACTTGCAGCAGCAGCGGCTTCACTTGCCGCAGCATTGGTTTCACTTGTTGCAGCAGCAGCCTCAGAAGTGGCAGCATTTAATTCGCTAGTCGCAGCCGCAGCCTCAGAAGCAGCAGCGTTGGCCGCAGAAGTTGCAGCAGATGCGGCATCAACAAGAAGCGCCCACTTTCCATTGCTTAGATCACTGGCAAAAACTCCACTTGAAGTATGATCCTCCAAGGAAATGTAAATGTTGTCATTGCTTGTATCTTTGACCAAATCTTTCTTGAAATACTCAGTAAGAGTGGACCAATCGCCCTTGTACTCACCAACAGTTTGAAGCGTTTCAAGATCGCCATTGCTATCAAAAGCAATGAACTTATTCAAACGGTCAGCCTTTACAGGAAGAACAAGTTCCCCCTCATCAAAATCAGACAGCTGAATCGAACGATCAGCCCTTAAAGCAGTATCAGCAGCGATGCCTGTAAGAATATCAAGCTGAGTGTTCAATGCAGCGCGGTTAATATCAGCGCCAGCAGTAAAATCAGTCGTGCGCTCAATTGTAATTTCCCGAATCAAAACAACAGTCGAGCCACCAGAAGCACCAGTAACAGACATATTGATAGTTCCAGTAGAACCATCGCCGCCCGAAATTGTATAATTAGTTGTAATAATTTGAAGGTTGCCATCGACATACACCTTTACGTCCGAGTCCTCAAAGAACTCAAACGGAACAGCAAAAGATGTTTGGGTAACACCCTGTGCAACAGAATAGCTAACCCGAGGATTGTTGTTGGAGATGTCAATGGTCATGGATTACTCCTTTGCCATGTCTTCACACAGCAAAGAAGCAACCCTCAACGCACAAATTAGTTTGCCCAGCCCCTGCTGATCTGGTTTACCTCGTCTTTGAGGAACCACAGGTTTGATCCGGGAAGGTTTCTGACGAACTCCTTTGCCCCTTCGCCATAGTCTCCAGAGAGAAACAAACCGAGCGAGTTGACCATGTCGAGGCCCCAAGAGGGACCGGCACCAGCAAGACCAGCAATCGCGTCAGCCACATTCCGCTCTGTCTTATACTTGGGAGAGATCAGGCCAGCCGTGATGTTTGGTCCGCCAAGAGCCAGAGATGTATGAAGGCTGGTATAGAACAAATCCGAGTAGATCGAACCCAAGCCGCTCATATCCAGCGACCGAACAAACTTGTCCTGAATGCTCATCTCATTCCAAACGTAATCCGGCGTTCTGGTATTGACCACCATGTATCCCAAGCCGAGCATCACCGCAGAACCCAGCGCACGGTTCTTCACCTGACCGTGAGCAAAGGAAGCGACCGTCTTGTTCACGGAAGCCAAGAGGAAGTTGTAGAACTGGAAAGGCAGACCAAGGAAGCCGTTCTCCACTCGGGCATACCCCTTCACAATGCTGTCTTCCCTCATGCCAAACCGAGAAGCGATGTTCATCGGAATGTAGGCCACACCCTGAACAATCAGCGGCTTGTCCGCAGGAGTTGCAGACATGATCTGATTCAGCACTCCGCTGTTCAACGCAGAGCGGAAGCGAAGAACAGTATCCTCGTTCAGTGTTTGCGCTTCTCGGTAATCCTTCAGCGCAAGCTCATTGATGCGGTTTTCATAAGCAATCGTATCAACTTCAATGGAAGATGGCCGCTTAATTTCATCAAGCCGATCAGAAACAGATAGGGCGCGACTTGCCGATTCATCCATATCAAAGCGACTACGATACTCAGCTTCAACAAGGAGAAACTGCTCATACTGCTTTATTTCGGCTTCAGTATATCCACGAAGCTGGCTGAACCTGCGCCAGTTGCCAGCGCGATATGCTCGTTTTTCAGCATCAGACCAAGTTTCGGGATCACTTTCTTTTTCACGGCCCTCAACTTCTTTAACAAGCCAATCAAACCAATTACCCAACTCATCATCGCTCATATTGGCAAAGTCTGGAGTTTTAACAAACCCAAGGTCTTCAGCCCGAAACCGAGAGTGATTGACCTCGTGTAGCATCACGAAGTTGGCCCACTGCTTCGGCGTCTTGAAGATATCAGGCAGCGGATTCACCCCTTCCATCTTCGGGTTAAGCCAAGCCTTCTCATCGAACATCGGGCCTTCGATGTAATCCCGGTCGAAGTTGATGGTCTTGGTTGTGTCGTTGTAGAACGCAGGGATGTAGCGGTTATTGCGCATCTTGCCGACAGGAGTGCCATCTTCGTTCTGCTCAATGACAGTCAGGCGTTTACCATCGATCTCAGGAATGAAGATTGAGTCAGCCCAGTTGTCAGTGTTTGCCATGTAGAGGCCGTCAGAGTTCCGCTCCCAAGGCGCTCTGGCAATGACACGAGCAAACTCTTCGTCAATCCCATGCCGCGCCAGCCAAGTGCGTGATTGATCGTCCAGCTTTCCTTGGCTCAGTTTGATCGAATAGTCGATAATCGTATGCGCATCAACGATACCGGCCAACTGCTTTGCCAGCGTAGTTAGGGGGGCAAGGCCGTTCACAATATAGAAGGCATTACGGGCTGAGCTTAGCAGACCATTGGCCTGCATGTTGTTGCCTAAATCTTCAGTGATCCGCATGTGAGCGCTGTTCAGGAATATGTCGAGCGCAGACCCAGCATAACGCACTTCGTTGGTGGCAAGGTTAACTTGCTCCTTGTCGAGCATGGCTCGAACACCCTTGAACACGCTGTCCAGCTCGTGCTGCATTACAATCCGGCCAAAGTCAGGGATCGAAGCAAGACCAGCACCACCCATGTAGGCAAAGCCTGCTGCTTCTCTTAGGAAGAACGCAACCTTCTGGCTCAAGGCATCTGGATTGCGGATTACTGCACCAGCAATCTGCTCATAAAGACCAACGAAGTCTCGGCGCATTGCGTTGATCTCAGCCCGGCTGGACCCAGCCTCAATCATGTCCAACTCCATGTCGAACAGAGCGCCACGGAAGTCCTTACCAAACTCCTTCTGGAAGTGGTAACGAGGCTCAATTCGAGCGGCATACGTCTTCATTGCAGCCAAGGGATCAGTGACAATGAAGTCAGTCACCAATCCGTTGGGGATGTCCAGCTTGCGATGACGGAAGTGCTTGGACCGGCCATAGCCCACGCCAATGTTATCGATGTTGGTCGGATCGCTTTCACCAAGAATGCTATCAATGGTTTGCTCGGCTCGCTTTCTCAAATCCTTTGGATCGGTGGACAGCTTGACCCGAGTAAACTTGCCGCCCTGAACGTCATTTACAAACGGGTTCTTGCCATACCAATCAACAAGAATGTCAGAAAGCTGACGGCGATTAGCGCGAATTGCTGCGTGATCCCAGAAGCGAGGATAGAAAGACTCGGGGTTGGCAATGTCACTTGCAGCGGCCAAAGCTTCGCTATCAACCTTTACCTGCGCCTCAAGGTCATTGATTCGAGCGGAAATCAAGGAGGACGCAGCAGGCTTTTTCGTTGCTGCCAGCTTTGCTTTCAGGTCTTCGATCTCAGCGTTCATTGCTTCGACCCGCGCAGTCAGGCCCCTCTGACTGCGAATAAGACCGACATTCTCAAGAAGGCGACCCTTGGCCTCAAAGTATTCGTTGATGCGCTTTACCGCCGAAAGCTCTGAGTCAGTTAGGTTTCCATCTTTCTTCAGGCGCTTGGTGTTTACCTGATTGAGCCAGCTTTCAAACGTGTTGTTCTGACGAGTGATTGTTCTCGCAGTATTCGACAGGTTCATGTCAAGAATGGATGCTTGAGAAGCATTGGTCTCATTGGCCCAGAGCTTGATCAGGTCATCGTTGATTCGAGCCAACTCGCCAAGAGATACAGCCGTGCGCTGATACACAGAAGGCGGCGCAGCGCGCCCAACAGCGTTCAGAGCCAAGGCAACACCAGCGTCATTCGCCAGTCGCACGAAGCGCTCCTTAACCTGCGTAGGATACTTTGATTGCAGCGCCCGCTTCATTGGGGTGCTGATCATCTTGTAAAGAAAGCTATCAGTGAACTTGTTTGCCATGATGGCATACGGATCATCACCAAACTTGCGCAGCGTCTCAAGGTAACGATAGCCCAGCTCTTTGCGCAAAGGCTGAACCTCAGCCCTCACCTGATCTGCTCGATCCCTTAAATCTCGATCAACTTCAAAACGAGTAGCCTGCTGATCCAAGTCATTGGCCTGCGCTTCAAGCTGAGCAATCTGATTATTAATCTCAGCCTCATCCATCTCTCGGAAGGGGCGATTGTCCGGAATAGACTCAATCTCTTCGCGCGTCAGCGGTGCAAGCTTTTCAGTATCCCGAATTGTATTGAAGAACTGCTGGATTGATTCGTTGGTTCTTTCAAATGCCTGAGCGCGACGGATGCCCCCAATGTTTGCCGCCATGCCGATAGCGCCGCCAAAGATACCAGCCACAGCCACGTTGAGCGCACCCTCTTGGTAGGTGGCAAGAGGATCAAAGGGCTGACGCAAAAAGACTTCAGCGCCTGCCTCCACACTGGCAACAGATGCGCCACCTCGAAGAAAGGCAGAGCCAATGGTTTTCGCAGGAAGTCCAATTGGAACGGCAACAAGGTTGATCGGGTTGAAAAACTCTGCGGCAAATTGATAGAGCGGCGCAGACTCAGCAAGCAAAGCCCTGCGCTGATAACTATTGTCGATGGTCTTCTTCATTGCGGCAGTCATAGCCGCGCTCTGAGAAAGCGACAGGTAAGCCGCGTGATCCTCATAGCCCTTGATGTCATTCTGCCAGCGATAGTTGGGATCAACCTTACCGCCGTGAAGAAGATAGGTCTCAAGGGTTTCATAGGCTGGGCCAAACGTATAGCCAATCGTGGCCTCGATGGTTTCGCCAAAACCCGGACGCCGACCTACAGCCTCACCAGCAGAAACATCAGGGCGATACTCATTAAGATCGTTCATTGCCCAGCACCTGTTGAAAGCCCAATCATTTCAAACAGGCGAAGCCTGCCTTCAGCTTTATCAATGCTGTTGGAGTGAGACTCCTCAGCCTTGGACCTGACCACAGAAACAAACGAAGGATCATTGGTTGAGATAACGAAGGGAATCATCATGTCATTTACCTTCCGAAGCACCGGCTCACGCCCAAGCGGATTATCCGGGTTAAAGCGCATAACGCGATACTGAGTGTTTTCTCGGTTGGCAGGGCCAATTGGCTGAAGGAACAAAGTGTTCATGCCCTTCAGTTCAGCCCCACGCCCAGAAGTAATCATCTCCTCTCTGAACTTATCCGCCTCCACTTTGTTCATGGCAAAGACAGAGAGGCCAAGCGACTGACCTGACTCGGTTACACCCTGATCATTCACAAGCCCTTGAGCATAGGAAATGAAGTCCTTCTCATTGCCGGGGACAATTCGAGAAAGAGATGCTGGAGAGCGACGGCCCATTGCTGCGGAATAAACATAACCGTCACCATCCGGATAGGTCACGTCAATCTGACGCTCAAGACGATCTTGGATATCTTTCTGGCTGTAGTTCAGAGATGAAGACAAAGCTGCATAGCGAATTGCAGCAGCGCGAAAACCTTCATAAGCCGATGGAGGTGCATCTGACAGACCGTCAATACCTTGCAGAAAGGAGTCCACGCCATCATCGTAGAAAGTATCAATAGTCTCACGGTATCCCTTCTCTGCGTTATATCGACGAAGGGGAGCAAGGGCTTCCGCAATGGTTTCTGGATCGTCTCCATATACGCGCCCATACTCAGAGAGAGCATCGAGCGTGGCAACCTTTTCTGCGCCAAGGCTCTCAACGGCTGGCGACAACATCTCGTTGCCACTCATGGTTACTCGTGTTCTCAAATTGCGCCAGTGGCTCAGAAGAATTGGACTTGAGTTAACCATCAAGCTCCCGGAAGCAAACGAAGAAAAAGCCTGATGAAGCTCATCGGGCATCACGTTGATACGCTTAATCTCGCTTAGAATCTGGACAGAATCCTCCCCACCGCCAAGAAGGACTTGGCTCAAGGGTCGCCCTTGAAGAATGGAATCAAACCGAGTGCTAAGGTATTCCGATGCAAGCTCTCGATCACTGGCATTAGCCGGGTTTCCAAGACCAGCGCCAAGATTGAAAATGCGTTCAGACTTTACCCGCTGAGTCTCGGCCTCGCTAATTTGCTCAAGGCGAGCAGATGTGCGCGCATTCATATAGGTTCGAAGCTCAGAGAGTCTGCCTGAGCTGTCAGTGTAACCTCGGACCTTACCAAGGATTTGCTGCTGAACGGGCGTCAGGTCTCCAATATCGCCAGTCTGGATGTAAGCCATCGCGGCATCCATCTGCGCTTCAGTCGGGTTGGTTTGATAAAACGTAGACGCAGCACTTAGGGACGCGCGGTGATACGCTTCCTTCTTGTAAGAACTGGCGACAGCCTCATCGAGACCATTGACCCCATCCACATTTGCAATCGAGTTGGCAATAGCCTGATCGAGATCGCTGAAGGGGGTGATCGCAATGTTGTTGATTTGCGGAGCGATGTTTTCCTCGGCAAACGCAGCGGCATTGACCTTCAGCTCAAGTTCTGCCGCGCGCGCAGGCCCCTCCTTGTAAGAGCGAACCTCCGAAGAAAATTGATCGAGGATGTCAGGGGTAGTTGAATTAGCCAGCTTCAGAACAGCAGCAACAGATTCCTGAGAAGACTGCGGAGCAAGACTGGGGTTCCCGTTGAAGACAGCAGCCTCAACCTGATTTGCCTGTTCCGGTGTCAGCCCGCGCAACGCACGGACAACAAGACCTTCGACAGTTGCGCCAAGAATATCATCGCGGGCCTCAAGGATTGCCTTCGACTCATCCTCATTGCCAGCCAGCAAAGCTTGTTGCGATTGAAGGGTAAGGCCCTGATACTCACTCGCTGCGTTAAGACTAATTCCCACAGTGGGAACATCTTGATTGGCAGCGACAGTGCGAGACGCAGATGCGTTCAGCGGCGAAGACTGGTTGATGTCAAAGACGCGCGCAGCCTGAGCCGCTTTGGCTTCCGCTGCCGCTTCTTCTTCATAGACAGAAACAAGCTGAACCCGATCCGCCAAAACGCCATCAGAGAACTTCTCGATCTTGGAAAAGCTGGAGGGGGTTTCAGCAATAAGAGACAGCGTCTCACGCAGAAATCCATACTGTTCTGGAATGGCGCTCAAGTCCTGTGTGCCAATGGCATACTGGATTTTCTTAAGCTCGCCTGAGTCGGTGACATTCTGAGATATGTAGCGGATTGCACCACGCGCCACAGCAAAGCGCTGATCCATGCTCATTGCCGCAACTTCAGGAGACGACAGAAGACCAGCCTCAGCGCCATCAGCAATCGCAGCATTGGCTGACTCAGCAACAAACTCAGCCTCACTCAGCTCTTCGCCGCCAAAAGAACTAGGCCCATTGATTGCAACGAATGCTTCAATGGCATCATTGGCCTGAGACGCAGCCTGAATGCTGGCCCGTCGCGCAGCAGCGCGCTCACGTCGAATTTGGGAAATGGCAAGACTGGCCCGCGTAGCGTTTAGATAGCTGGTGCCAACGTCCTTGATATAGCCAGAGAACTCACCCGTGGCATTGTTAGCCATCGAAGCAATGTAATCAGACATCGCAGTCTCATAGAGACCAACCGCATTGGGGCTTTGCTCAAACTGAACAGCCAATTCATTGGCCTTCAGCTTGATCTCTTCTTCGATTGATTGCTGAAACCGAGAGCGGATTACGCGCTGGTAAGCGTCGGAAGCAATACCGCCAAAACCGGGAGGTGGAGAAAAGGCTTCAGGCTGACCCGTCTTGGGATCAATCGAAATAATCGCAGCACGATCCTGAGATGCAGCAGCCTCAAGGCCAGCCTCCTCTGCCTGCTTGGCCCCGGCTTTGAAGAGCATCCCGGCAATGTCATTGGCCGCAGACGAGATAGCCTGACCAACAATCTGTCCACCTTGCGATACGCGGGCAACACCGATAGGGCCAATCTTGAACTGCTGGGTTTCGCGAATAACCGCCATTGATTACCCTCCCGTGGGTCGCGCTCTTGGGCGCAAGCTTGTTGTAGGAGCAAAACTACTAAGTGAAGAGGTGGAGCCACCAGACCCACCAGACCCAATCCTGATTTGATTGTAGTCATAGAGGCCACCGGCAATTGTAGTAAATGCCCCAATTGCGCCAGAGACTGCACGAGCCTTGCCCTCTCTGCGGGTCGCTGCTGCTTCAGCCCGCAGCCTTGCCGACTCCTGCTCTGACATAAACTCCGACCGGGCAACGTCAGTAAAGGCAATCTCTCGTTGCTTGTCTAAGAACGCCTTTACCGAGCGATCCATCCCCCCGATATCGCGCCCAGCGGCAGCAAAGCTGGCAATGTTTGCCGATAGATTGGCGCGATACTCCTCCATCCGCTGATTGCTTCTAGCGCGGGCCTCAGCCTCACCAAGAATGCGCTGCGTCTCAATGTTGTAAGCAGCAAGTTCAGCAGACTTCTTTGCTCCGATCCCGCCAAGAAGAGACCCGCCAGCGCTAATCAGACTGGATGCAAGAAACAGTTGGGGGATCATAGGATCAGCTCCGCAATCAAGCCGTTCACCTGAAGTGACAGCGGTTCATTTTGAGTGATAGTAATCTGGGGATCGCGGTTGTAGCCCAGAATTCTGAACTCCTTCTTCCCATTAAACGCGGACTCAGTCACCAAAGCACTGGTGTTGACTCGCAAAGAACGGGTGTCGCGGATATCGAGGATTGCAGAAGAGATGCCGCGCGGATGCCCGGTCACAGGGCCATTGCTTACCGAAGCATCAATCGGATTAGTCACCACCTGCACATCAAAGCTGTAGCCAATATACGCCTCAGTGTAGGTCGGGTTATAGGCGCTCAGATCAATAGCGCCAGCCGTGACAGTGTGCGTCCCAAGGTAGTCCTGTCGGTCGCCCTCAATGGCAATGACATGCACCACCGTGCCATTGTCAAAGTCAGCAGAGACCGTCGCCACATTTGATGTCAGGGTGTAGAGCTTGGCATTATCAAGCTGGTAATCGGAATCAAACTCAACAAGCCGAAGGTCGGTATCGTCAAACCAGACTGTGGCGAACAGCCGATCATCGATTGGAACCACCGAATCAAAGCTGCCCTGAGTGGTAAACCGCATCCACCCGGCCCGACGCTCTGCTCGATTTGAACTAAAGACTGCACACTCCCCATTTGTCTTGGGGAAAACAGCATAGCTTTCAGACAGACCGACGAAGCCATTGACCACCGCAATGTCCTTTAGGTTCCCAAGCAGATGAGATGCAATCGTAGAGACAGCCGTCGAGGTGTAGGCATCTTCATCGTCAGTGTAGAGATACTCACGCGCCACGTTTCCACCAGTCTGGATAAAGATCGTTGCGCCATCAATCGACACTGGCTCAATAAACTCGCAGCCGTAAGGGGTCTGCTTTCTGATCTGAGCATTGGCTGGTGTAATCGACTGGTTTAGAAAGGTTGGCACATACAGCTCAGCAGATGCAGTAAAAACCTGAAGGTCACGGTTTGACACCAAATACCTGATCTCGTTTACATCACCAGTCGCAGCAACAAGATTGATTGAGTCATCGTCAGCGGCATCGCCCACATCAAAGTTGAAGAACCGACCAATGCGGCTCATCCACAGGCTGTCCGGTTCGGCAATCGTGCCGCCAAAGCACAGACGGTTTTCGTGGAACTCTATCGCAGCAGGGTATCCTCGCACCGCTGAGAAGGATTGCTCAGTCCACTGATGCGTCGGAGCGTGGGTAACAATCTTTACAAAGCCGCCGCCGTCTTCACTGGTGTTTGCTGTAGCGCCAGCAGTAAAGGTGTAAGTGTTGTTATCGATGATTGAAGCAATGGTGCGAACACCATTGATATTGGCCTCGTTGATTCCGCCGACCGCAGTTGCATCTACCACGGTAATCGATTCACCGCCCTGAAAGCCGTGATTGATCTGAGTAACCTCAATTATATTACTGTTATCATTTGTGCGCAAAGGATTGGCAACAGACAGCGCAATCTGCAACGTCCCGATGATATCGCCCGTGGCCTGAGTAGCTGACTGCACACTTGTAATTTCGATTTCAGTCTGATCGTAGCGAAGAAACACGCCAACATGGAGCGAGTCAGGATAGTTACCAGACCCATCAATCGATCCAGTAGTGTCAAAGTAATCTTCCGACACAGTCAGTGTTACACCAGTCCCCGTCGAGGCAGATGGGTCCAGCGTCACATTCGTTGCGTGGAACACCGAGTAAGGCTGATAGATTTGGTTGCCATCTGCCCGCTGGTCAAAAGCAAACGGGGTAATCTCAAAGCTGGTCAAGCTAGTTCGAGTAATCATTCTCGGCATGAACAATGGATGCGCAACAAACAGAACATCACCATACTGAGCGTGGGTATATTCGTAGATATAGTTGTGATCGAAGGGCAGGGGATTTCCGTTAGTGTCCTGCGTTAGCGTAGAGACCAAGTCGATTGTGCCGTTGACCACCCGGAAGCAGCGCACCTTTTGATGCTCAATAGCAATAATGTATCGCTCATCATCCGAGAAAACAAACGGCACCAGATCGCATTGAAGCGTCTTCGTGGTGTCCCGAGTAATCCCAAAGTCGTAGATATTCCGAAGGCCGGGGCGCTTTTTCACCCCGCCCTCAGCGCGCACCAGCACGTTCTCAAGCCTCTGTGCGGAGGCCTGATAAATCGGGGAGTCTACCCGATGAATGACTGAATCGCTGATCTCGCCATACTGGAAGCTGTTGATCGGAACCCTGACTTTCTGCATCAGCTTCGCCTTTGAGCAATAAACCTCGACGTGTTCAGCTTCCGCGTGGTCTGCTGTTGGGAATGCAGCCTGCGGGCTTGGGCCATCTGGAACGCGGCCTTCTGCTCCATCAGTTGAGAAAGCTGATTGTCGCGGGCAATCGAAGTCGCCAGCACACCAGCCATCATATACTCAACGGCAACGACAAAGTAAGGAGGCCAGTCCCCTTCATCCGCACGATAGATGTAGTCAGCTATCAAGACATCAGTTGCCGCAGCGTCGGTGTAAACCTTGTCGCCGTAGAGGTCATACTTGATTGGGTGATCATTGACCGTCACAGCATTCAGCATCAGCATATCGCCGGGAAGCTGATAGGCCGCATCGAAGCGGCCAGTGGGCGCGGCGCTTATCCGATTGAGAACCATTTGGTTCGTAGCGAACCGCCAACGAGAGTTGGTAAGAGCAGCGCGCGCAATGTCCTCATACATTGCATCACACACAATCGATTCAGAAGTCCCATCAGTGAATGAAGAAATAGGCTCCCCGCCAATCAGCAGAGAAGCCCGCGAACAAATCTTGATCGGTGTGTTTGCAATGCTCATGGAAAGTGTGGGGGCCGAAGCCCCCACCCCCTGTCTTAGTCGCCGTCAGTTTCC
>Ga0129348_1000682_pt1 | contig 12288 bp, 11 predicted proteins | sample CPBDNA_4_FD_94424 | JGI IMG/M metagenome (GOLD analysis project Ga0129348, IMG submission 94424) | Freshwater to marine salinity gradient microbial communities from Chesapeake Bay, USA - CPBay_Sum_27_0.8_DNA | ecosystem: Environmental > Aquatic > Marine > Coastal | place: USA: Chesapeake Bay...
AGCCGCGGCTGAAAAAATGTCTGCCGGAGAGGCCGACTCCGCGTGATGGGGGAATGTGGATGCAGCCTGTCGATAAGGCCCATACGTCGAAGATGCCCTGGAGCCGGGGCTGGCGGTTGGTGTGTGCTGCTGTGCTCATGGTGGTGGTGAGCAGCCGCGCGTCTGCAGCGGAGCCGCCGCTACGAGTGGGCATGGAACTGGTCTATCCTCCGTTTGAGATGACCGATGCCCAGGGCAAGCCGGCCGGTGTGAGCGTGCGGATCGCCAAGGCGCTCGGGGAGCATCTCGGCCGCCCGGTGGTGATCGAGAACATCGCCTTTGATGGCCTGATTCCTGCGTTGAAGACCCGCAAAATCGACTGCATTATCTCCTCGATGACCGCCACGCCCGAGCGAGCACGGTCGATCGCCTTCTCCGACCCGTATCTCAAGACAGGCCTCGCCATCCTTGCCGCTGCCAATACGAAGGTCGACTCAATCGACGATCTCAACCAGCCGGGCCGCACGATCGCGGTCAAGAAAGGAACGACTGCTCACCAGTTTGCTGCCCGTGAGATCCGCCGTGGTCGAGTGCTGGTACTCGATCGCGAAACCGCCGCGGTGATGGAGGTCGTCCAGCAGAAGGCGGATGCTTTTCTCTATGACCCACTCTCGATCTATCAGCATCATCAGCGGCACCCCGACACCACGCGTGCCCTGCTCGCGCCGTTTCGCGAGGAATCCTGGGCGGTCGGCCTTCGTCGTGGTGATGACACGCTGCTGCAGGACGTGAATGCGTTCCTGCGGGCGTATCGTGCCGCCGGTGGCTTTGAGCGGCTTGGCGAGGAGTTCTTCTCAGAGGAGAAGGCCTACTTTGAGGAACGCGGCATTCCTTTTTTGTTTTGAAGTCGTTCGTACGAAGCTCGTCCCGCACCACGTTCTGAGAGATCACACCCTGGCATGACGGGCACACAGGCCAAACGAGTTGCGGTCCACACCGCCGTGGTCGCGGTCTATGCGGGGCTGATCTGGCTCGCGGCAGCCCGAGTTGACTACGCCTGGAACTGGGAGGGTGTCTGGGAGTATCGCGGGATGTTCGTAAAGGGCTGGCTGGCAACGGTGGCAATCAGCCTGGCCGCCCTCGTCGGCAGCTGCCTGATCGGTGTGCTCGGGGCGATCTGTCTGCAGTCGCGACGGGTGGTGTTGGAGGCGGTGGTCCGGGTGTACGTCGAGTTGATTCGTGGCACGCCGCTGCTGGTGCAGCTGCTGATCGGCTTCTACCTGGTGGCCACGGCGGTCGGATTGGAAAACCGCTATGTGGCTGGGGCGCTGATCCTTGCGCTCTTCTCCGGTGCTTATATGGTGGAGATCTTTCGCGGTGGGCTGGCGGCAATTCCGCGGGGTCAGCATGACGCCGCTGCCGCGATTGGCCTCTCCCCCTGGCAGTCGTTTTGGCTCGTCGTGCTTCCGCAGGCCGCCCGCATTGTGCTGCCGCCGGTGGCCGGTCAGCTGGCGTCACTGATCAAAGATTCCTCGCTGCTCTCGGTGATCGCGATTTCTGAGTTCACCCTGGCTGCCCAGGAGGTTAACGCGTTTACCTACTCATCGCTGGAGAGCTATCTTCCGCTGGCGGCCGGCTACCTGATGCTGACGCTGCCGCTGTCCTGGATCGCTGGCATGCTCGAGCGGAGGTTTCACTTCGACGCATGAGCAGGCCCAAGTCTTTTCGTGGTGGGAACTCGCGGCTCGACGGTGAGATGCGTACGCCTGCAGGGGGAGACAGGTGATGAGACTTGTGCTCGATCAGGTGCGGCAGGCGTTTCCATCGGCGGATGGCCGCGGTGGGCAGGTGGAAGTGCTGCGGGGCTGTTCTCTGGCCACCGATGACATCCGCAGCCTCGTACTTGTGGGGCCGTCGGGCGGCGGGAAATCGACGCTGCTGCGGATCCTCGCTGGGCTTGATGTGCCCACTTCGGGGCAGGTCTCCTTCGATGGAACTCCCCTGCCCCGCGACGCCCGCGGCCGACTCGCCTGGCGACGCACAGTGGGAACGGTGTTTCAGGCCTACAACCTCTTTCCGCATCTCACGGCACTCGACAACCTGCTGCTACCGCTGGTGCATGTGCACAGGCTGACGCGAGCCGAGGCAGTGCGACGTGTGCAGGAGCCGTTGGCACGCTTTGGGCTCGCCGAGCATGCTGCGAAGCGTCCCGGGCAGATGTCAGGTGGGCAGAAACAGCGGATCGCGATTCTGCGGGCGTTGGTCGTTGAGCCGTCTATCCTGTTTCTGGATGAGCCCACGTCAGCGCTTGATCCGGAGATGACGGCCGAGGTGCTGGAGATGATTCGAGAACTACGCGACCAGGGACGGCGGCTGGTCTTGGTGACCCACCAGATGCGGTTTGCCAAAAAGGTGGCCGATGAGATTGCGTTTGTGGCCGACGGAGTGATTGAGGCCCACGGGCAGGCGACGGCGTTCTTTGAGATGCCAGCGACGCCGAGGCTGGCGGGTTTTCTCGAGACGGTGCTGGCGTGACGGTGCTGGCCCTGAAGCAGTGCTGGCCCTGAAGCAGTGCGTGTGCGATCAGGGTGCTGGCATGCGGCACGGTCGGCCGCTGGTGAGACAAGCGAGGTGAGAGCGAGGTGATGATGTCTGAGATGACGCGAGAAGCCGTGGCTCGCACGCCACTGGCGGGCAGTCTGGTGGCTGATGCGATCAGCATGCCAGTGCACTGGTATTACGACCGCGAGGCGCTGCGCCGCGACTACGGCACGATTGATGGCTATCAGACGCCTCTCTCTCCCCACCCTGACAGCATCCTCTGGCGGAGCCACTACGAAGCGGCCAATCCCTCGGGTGATATCCTCCGCGACCAGGCTCGCTACTGGGGCCAGCGTGGTGTGCACTACCACCAGAACCTCAAGGCGGGCGAAAACACGCTCAACGCACGGCTCGCTCTTTCGCTGGCGGCATTGATTCTCGAGGAGCGGGGCTACGACGCCGACCGCTGGCTGGAGAGGTATATCCACTTCATGCTCATGCCCGGCTGCAATGCCGACACCTACGTGGAGGAATACCACCGGATCTTCTTCACGAACTATGCCGCGGGGAAGAAGCCGAGGAAGTGCGGTGGTCGCGACATTCACATTGGTGGTCTCACGCCGGTTCCGGCGATCGTGGAGGCGATGACCCTGCTCGGCGGGTCGCTGACGGAGATCCGTCGCGTTGTGCAGGAGCATGTTTCGTTGACTCACAAAGACGATGGAGTGCTGCGGGCGGCGGATGCCCTTGCCCGTATTCTGGTCCGCACGATGGCCGGTGAAGACCTGCGTGATGTGATGCTCGATGATGCAGCCGACTGGATCAGTCGGGCAAAGACGGCTGACTGGGACCGCTCTCCAGATCAGGTGGTGATCGGCCGCGTGCTCAGTCCTGCCTGCTACATTCCTGATGCGTTTCCGGCAGCTCTGTTTTTAGCCTGGCGGTATGCCAGAGACTTCCGAGGGGGTGTCTGCAGCAACGCCCAGGTGGGAGGTGATAACTGCCACCGCGGAGCCGTCGTCGGATCGCTCTTGGCAGTCGCGGCGGGAATCCCCGAGGATCTACTTGACGGTTTGGCCGCAGCGCCGCGGCTCAGTGAACTCCGCGTCTCGGTCCCTGCTCCAGGCAGTCCCTGACGACCGCTGAGCGAGACGGGTTGCCCGTCACGAAACGCCGCTGTATCGAAAGACGCTGTCGCCAGAGACGTTGCCCCAACCACGCTGTGAGGATTTTGTATGCCGACTCCGCCCGATGCTCCTGACGATGCGATCACCCCCGGCTCTCGGATCTATGAGACGGATGACTCGGTCGCTCAGTACCTGGAGTTTCACTACGGAGCTGAGCTCTTCGGCGTCGCCAACTTTCCGCTCGCCTGTATCGCGGCGGCTGTGGAGCATCGCGATGGCAGACCCTGGAAGCGGGGCCTGGATGTCGGCTGTGCGGTGGGACGGTCGAGTTTTGAGATGGCCCGGCATGCCGACCACGTGGATGCTTTCGACTTCTCCGCCGCCTTTGTCGCTGCCTGTGAACGCCTGCAGGCGGAGGGTGAGCTGAACTACCTGATCCCAACCGAAGGCCTGCTGCGGGAGCCACGGTGTGCCTCACTGAAAGCGAACGGGCTTGAGGAGACGGCTGGTCGAGTGCAGTTTGGTGTTGGGGATGCGTGCCGGCTTGCAGCTGAACTGACCGACTACGACGTCGTCTTCGCTGGCAACCTGATCGACCGCCTCTACGAACCGGCCGCCTTCCTCAGGGAAATCGTCTCCCGGGTGGTGCCAGGGGGGCTGCTGGTGATCACCTCACCGTACACCTGGCTCGAAGACTACACACCAGTCGATCGCTGGCTTGGTGGCCGACCGGACGGCGGGAAGACGCTCGATGGGATGCGGCAGGTGCTCGCCGACAGCTGTGACCTCGTGGGCTGCGAGGACATCCCGTTTGTGATTCGCGAGACGGCCCGCAAGCATCAGCACACGGTGGCCGAGGCTTCGTTTTGGCGAAAGCATTGAGGCCAGTTGCTGTGGCCTACGTACCGATCACCTGTGTACCGATCAACAGAGGAGATGATGCCGTGGTGATGCCCTTTCCCGAATGTCTGCGGGGGCTGTCGCGAGTCTGCTGCGGAGGCATCCTGCTGGCTGTGGTTGCCTGGCTGGAAGGCTCGGGCGTTGTGGCTGCTGGCGACTGGCCACAGGTGCTCGGCCCGCAGCGAAACGGGCAGGCGGCCGCCGATGAGCAGCTGGCCGAGAGCTGGCCGGCAGCGGGGCCGCCATTGGTCTGGCAGCGTCCGGTGGGGAGTGGCTTTGCGGGGCCTGCTGTCGCTGGATCGACGCTGATGCTGTTCCACCGGCTACCCGCGGCAGAGATTGGGGCAGCCGTCGATCAGGAGGTGGTTGAGGCGATCGACACAGCGACCGGCAAGACACTGTGGCGGGATGGTCATCCCACCAGGTTTCGTCCGCAGGTTGGCGGCGGCGACGGGCCCTTGTGTGTACCCGTGATTCACAACAACGTCGTCGTGACCTACGGAGCGGAGGGGGTGCTCTCGTGTCATCAGCTCGCCGATGGAAAGCTGATCTGGCAGCGTGACACACATCGTGACTACGACGCCCGTGAAGGCTACTTCGGCGCCGGCAGTGCGCCGGTTGTTGTCGGAGATGGGCAGGACGCGTTGGTAATCGTAAATGTCGGGGGCAGTCGTGCGTCCGCAGGGATCGTCGCCTTTGGCCTGACCGACGGCGAGCCACGTTGGTTGGCCACTGATGAGCCGGCAAGTTATGCCGCGGCGGTGGCAGTGCCGACGTCAGCGACCGATCGCCTGCCTGATGTGGTGATGATCACCCGCTACCGCTGCCTGCTGCTCGATGCAGCCACCGGTGCGGTGCGATGGGAGGTGCCCTTCGGGATGCGTGGACCGACGGTGAATGCGTCCAGCCCACTGGTGATGACAGATGCCAGCGGCGAGACCTCGCTGTTGATCACAGCCTCATACGGGGTGGGCTCGCAGTGTGGTCCATTTGATGCCACTGGCTTTCGCCCACGTTGGGAAGGTACGGCATCGCTCGCCACGCAGTACGCCACCCCGGTGGCGCTCGGTGCAACCCTGTTTGCCTTCGACGGTCGTGAAGATGTGCCGCCGGCGAGCCTGGTCTGTCTTGATGCCAGCACCGGCAAAGAACGCTGGCGAGAGCCGCAGCCGAGTTACGGCACGCTCGTGGCGGCCGATGGAAAACTGCTCGCTGTGGGGACTGATGGGCGGCTCCAGCTGATCCGCCCAGATGCAGAGAAACTGACCGTCTTGGCAACGGCAACGCCGCTGCAAGGAACGCTGCGAGCGTTGCCTGCTCTCGCTGACGGCCGGCTCTACCTTCGCAACGACTCCACTCTGATCAGCCTCAATGTAGGCCGACAGCCTTAGCGGAACGCGGGCACGTAGCGGTCGTTTTCATACCGCCAGCTGTTGCCGCCGAGATGCACCACGCCGAGCGGGCGGCTGCCGTGCCACTCCCACCGCTGGCCAGTTCGCTCATCATAGACGCGAGCTCCGCAGGAGTTGGGGTTCAGCCGCCAGCTGCCGTCTTCATCAAGCCGTAGAACAGCTGTGGCGCCTTGAATCTCCAGTTTGCGAGCGAGTTCTGGATACCGTTCTTCGATCACCTGCCGTCCTTCGGCTTCGCTGATCGTGAGATGAAAGTTGTCTGCTGGCTGGATTGATCCAACGCCCATTGCGTAGCGGAAGCCGTCGTCGCCCATCCACTGGCTCCAGGTCCAGGACTGCAGATCGCCGGCGTAGGTCATGTAGACGCAGCCGACCTTCATCGACGCCTCTGGAATCGGCCAGAGCTGGCGGCTGACAGGGTCGTAGCGGTAGGAGGTGTCGAGGCTCAGCAGCCCTCTGTCCGCCTCGACGGGAATCGGATCGACGGTCTCAGAAGCCACAGTGTCTGCAGCAGGTTCGTCGGCCTGGGACAGAGGGGCCAGGCTCGTCACGGGGGCGATCATGCCGACCAGAAGGAAGAGAGCGGTTGTAGGGCCGGAGCAACGGTAGCGCATCGCGACGATCCTCAGGAAAAGTGGGTTTTCTCAACCCTACCCCGTAGTGAGAGCCGGTGTCGGGCAAGGCGACCTCACCGTCCGCGTGGCCGGCTCGGTTTCGACCGCACTGGCGTCGGCCGTTCGCGGCAGGCTTCCGCCAGCAGCACACCGCAGGCAACCGCCACATTCAGGCTTTCCACCGCTCCCGTTCCGGGGATCGAGACCGTGCGGTCGGCGACTCTCTCCAGTTGGCGGGTGATCCCGGTCGCCTCGCTGCCGAGCACGATGATGCTGCGTCGGGTCAGGCCAGCCTGTGAGAGTGGCTCTCCTCGATGGCTGGAGGTGGCAACCAGCCGGAAGCCGGCCGACTGCAGCCGCATCAGGTCATTGCGTGGCGTGGCCAGATCGCAGACGGGAACCCGTTCAGCGGCGCCTTCAGCGACCCGGACTGCAGCGGGTGAGAGAGGCGGCAGGTCACTGACACGGCCGAGCACGGCGGAGCAGCCGAAGTGCGCCGCGGTCCGCAGAATTGAACCGAGGTTGTGGGGATTCGAGACTCCGTCAAGGAAGAGAAACGGTCCTGTGAGGCTGCCAGTCTCGACGGCCGGGAGCAGGTTGGCCATCGTCCAGCGTGGAATGGCTCGAGCCAGAACGGCGATCCCCTCGTGATGCCGCGTGCCTGCGATCCGGTCGAGGTTCTCAGGCTCCACAATCTTGTAGCCGCGACGGGCGGTGCTGCAGTAGCCGATCAGGCGGCTGAACCGCTGCTTCACGGCGGCGGTGAGGTAGACGCGTACGATTGCCTCCGGACGCTTGGCGAAGAGGGCCTCGCAGGCATGCTGGCCATGGTAGGTCTCCTCTCGCTCACCTTGATGCCGGCGTGGTGGAGCGGCGGGCGAGGCAGGAGACCTAGACGGTGGGCGACGTTTGGGCATGAAAGACGCTCGTGGCGGTGGATCTGACCACTTTAGCCACGACGGCGGGAGAGCATGAACTCATTGCCTTCCGGGTCGACGCACATCGCCAAATGTGGTGGCTCGCCGTTCTCTTCTTTGGGCTCGTGGCTCAGTAGGCCCCCTGCAGCCACGACCTCGGCTCCGCCTGCCACGACATCGGCCACCTGAAACGAGAGCCCAGTCCAGGTGCGTTTCCCTTCCCCACCGGTGTGGATGCTGATCACGCTGCCGAGAAGTTCAAGCTCAGTGATGGCCGGATTGCTGCGACCGACGGTGGCCCCAAACAGCTGCGTGTAAAACCGCACGGCACGGTCGATGTCTGCGGCCCAGATCACATATTTTACCCGCTCGACCTGCATGACTGCTCCTGGTGGGGCCTCGTGGCTGGTCAGCAACACGAAGCGTCAACACGGTTCTTTGCGGGTGTTGTACCTGCGATGAGGCTGAGTGGCCACCGCCGTGCCGGAAGGCTTCTGGCCGCCGAGAAGGTCGGCTGCCACCTACTTGCGGGTGCCGTCGGCATCACCGGCTGCGGTGAGCACGGGGCTGATGTCTTCTGGCAGAGGCGGAAGCGTGTCGTAGAGATGCGGCTTGGTCAGCTTGACCGCATCAGCGAGCTCTGCCGGCTTCTGACGGCGGAAGGTCGGCATCCGTAGTCGAATGCCGGCAAACCGTGGGCTCTCGGTGACGTCGCCGGTCTTGAACGGGCCGGCTCCGAAGTACCAGCGGTCGTGTGTGCGGCTGGCAACATTCTGGACACCACTCTGCCAGACGGGCATGCCGGTCTCTCGGTCGTAGGCAAACAGCGAGAGCTTCGCCACGGCCTCTTGATCTGTTCGCTTGGCAAGGGACATCTCTGGAAGCATGCCACCGAAGCCAGCCACCGTGAGGTTGGTCTGGGGTAAGCCGACCATCAGTTCATCGCGATTGGTGCCAATCGCTCCCGCTCGCGCCTCAACGACCACCTCTGCATCGGCTTTCGACTCCGCCAGCCCCACGCCGCAGGCGAGCAGCTGATGGCGAAGCGAACTCTGCAGATACGAGCTGTCGTTCGTCTTATCGAGGGGCGAGACATCCAAGAACGCCTTGCGACCTGCCAGCGGTGTGGCATCGACCTGCATCACCGCTCGTTCGATGGCGTCAGACGTCAGCAGCTGTTCGGTTGCTGATCGAGCGGAGTCGGTCCATTTCGTTGTGCCGCAGCCGGTCAGGCAGATGGCGATGGCAACGGCTACAAACAGGCCGCCCGGCCTCGCTGCTGCTTGCAGGTGACATGCAGGCACCTCCTGCGTGGCGGCAAAGCTGCCACGCAGGGAAAGACCAACACGATTCACGAACGAACAGAAAGGGCTCATGACAGAAGGGCTTGTAGCAAGCAGCCGGGCCGCCTCCAAGCCGACTTTGTCGCTCTCAACTGCCGCCCCGCCGAGGCCTCTGCAGTCTGCCGAGGCTGCCTGGATTGCCGTCGCTTGCTCCAGGAGCCCAATCCCGGGCATGATCTGAGGCAGGTCTCGCTCCCGGAGGTGCTTCGCATGCTATTTCGATCCGCTCTGTCTTGGGCCTTTTGTTCCGGTTGGCTGCTGCTGGGGTGTGTAACTGTTCTCGGCAGTGGAGGCGACGCTCGGGCTGACGTCTGGTCGCAGTGGCGCGGTCCGGCGGGCGATGGTCATGCTCCCGAGGCTCATGATCTCCCACGGACCTGGAGTGAAACGGAGAACGTCGCCTGGAAGACCGAGATTCCGGGCAAGGGCTGGTCATCGCCAGTGATCGATGGCAGGCGGATTTGGCTGACGACAGCGGTTGAAAGCCCGCTCTCGGAAGAGGAAAAGCAGCGGCGGCTGGAATCGGTGCCGAACGCGGGCACCCTCGAACTCTCCGGCCCGGTCAGCCTGCGGGCGATCTGCCTCGACCTCGACAGCGGTCGGGTGCTCCACGACGTTGAGCTCTTCCTGATCGATGAGCCCCAGCCGATCCACAAGCTCAACTCCTACGCGTCCCCCTCGCCGGTGCTCGCCGACGGCCGGCTCTACTGCCACTTCGGCGACTTTGGCACTGCCGCGATTGATGCCGCCAGCGGTGAGATCCTCTGGGCCAACCGGCTGCTGCGGCTCAACCATGAAAATGGCCCGGGCAGCACTCCGGTGCTCTGGCGCGACAAACTGATTGTGCACTGCGATGGGAGCGATGTGCAGTTCATCGCTGCCCTCGACACATCCACCGGCGAACTCGCCTGGAAGACGCCCCGCAGCGGCGAACTCCGTGACGACCCGCAGCTGAAGAAGGCCTACGGTACGCCGCTCGTGACGATTATTGATGGGAAAGAGGTTGTGCTCTCGCCGGCTGCCGACTGGGTGTATGCCTACGAGCCGGCCGACGGCCGCGAACTCTGGAAGGTCAGCTATGGCACCCTGGGCTTCTCCATCGTGCCGAAGCCGGTTCGGGCCGGTGATCTCGTCTTCCTGAGCACGAGTTTCATGCAGCCAGAGCTGCTGGCGTTGAAGCTGGCGGGAGCAGAGTCGCCACCAGAGATCGTCTGGCGTGAAAAGAAGGGCGTGCCCACGATGCCATCGCCGATCGTGGTCGGCAACGAGATCTACATGGTCAGCGAACGCGGCGTGGCCAGCTGTCTCGATGTCGAGACCGGAGAGAACCGGTGGACCGAAAGACTCGGCGGCAACTTCTCATCATCCCCGCTCTATGCCGATGGCGTGATCTATCTGGCCAACCGCGATGGTGACACGTTTGTGATCCAGCCCGGCCGTGAGTTTGTGCTGAAAGCGACCAACCGGCTGGAGGGTTCGATCATGGCCTCGCCCGTCGCGGTCGGCAGCAGTCTGTTACTACGGACGGAGCATGCGGTGTATCGGCTTGCAGTAGAGCGGTAGGAGCCGCCCGGAGGCAGCATGGAACGAAGGCATTCCCGAGCCCCGTTTGGGGACGTGGCAGTGCTCCGATGCCCGCGTCTCTTTATCGGAACGCTCGACGGCGATTTCGAGTACTGATCACCGGCGACATGAAATAACCCACGTTTAGTCCAGCTGCGCAACCTCATTCCCGTTTCGAGTGTGGAGCCGCTGCCAGACTCCTCTTGAGAGAACGGGACCACAGCCGTCTTCGTCAGCCTGGGCATCGATATCGTTGCTGAAGAACCGTACGGAGCCGTCAGCCATACAGGCATGCAGGCCTCCCGGGTGCGAGCTTCTGGGGGTCATCTGTCCGGTTGAGTTGCTCGCAAAGCAGCCCATTGGAGGTGTCTCATAGTTGCCAGACTCGTGGCAGTTCTCCATGTCATCCGATCGAGGAAGTGGACTGTTTGGCTGACTCGCATCACCAAACAGCGCTGCCGTTCCTGCTCCAAGACCAGGCATTGCCCAACTGCCACGGAGATCTCTGTCATTCAGACCCGATCGAAGCTCATCAATGGCAATAGTCTTGCTTGTTCCATCGCGGATATCACGAAAACTGACGGATCGGTTGACAGCTCCCACACCACCCCCATCGTTGACTCCATGCTGACATGGTGAGACGTTCATTCCATAACTTCCGCGTGCCCAGCCACCTCCCGCGTAACTGCAAGGGGCGCTGCGACTCTGCGGATCAGATGGGCATTTGAAAACCGAGATGTCCTGGGAGCGGCCCTGATTCTCTGCCGCAGCAACGCTGCGATCCCACTGATCGAAGAGTGCTGTTTCCTCAAGCATTGGGAGCAGTGTCACCAGCCAGTTGGCACCCTTGTCCAAGTCTGCAACTCGAGCTGGGTTGCCCGACCGGCTCACGAAAAATGCTGGGAATCGATTGCGGGCGCTCTCGTAACTGTGCATCGCGAGCCCAATCTGCTTCATGTGGCTCTTGCAGGTCACCCGACGCGCTGCCTCACGAGCTGATTGGACCGCGGGCAAGAGGAGGCCAATCAGTACGCCGATGATGGCGATGACCACGAGAAGCTCAACGAGAGTAAAGCCTTGCTGACGTTGTGGCATCTCAAGCAACCTTTCCTGGAACCAAGAGACGTTTTCTAAGAAACCGTGGCAGCGGAATGAAAGTGAAAACGCCAGCCAGGAAAAAACCTGACACATTCAGCTTCGGCCACTTCTCCCGGCGATGCCACTATTGCCGCCAGCCGAGTCGGCCCACGCGCGTGCGGACACGGCTCATTCGTCGATACCGAGACAGATGTACTTGAGTTCCTGGTATTCGCTCATGCCTTCGCGGCCACCTTCGCGGCCGATGCCCGAGGCTTTGACGCCGCCGAAGGGGGCGGTCGGTGTGGAGAGCATGCCGGTGTTGATGCCGACCATGCCGTAGTCGAGGGCTTCAGCCATGCGAAAAGCCCGCGAGAGGTCGCGGCTGTAGAAGTACGACGCGAGGCCGTATTCAGTAGCGTTGGCCAAGGCGATCACCTCAGGCTCGTCGGTGAAAGGAAACACGGCGGCAAGGGGGCCGAATGTTTCTTCGTGAGCGATCTGCATGCCGCTCGTCGCTCCAGCAATCACCGTGGGCTCAAAGAACGTGCCGCCGAGGGCATGGCGGTGGCCGCCGAGAAGGATCGTGCCGCCGCAGGCTTGGGCATCGGCGACATGCCGCTCCACCTTGGCGAGCCCTCGCTCGTCGATCAATGGACCGATCGCTACGCCGTCGGTGTCACCTGCCCCAACCTTCAGGCTGCTGACTCGTTCCGCCAGCAGTCGGGCAAACGCATCGGCCAGCGGCTGCTGCACATAGAAGCGGTTCGCGCAGATGCAGGTCTGGCCGGCATTGCGGAACTTGGCAGCGATCG
>Ga0129348_1000694_pt1 | contig 12143 bp, 9 predicted proteins | sample CPBDNA_4_FD_94424 | JGI IMG/M metagenome (GOLD analysis project Ga0129348, IMG submission 94424) | Freshwater to marine salinity gradient microbial communities from Chesapeake Bay, USA - CPBay_Sum_27_0.8_DNA | ecosystem: Environmental > Aquatic > Marine > Coastal | place: USA: Chesapeake Bay...
CCGTTGCTCTACTGCGTGTCGGAGATCGAAGACCTGGATGGCAAACGGACTGGGGGGATCACCGCACTCTCCATCGACCCATCAACAGGAAAGCTCACGAAGATCAACGAGCAGCCATCGCTCGGTGCTGGGCCCTGCCAGGTCTCCGTTGATCCCAGCGGCCAGTGTGTCGTCGCCGCCAACTACGGTGGGGGCAGCAGTGTCTGCATGGCGATCCGTGACGATGGCGGTCTTGAGCCGGCAGCTGACGGGGTCCCCGGTGGCTTCGTTCAGCATGAGGGTTCGAGCGTAAACCCACAGCGACAGCAAGGGCCGCATGCGCACTGTGCCCGCATATCACCGAATGGTGCGTTTGTGCTCGTGCCTGACCTCGGCATCGACCTCGTCCTGGTCCACAAACTCAATCCAGAAAAGGGCACCATCGAGCCAACTTCGGCAGGTGTTGTACCTCCAGGCTCAGGCCCACGACATCTCGCCTTCACCAAGAACGGCAAACGTGTTTACGTGATCAACGAACTGGCACTGACCGTGACCGGCTTCGACTTTGATGCCGAAGAGGGCACACTCGTCCCGTTCCAGACCGTGTCGACTCTTCCAGACGAGATCACCGACCGCGAGGGCTTCTCAACAGCAGAGGTGGTGATCCATCCATCGGGCCGGTTCCTCTATGGCTCAAACCGTGGCCACCACTCGATCGCGATGTTTGAGATCAATCAGGCAGACGGCCAGTTGACGCTAATGGGAGTTGAGCAGATCCGGGGCAAGACGCCGCGGAACTTCAACATCTCTCCCGACGGCCGTTGGCTCCTCGCAGGCGGGCAGGACTCCGACACGGTCACCGTCTTTGCGATCGATGCTGAGACCGGCAGGCTCCGCTTCACCGATCAAACAGTGAGCGTGCCGAAGCCAGTCTGCATCTGCTTTGACCGATAATCAGGTTTCCAGCTCGGGCAGGATATGCTCGACCTCAACTACCTCTCGGAGCTTTTCCAGAGCCTTGGCCTCAATCTGTCGCACACGCTCCTTCGTCACGCCCAGAGCCGAGCCGACCTCTTTGAGCGTCTGCGGCTCATGCTCGTGATCGAGTCCATATCGGCGAATGATGATCGTCTGCTCACGTGAGTCGAGCCGATCGAGGAACTGCTCCACCTGCTGCAGGCGATCGCGTTCCGCGATCCGCTGACGATGCTCGTCGGCACGGGTATCCGTGGCTGCCTGCAGCAGTTCGGTGTCTGCAGCGCGGAAACGATCCCGCTGCTTATGCTCATTGGGAATCGTGCGGGCATAGTTCTTCATGATCGCCCACGAGGCGTAGGTGCTAAACTTGTTGCCCCGTGCGTAATCAAACTTCTCGACCGCCCGGATCAACGACATGTTGCCGTCGCTGACGAGATCAAAAAAGCTGTCTGCAGGTGAGACTCGCTTCTTAGCGATCGACACCACGAGCCGCAGGTTCGATCGCACGAGACGATTCTTCAGCTCGACAATCTGCAGATAGAGCTTGTCGATCTGATCCATCAGCCGCGTGCTCGGCCGCTCTGGATCGAGCTGCTCGCGAAGCTTGCAGGCGCGATACTTGAGGAAGTTGTATTTCCGAAACAGCCATCCCTCCTGCTCACGATTCAGCAGGGGAACCTCGTAGAGGCTCGCAAGATACGCAGGTAGCCCACTCGGCCGCCGAACTTTCCGCGTGGCCGCATCGCTCTTTGGAAAAGGCTGATTCACAATCCGCTCTGCCGATGCCCGCGCGAAGAGCGGATTTGGTATGTAGTCCAGCGGAAGCTGCATCACATGCTCTGCCCGCTGACCGAGGATCACCCGGTAGATGCTTGCCCGCGAGCGGCGGTACCGCCTGGCGATCGATTCGACTGCCTCGCCTCCGAGATAGAGCTGATAGATGCGTGCGCAGTTTTCAGGACGCAGCCTGCCATCGCCGAAGGGAAAGACCTGGGCCTCAGGATGAGACTGGTCGTGCTCCTTGATCGTGTACCGCACGGTCTCAACGCTACGACCGAGCTTCTTGGCGATCCTCCGGTGCACATCCGCCGGAACTGCTCCCACAGCCGCCAGCCGGCGAGCCCAGGTCACAATCTTTTCCTTCTCCTCATCGGAGAGCTGGCTGAAGCGACTCCCCCGCTCGACACGGGAAGCGTTTTTGGCAGCAAATCGCTCCACTTCGCTCTGCAGAAAGCCCACTCGTCGACGACCACCGACTTCGTAGCGACGGGCCACAAGGCCGTGGTGTCGCCACCGAGAGATCGTCTTCGTGGAAACGTTGAACCGACTGGCCACTTCCTCGATAGAAAGCACCTGTTCATCGGTATTGCTGCCGACGGACTCACCGCCAGCGAAGCCTGAGCCCGAAGAACCTGCCTGGTGGGAAAAGACCCCCACAGTGGACTGGCCTGACAAACTCATAGGGGTTGTTGAATGAAACCGCATGGCGCTCTCCCTCGCGTGGTGCTTAATGCCTCCATCCCCCGCAGCCCTGACACGCTGAGGATGGCTCCGACATCGCAAACCGGCTTCCGAAGATCGCAGGCTGACGTTTTTACGCCTGTGAAGATCAGCCCCTACGCCTGAAACTTCACCGAGTGAATGCCTCACACAACGCCGCCCGGCAGGTCTTCCGTCACCTCCGAGCAGGCCTTGCGACCGGAGATTTATACGGCCGAGCCACCGAAAAGGTTCGAAAGAAAACCAAAAACTTGAAAAGTTTTTGCGAGGCTCTTCTGTTTTCGCCCTGCTAAAGCCTCGAAAAAGTCTAAAAACACCGGTTTTCTTGCTTATTCTGCTGCGATTTCCCCGACCCCAGCAGGGGCCTGCCATGTCTCAAACGTGTCTTTCCACCAAGAGATCTCCCTTCGAAAACGGCGAATCTGCAAAAGGACACTTGGTACCTCGCAGCCCCCCCGCACTTCCTCTTCCCCCCAGCTCTCCCCGGCTGTCTCTCTGGGAGCTAAGGCCTGCAGGAGGCCGCTGCGGATTGTGCGGCTTGACGCGAGGCCGTTGAGACTGGAATAGTAAGGGGTTGTTGGTGCTCGATTCCTACGGCAGAGTTGTCTGCTTGGGAGGCCGGTTGTCCGCGGGTCTTGTGTGCATTCCCCCGACCGGCTGTGAGCATGTCCTCAGCCGGAGACGCCTGCCATCGAGAAGCAGCATCGCATCAACGATCAGATTCGCATTTCTCCCGTTCGCGTGATTACCGCAACGGGAGAGCAGTTAGGGGTTCTGCCCACTGCCGAAGCACTCGATCGCGCTCGAGAAGCCGGCCTTGACCTGGTGGAAGTCGCTCCTGGGGCAGCCCCACCTGTCTGCCGCATCATGGACTTTGGCAAGTTCAAGTACCAGCAGAAGAAGAAGCAGCACAAAACACACGTTCATCACACGAAACTCAAGGAAATACGGCTGCGGCCCAAAACGGGCGACCATGACATTGAGTTCAAGGTCAACCAGGCCCGAACATTCCTGTCCCATAAAGACAAGGTGGTCGTTTCTGTCGTGTTTCGCGGACGAGAAATGGCCCACATCGACGAGGGCCACCGCGTGATGAAGTCCTTAATCGAGAAACTCACCGAGGAAGCCAAGGTAGAGTCGGGGCCACAGCAGATGGGTCGCAGGCTCACCTGCACGCTGTCCCCCCGCTAGTGAGTCCCCTGTTGGCCAGTTCCCCGCTAGCCACCACACATGCCTGCGGCGGAAGCCAGAGGGTCCATCAAGCCGATAAAACAGTCCGCACAGGCGGTTCCGCAGCATTTCATGGTGTTTTTCGGCCATGGCGGTCGCGGCCCTTGTGTCTGGGCGAAAGTGCGAAACAATCGAGGATTCGTCAAGGAGTCACAGAGATGCCAAAGCAGAAGACCCACAAGGGCACAAAGAAGCGGTTCCGCCTGACCGGTACTGGCAAGGTGAAGCACCGCCGCGCAGGAACAAGCCATCTGCAGGTTCGTGTTTCCGCGAAGCGAAAGCGAAAGCTACGCGGCACAGGTGTCCTAGCCGCCGTTGATACGCCGCGGATCGCCGAAGCCCTCGGCAAGTACAGCTACTGAGGCCTGCTGCGACGCTCGAGCTTCCTTTAGGGGGACGCTCAGCCGTACCAGCTGGCAACAGACTGTCCTACTCAGGTGACAGCCCCCTGTTTTCCTGAGGATCTTGGCCAGCAGCCCTTGCATTGGCCGAGACGAAAGCCACATTAGAAGATCCCCTGGCGGGCAAGACTCACACGCCCGCCCTCAGCGAAAGCCTCCATCATGCGTACTAAAAGTGCCGTCCCCCGTCATCGCGCGAAGAAGCGACTGTTTAAGCGTGTCGAAGGATACGTTGGAGGCCGTCGCAAACTGCTGCGTACCGCCAAGGAATCGATCATCCGGGCTGGTGTCTACGCGCACCGCGACCGTCGTCGTCGCAAGCGCGAGTTCCGCCGCCTGTGGATCATCCGCATCAATGCCGCAGTTCGTGAGCGTGGCCTGCGTTACTCCGAGTTCATCGCTGGGCTGGAAAAGGCTGGGATCGAACTTGACCGTCGCACGCTGTCGGAGATGGCTGTTGCGGATCCATCCGGCTTCGACCTTGTGGTTGAGCGAGTGCGTGAGGCTCTCGGCACCGAGGCCGTGGCCGCTGCCTAAGTCGTATTGACCTGGTTGCGTTGGCCAAAGCCTTTGGGGGCAGAAAGTCATCGTGGCCGGCGGGATCATGTCCCGGTCGCGGGAGTCGACCAGCGGTGGTCTGCTGCCGCTTGGAGATGACTCGTTCGAAGAAGTGTGCCTCGCAGGCAGTCCAAACGCGTGGATCTTGAATCGTTTGTCCTCGAGGTAACACGGCTTCGCGATGAGGCTGACGCTGCGTTTCGCGATGTTCGCGACGCCGCCTCGCTCGAGGAAGCACGGATCGCGTTCGCTGGCGCGAAGAGCGGACGGCTCAAGGCCGTGCAGAAACTGCTCGGCGGCGTGGGCTCGACTGACCGCCCCCAGGCTGGCCGAGCGTTCAACGAGGTCAAGCAGGCCATCTCAGCCCTGCTCGAGGCAGCTCAAGATCGGCTCGCCGCGGCCACCGCCTCGCCAGAGGCCGCAGCCATCGATGTGACGCTTCCCGGACGGCCGCTACGTCTGGGCCGACTCCATCCGATCACGCGAACGATCCGTGAAGTGCAAGGCATCATGGCGCGGCTCGGTTTTGAGTGCGTCGATGGGCCGGAGGTCGAGGATCAGTGGCACAACTTTGAGGCCTTGTCCATTCCGCCCGAGCATCCCGCTCGTGATCCGCTCGACAACTTCTATCTCAACGTCGCGCAAGGTGCCGATCCGCTGCTGCTCCGCTCGCAGACGAGCACGGTGCAGATTCGCGTGATGGAAGCGACAAAGCCGCCGCTGCGAATCGTCTCCCTCGGTAGGGTCTACCGGCCCGACACAGCCGACGCGACGCACTACCCAATGTTTCACCAGGTCGAAGGCCTGCTGGTTGAGAAGGGCACCACGATGGCCCATCTCAAGAGCGTTCTCCGGCTGTTTGCCTCAAGCTTCCTTGGCGGTGACGTGCACGTTCGCTTCCGCCCTTCGTTCTTCCCGTTCACCGAGCCGAGTGTCGAGGTCGACATGGAGTGGGGTGGACGCTGGGTTGAGATGGGGGGCGCCGGCATGGTCGACCCTGCCGTGCTGGAAGCTGTGGGCTACAACCCGGATGAGGTCTCGGGGTTCGCCTTTGGCCTTGGCGTGGAACGGATTGCCGCTCGTCGCTACGGCGTGGCAGACATCCGTGACTTTTACCGCAACGACGTCCGCTTCTTGGAGCAGTTCGGATGATCGTTTCTACAAACTGGCTGTCTGAGTATGTGCGAGTGACCGCTCCGGTTGAGCAGGTCGTGGAGCGACTCGCGCTCTCAGGCTTGAACCACGAGTCCACCAGCACAGTCGGCGACGACACCGCGATCGAGATTGAGGTCACCAGCAACCGGCCCGACTGTCTTGGGCACATCGGTGTCGCCCGCGAACTCTCGGTGCTGTTTCAACGGCCGCTGCTGATTCCCAACGCCAGGCCATTGGAAGCAGGAGGGCAGGCCGGCGAGAGCGTGGCTGTTGAGATCGCTGATCGAGGGATGTGCCCCTTCTACTCTGCCCGAGTGATTCGCGGAGTGCGTGTTGGCAAGAGCCCAAGCTGGCTTGTGAGCAGACTCGCAACGGTCGGCATTGCCAGCGTCAACAACATCGTCGACATCACCAACTACGTGATGCTCGAGTGTGGACAGCCCTTGCACGCGTTTGACCTTTCCCGCGTTAGAGGCCAGGCGATCGTCGTCCGTCCAGCAGAAGCTGGCGAAGCCTTCGAGGCCATTAACCACCGCACCTACGAGCTCGATCCTCGAATGTGCGTGATCGCCGATGCAGAGCGTCCGATCGCCCTCGCGGGCGTGATGGGTGGGGCAGACAGTGAGATCTCCGATGCGACGGTCGATGTGCTGATCGAGAGCGGCCAGTTTGCCCCGCTAGCGGTCCGTACGGCCGCTCGAAGCCTGGTCCTTGCCAGCGGCTCGTCGTTCCGCTTTGAGCGGAGCCCAGACCCCGCTGCGGTCGACTGGGCGAGCCGTCGTGCTGCGATGCTGATTTTGGACCTTGCTGGTGGCACGCTCGAGCATGGTGTGGCCACCGCTGGCGAGTTGGCCACGCACCCGGCCACGGTCGCCCTGGCTGTCGATCGCGTCAGCGAGGTCTTGGGCGTTGAGATCCCGTGGGAACAGCAGCAGGCAACCCTCACGGCCCTGGGCTTTACCGAACAGACCGAAGGGGCCGACGACGAGATCAGCCTCTGGCATGTCCCCTCGTGGCGACGCGATGTGACTCGCGAGATCGATCTTGTCGAAGAGGTTGGCCGGATTGTGGGCTACGACCTGATCCCCGAAGACGCCACGATCTCGGCTCGTCCGGTGGCCGACACGCGACGGCAGGACGTGACTCGTCTCGCATCAGATGTGTTAATCGCTGCTGGCTGCTGTGAGGCCATGACCCGCAGCGTGGTTGACGAGGTTCTCGATCTTTTCGGAAGCCCGTGGAGCGACAAGCCCTCCTTGACGATCTCACCGCCGCTGGTGCGAGGTGCTGATCGGCTTCGTCGCACCCTCCTCCCGAGCCTTCTCGAGGCTCGGGGCCACAACCTGGCAGTGGCGGCTCCGCATGGCGACCTGTTTGAGATCGCGCGAGGATACCTGCCAGGCGCTGAGCTTCCGGTAGAGCCCCATTTCCTCTCGGCTGTCGTGGGTGGCGAGTTTGAGGTGGGCAAGGGTCTCGTCGAAGCAGTGCTCCAGCGACTTGGCATCAATGCCTCCGGGCTGACCGGGCCGCCACCGCGAGCTTCCTACCGCCCCGCCAACCACCCTCTGCTGGCAACCGGTCGAACCGCGGATGTGATGCTCTCGATTGCAGGACGGGCCGCGACTCGCGTGGGCGTGATTGGCGAGATCGAGTCAGCGCTGATCGCTCACTTCAATCTCGTTGGTCCCGTCGTGGCATTTGAACTGCGGATCGACACGCTCGACACCGTCGAGGACACTGACCGTGCAGTTGTGCGGCCGAGCGACTTCCCACCGGTCGAACGTGACCTCAACCTGATTGTCGATGAAGACGTGTCGTGGTCATCGCTTGCCTCGGCGATCGACGAAGCCTGTGGTGGCCTGCTCGACAGGCTCTCTCTCACCCAGGTCTGGCGAGATGACGGCAGAATCGGCCCTGGCCGCAAGAGCGTGGTGGTCTCTCTGTCACTTCGCAGTCAGGATGCCACCCTCTCTGGTGACGAGGTCAAAGAGGTGATCAACATTATCATCGAGACCTGCACCCGTCGCTGTGGCGCGGCCCTACGGGCCTAGGCCATCTCTTCACAACACACGGCTGAGTGAGCCCGTGCGGTGGTGAGACTGCCTCCCGGTGAGACTGTCCCGTGCGATGTCGCTAGCGATCTGCGTAGACCCGCGTGACTTCTTCCTTGGTCACCGGCGTCTGCTGTTCCGCTTCGGTCACCTGCACCTGCACACGCTGATCACCCTCGCGTCTCCCGCGAGCCTGCACGCGGAAGACTGCTTCCTCCGTCGGTGCGAGCCGGGCCAGAGGATCAAAGGAAACCGTCAGGTTCTCCACTTGGTGCTCCACTGGTCCGTCCGCATCCACTGGCTGCAGATCGCCGAGCATCGTGGCAGTGACCCGCACGTTGCTCGCAGGCTTGGTGCCCTGGTTGCCAACTCGGATCACATACTCGGTGAGCCCGTCGACCTCGATCGGGTCTTCACTGTCGACCACGCTGAAGGTCAATGCCGCCACGCCTTCAACTTCCAGCACGCGAGTGATCTGATCAGCAAGTCCGTCGGGGCTCCGGGCAGCAGCCATCACCTGCTGACTTCCCATCGCAATCGGCATCAACACCATTTCGACGCTCCCGATCTCCGCCGGCGGCAACTCCTCAAGCTGCCAGAGGACGCGATGGTTCTTCTCGTCATAGTAGCCCGCGTTGTTGGCGGTTACGAACTTCAGACCTGGCGGCAGCTGTACTGCAAGCTCCACCGAACGGGCCGCAGCGGTGCCAGCATTGGCCATCGAGAGCACGCAGGTCACCGGCCGCTGCAGATAGCGTCGGCTCGGGAGCTCAGCGGTGAGTTCGAGCGTTGGAGCAGTGACTTCGACGGCCACATTCTGACGCTCCTCGAGCTGGCCATCAGCTCGCACGCCTACATCGATTCGATGCATTCCAGGCCCTGTGGTCGCCAGCAAGAGATCGATACTCCGTGACTCACCCGGCTTGAGGCTGCCGATATCAAACTCCAGTTCGCGGCCCGCACGGTGTGCCAGACCTTCCGGTAGCACACCCTCGAGCACAACGCCCGTCGCTCGGCCCGTCCCTGGATTGGACACCGTGATCACCACAGGCACCTCACCACCGATCCGCATCGGCGACGGCTGCTCGATCGCCAGCGACAATGCCGGCCGAGTGGCGAGCGAACGCACCGACGCCTTGGCGGAGAAACGCACGCTGGCCACGCTGCCGATTTCTCCCTCGTCGTTGGGGAGCACCTCGACGAGCACACGCGCCTGTTCGCCCGGATCCATGCTGCCGAGTTGCCAGGTCAGCTGCCCGTCGATGCCTGGAGCGGCTGGCGGAGTAGTGCTCACCAGCGACGTGCCCTCCGGCACCATGTCGAGCAGTTCCACGTCGTGAGCCGTCACGCTGCTGACATTCCGAACAAGAATCTCGTAGCGGGCAAACTTGCCCACCTGCACTTCGCGAGGGCCTCGTTTCTCGACCGCCACCTGAGGGGCCTGCACGCCCTCAAGCAAGGCTGGTCCGGGCCGTCCGATGCCGGTCACGCCATAGCCCGGCCCCTCGCCTGGAAAGGCTGGTGACGCCCCGCTCGCTCCCGGTACGACGGCAGCATCGGCCGCTGGCAATCCACGAGAGAACGCAGATGCCTGCGGTGGCTCGGGAGTGGGGAGGGCTGTTTGCTGGGCGTTGGGCAGCATCGGCCGCTCAGGCAGGTTGCCTCCAAAAGCACGGATCGCATCGGAACTTGCGTAGCGTGCCGAGTTGGCAGGCTGCGTCTGTGGTGTGTCGAGTGACGCTGCTGGAGCAGGAAAGCCCTGAGACGTCGATGGGGCAGCAGCCGACGCGGCAGATGGAGGCGTGACCGCGACAGGAGCGTCCGGGTCATCGAAGGAGAGGGATGGGGCAGCGGGCTGCGTGACCGGGTCGTTCTGCCCGACCGGTGTGGCATAGCCCGGCTGCACATCAGCCATGACCCGAAATCCCTCAGACTCACTGTCGGCGGCGGCAGGTGCATCGAGAGCAAAACTCTGCTGCGGCTCGAGGTCATCACTGGCGTCACTCGTCGCTGGGTTCAGAGCCTGGTCGCCCGCCTCTTCGCGGAGCATGTCATCCGCCGCCAACGACGGCTGGTCTGCAAAAGCCTCGTCAGGCAGTGGTGCGGTGGGCTCAGCAGCGGCGGCAACGTCGGTGGTGCCAAAGAAGCTGCCTTGAGCTGGATTCTCGAAGTTCGGCTCAGCGACTCCGCCGCCAGGCACTCCGCTGCCGAAGGCAGAGCCCGCTGGCGGCTCGGCTTCAGGCGTGGATTCGGAAGGCAGCGGCGGCTCTTCACGGAAGGTGCCAGAAGCTGGCAGATCGAGGTCGTCCGCGGCGTCAGCGGGAGCGGGGTCGCCAGCACCGGGCCCCGTTTCCGCTGCAGGATTCTCGGGCGATTTGTCCAGTGGCGGCAGATCGGCCGACGCCAGTGGCTCAACATCTACTGGCGGCTTGCGTGCCGTCACCATCGCATACGTTTGTCGCTGTGGTCCATAACGGCTCGTGGCCTCGTGGTCGCTGTGTGGCTCTTGATGATCATGCTGCGTTGCTGGCGGAGTGGCTCGATCAGCTTCCTCGCTTTCACCCAGTGGAGGTAGATCGGTGCCGCTCGCAGGGAGGCCAAATGTTTGCGTGCCGAAGGCATCTCGGCTCAACTCCGGCTCCACCGCGGCGGTCAGCTGACCGCCACCGAATCGCGAGCCTGGCGTGCTGGTCTCGGGCACCGGTGCTGCCGCAGCGGGCTCGAGCAGAACTGGCGTGTTCGCCAGTTCGCCGCCGCTCTCACCGACATGACTGCGGCCAATCTCCAGAACGAAGGCGGTGGCAAACCCCAGCAGCCCACACCCAACGACGGCGACCGCCATCCAGGGCCCTGATCCTCGCTGCGGGACCACCAGGTCTTGCCGCGATGGGCGGCGTGGCACTGCCGAAGCCTCCGGTACCGACGGCTGTCCCATCAGCACAGGCTCGCTGGCGACAGGCTCTGGCTGAGGCGAAACGACAGACATGAGGGCTCTCCGACGGTCGGGGAGTGGTTCACCGGAGCCCACACGGGCTTCAGCCGCCCGTTCAGCGACCAGCCGGCTTGCACGTAACTCGGGTGGGTAGCAAAAGGCCCAGCCGCAGAGAAGGCCAACCCCGAGAGAAACCACCAGCTGTAGCCCTATAAAGGCGTGGCCCTAGAAAGAGCTTGCGAGCAGCTCGTGGAGGTGAAAGTGAAACTTACCCAGTTTTCCACCGTAGTTGCCAGCAGCGATCGCGAGGGTGCCAGGCCCAGCGGCGGCCTTGATCGCCGCGAACATGGCGGCTGAGACCGCCCCCTCATCGACCCCGTCGATCACGATTTCCAAAGCGGCTACCGCCCCTTCGACAAGTTCACTCTCGGTGCGGCCCACGAGTGCCGGACAAAACGCGTCGTTGGTGCTCGCTCTGAGGGCGGCATACCGCGAGCCAACCTTGCTGCCTGAGCGAACGACGCCCCCAGGGAATGGCGTGATCGTGCCCGGAACACTGGCAGCTGCCTCCACGGCTTGTCGCGCCGCTGCCAGGGCTGCCTCAAGAGACTCCGATTGGAGGATGATGTTGCCGCCGCCAACCCCTTTCTGAATGCCGATCGTCTCCTCGATGAGAAACTCACCGTCCATCACAGGGACTCGCCAGATCCGCTGGCCATGAAAAACCTTTGTCTTCTCAAAGCCATCTCCGAAGTACCGCACATGTTTGCCAAGCGGGGCCCGCTCTTCCGCAGCCGGCAGGCCGTCAAACACATTGACGGTCGGACACGTCAGGAGGCACTGTGCCGTGCGGTTCGCCACAGCCTTGGCGAGGGTTTCTGAGGCAAATCCGAAGGCCAGCAGGCATGCTCCCACACGGCCATCGGGCGATTCATCCGGTGTCAGCAACCGCTCGACGCCGATCTCAGCATCACAGCCAATCACACTCGTGCCGTAGCCACAGGCGGCGTCGCAGGCAGCCCGCAGCCAGTACTCGTCGTGCGCCGTGACAACGAGCCGAGCAAACCGCAGTCGAAAGGCTTCAGCGAAGGTGTCGACAATTTGCGTTCCGTCAATCTGCACCCCAGACCTCCCGTAAGCCACAGAAAACCCGCCTCGAGCCGACGTCAGGAAAACATTTCAGCTGCGTTCTCCTGTGTGTTTTTTTACCAACAACCGGCGTATCATGACGGCTCCGGCCATGCTCGACCACGGGCCTGGCTTCCGCCCAGTGTGACGCTCCGATTCCCGGAAGGAAACGAAATCCGATGGCTCTCTCTTCCCACCCCTTGCACCGTCGGTGGCTGACAGCGCTGCTGA
>Ga0129348_1000696_pt1 | contig 12128 bp, 6 predicted proteins | sample CPBDNA_4_FD_94424 | JGI IMG/M metagenome (GOLD analysis project Ga0129348, IMG submission 94424) | Freshwater to marine salinity gradient microbial communities from Chesapeake Bay, USA - CPBay_Sum_27_0.8_DNA | ecosystem: Environmental > Aquatic > Marine > Coastal | place: USA: Chesapeake Bay...
CAAATGCCTTCAGCCACCACAATGCGACGTCGAGAACGCCCCTGCGAGCCACCGAGCAGACGCCGGAGCTGGCGTTCATCACGAAAGCTCACCGACCGACAGGTGCCACGGGATGCTTCGCCCGCTCTCACCAGGCTGCCACGGGCATCACGGTCGAGCAGGACGAGATCCCCTTCTCCAACGAGCCGATTGAAGACCGCAGCCAGTGGCCCATGATCAGGCAGCACCGCCACGGCTCGCTCCACGCCGAGAAACTCAGCGAGTTCGTGCTCGAAGGCAGCGACCATCTCCGCATACGGTTCCGCCAGTTCACCTGATGGCATGCTGCAGCCAAAGCAGTCGATCGCCTCTTTCGCGGCGGTGACCACATCGGGATGCCCCGAAAGACTGAGATAGTCCGTGCTCGTGAGGTTGGTCGCGCCGCCGGCCCGCTGCTTCGGCAGGGCCAGACGTCGTCGACGACGGCAGCGGTCGTCGGCATCGAGTCGATCGACGAGATGCCGTTCAATGCGATCGACCAGGTCATTCCAGCAGTCAATGCCCTCAAGCCACTCTGAACGAAACCGCATCTGATAGCGGCTCTCGATGCGATGTACCACGTCATGGAAGGCGACCGCGTCAATGCCACGCTTGGTGAATGAGTCACCCAATCGCAGACGCGTGGCTTCCGGAAGGCGATCAACCTCGGCCTGCACCAGTTCGACGATCGCCTCGTAGGTGATCGCTGGTGAGTCCTGCACAAAGGCTGAAGCCGCTCCGGGCTGACAGATGGTGGCCGATGCAGTTGGTCGCATGAGTCGGCTCCTCCTTGAAACCTTCTCGTGGTCACGGGGCTCACGACCGCGGAGTCCGCCGCGTCGGCATGCCCCCAGCAATCGCGTGTTCCGCCCCTGCGGAACGACACCGAATATAGAAAAGCCGTCCGCCAGCCCCAAGCCCCAGAAGGGCTTGGAGAGGCTATTTTTAGCCGTTTTTCAGCAAACGTCGCAGCACGAACGGCAGAATCCCCCCAGCTTGAAACTGGTCCAGCTCCACGGGCGTGTCGATCCGCACCAGGCAGGGAATCTCACGTGTGGTTCCATCGGGTGACGTCGCCGTCACGGTGATCGTGGAGCGTGGCGATAGGCCGGCGTCGACCGGAATATCAAACGTCTCTTCACCGGTCAGGCCAAGGTCTTGCCACGACTCCGGCAGCACCAGAGGCAGCACCCCCATACCGACCAGATTCGAGCGATGGATCCGCTCAAAACTCGCTGCGAGCACCGCTTTCACACCGAGCATCATGGTGCCCTTCGCTGCCCAGTCACGCGAACTCCCCGTGCCGTACTCGGCCCCGGCCAGGACCACCAGTGGCGTGCCCTCGGCCTTGTACTGCATGGCGGCGTCGTAGACGGGCATCACCTCACCCGTGGGCAGTTTCCGCGTCACGCCCCCTTCTGTGCCAGGGGCAAGCAGATTGCGAATGCGGATGTTCGCAAAGGTGCCGCGTGTCATCACCCGGTCATTGCCACGCCGCGCTCCGTAGCTGTTGAAGTCCACCGGCTCAACACCATGCTCCACAAGATACGCACCTGCCGGGCTCACCTTGGCGATGCTGCCAGCCGGTGAGATATGGTCGGTCGTCACGCTGTCACCGAGCGCGAGCAACACCCGGGCGGCCTTCACCGCAGTCAACGGCGCCGGCTCAGCGGCGATCTCAGAGAGGAATGGTGGCTCCTGGATGTAGGTGCTCGCCGTATCCCAGTCGTAGAGTTCGCCGGTCGACGTCGGCACGGCATTCCACCGCGGATTCGACTCCCACACATTCGAGTAGCGGGTTTCAAACTGATCGGGCGTGACCGAAGCGGCCACCGTCTCCCGCACCTCGTCAGCAGTTGGCCAGATATCTCGGAGAAACACGTCATTTCCCTCGCTGTCGGTGCCGATCGGCTCATGCTCAAGGTCGATATCGGTGGTCCCGGCAATCGCGTATGCCACCACCAGTGGCGGGCTCGCCAGCCAGTTGGCCTTCACCAGCGGATTGACCCGGCCTTCGAAGTTGCGGTTTCCTGAGAGCACTGCAGCTGCGACGAGATCACCCTCCGTGACCGCCTTCGCCACATAGTCAGGCAGGGGCCCGGAGTTGCCGATGCAGGTGGTACACCCGTAGCCCACCGTCTCGAAACCGAGGGCATCGAGGTCCGCAGCGAGCCCGGAAGCGTCGAGATAGTCGGTGACCACTCGGCTTCCAGGAGCGAGGCTCGTCTTCACCCACGGCTTGGTGCTGAGGCCCTTGGCCCGAGCCTTTCGAGCGACAAGGCCAGCGGCGACCATCACGCCCGGATTGCTGGTGTTTGTGCAGCTGGTAATCGCTGCAATCACCACTGCGCCATGATGGATGTCCGACGACGCGCCATCTTTCTCGACTGTCCCGGTGCTGGTGAGCTCATCGGCCTCAAGGGCGAAGCCGCGGGCACTGGTAGGAGCCGTCAGGGACGCTGCAAACGACTTCTTCACCTCTCCAAGCCGCACACGATCCTGCGGCCGCTTCGGCCCCGCCAGGCTCGGCACCACGCTTCCAAGATCGAGCGACAGACAGGTCGTGAACTCGGGACGGGCAGCGTCTGCCGTGCGAAAGAGTCCCTGCTCCTTGGTGTACCGCTCAACCAGTTCGACCTGCGCGGCGGGGCGACCGGTCAGCCGCAGATAACGAAGCGTCTCATCGTCGATCGGGAAGAAGCCCATCGTGGCTCCATACTCGGGCGCCATGTTCGCGATCGTGGCCCGGTCTGCGAGAGTCATGCTGGCAAGTCCATCGCCGAAGAACTCAACGAACTTGCCGACGACACCCTGCTTCCGCAGCATCTCCGTGACGGTCAGCACCAGGTCGGTGGCGGTGGCCCCAGCGGCGAGTTTGCCAGTGAGTTCGAAGCCCACAACCTCGGGCATCAGCAGCGACAGCGGCTGGCCCAGCATCACGGCCTCGGCTTCAATGCCGCCAACGCCCCAGCCAACGACGCCGAGGCCGTTGATCATCGTGGTGTGACTGTCTGTTCCGACGAGCGTGTCGGGCACGGCAACGGGGAGCCCGCCGTCTGCCGAGGGCCTCAGGAAGACACAGCCCGCGAGGTACTCCAGATTGACCTGGTGCACGATGCCGATCGCCGGTGGCACAACTCGGAAGTTGTCGAACGCCTGCTGGCCCCACCGCAAGAAGCCGTACCGCTCCGCGTTTCTGCGGAACTCGAGGTCGACGTTCTGCTCGAGTGCCTGATGCGTCCCAAAGAAATCGACCTGCACGGAGTGATCGATGACGAGGTCCACGGGCACCAGCGGGTTGATTTTCTTGGGATCTCCGCCGAGCCGCTTCATCGCGGCCCGCATCGCAGCTAGATCGACGACGCAGGGAACGCCCGTGAAGTCCTGCAACACCACCCGGGCCGGCTTAAACGGAATCTCGGCAGCGGCCGGAGAGGCGGCGTCCCAGGTGGCCAGAGCCCGAATGTCTGCCTCAGTCACGGCGTAGCCGTCGCAGGTCCGCAGCAGGGCCTCGAGGATCGTCCGCAGGCAGTAGGGAAGCCGCGAGGTGTTGGTCACACCCGCGTCATCGAGGGCTCGGAGCCGGTGGTAAACCGCCTTCCCGGAGCCAGTTTCGAAGGTGTTTTGTGCGGAAAATGGATCGGATGCGGAGCTGCTCGCTGACATGAAAGACTGCCTTCTCAGGTGGGGTGACAAACCGCCGTGGGTTCGCAATGTATCGCGATGAGCCCTGGGAAAAAACTCACCAAAACGCCGCTCGACTTTTCGGAGGACGCGGTGTATTGTTTGGGTACCGAACACAACGATTCTTTTCGGCGGCTGTTCCCCCCCCAAAGACCCACACCTCAATAGCCGCTCTGGCCCCGTGGTTTCCCCAATCACGGGGCCATTTCAATTCACGGCTGTCTCTGTGATCAAGTGCTTTCGCTCCCTGCGGAAGCGTCTGAGAGCCACCGGGAAAACCGTCTTCGCGACCGAATGCGTCGGCGGTGGTGCGCACGGCAGCGTGATCGACACCAGGCGATGGGCCACAGCGACAAGGCACTTGCACTACCCCTTCCTAAGAGGAATACTTGCACTCCTCCTGGGGTAGCCACTTCACGCCGCCGATCTGACGTACTGCAGGAGTGCCCGAAAGAATGTTTCACCCCAGACGTTCAGTGTGATCTGCCGAGGACGAAGTCACGGGAGGCCGAAGATGTACTGCTCACGACAGCTCTTCGCTGCCGTTTCTGCGATCGCCTCATCGTCGTTGTTTGTCACCCTTGTCTGTTTCGCACTGGCCATGGCACTCCTGATGTCACAGCCTGTTTCTGTCGATGCTGAAACTGCCAAGTCCAGTGAACAGCCGCCTATCTCCACAGACGACGGCACGGATGGCCCGAACATCCACAGTACAGATGAGACCGCTGTGCTCACCCCAGCACGTTCGCCGAGTGGTCTGCCCATCACACGACGCCCGTAGCCTGGCGATGCTCCTTCCGTGACTGGCAACGGAGCCATCTCCCTGAGCAGACACCTGAAGCGACAACACCGGTGAGTCCTGCAAGTAAGAGCCGCCACCCGCTCGGCTCCGGCACGGAAACGAGAGTGCCGACTCCGTTTCCACCGTCATCGATAAAGAGTGAAAGCAGCTCGTCATCTCCCGCACCAAAGCCACCGGCAAATCCGCTCGCCCCAACCCCTCCGGCAAGCCCAAAACCTCCGGCAAGCCCAAAACCTCCGGCAAGGTAGTCTGGGGCGTTGTAGTTGGGAAACAGCGCGATGATGTCGTCGAAGTTCACCAGACCGTCGTAGGTGAAGTCACCTTCCTGCCAGGAAAAGCTGCCGATCGCGTTGTAGTTGGGAAACAGGGCAATGATGTCATCAAAGTTCACCAGGCCATCGAGGTTGCTGTCGCCAAGTGCGGCCCAGGCCACGCTCGCTGCCCCGCTGGTCGCGTCAATCACGTAGCCAACCCCAAACTGGCTGTCCGCGGCGGCCGTGCTTGAGGTGATCCCCGTGAAGCCATCCCAACTGCCATCGTTGCGACCGGCAATGATCGCAGCCCGCAGGTCGGCCGGTGAGATGCCGCCGCTGGCGATGTCGACACGACCGCGGCCAAGATCGAGCAGTCCGCCGCCTGCATTTTCTTCAATCGCGAGCGTCTCCAGACCGAGCACCCGCCGGGTTGCCGCCGTCAGCGCAGCCGAGCCTCTCTCAACCGCGAGGCTGGGGATCGTGGCATCGACGGTCACTTCCAGGCGGCCGCCAGACACCACCGTGGGACTTGAGGCAAGGGCGTTACTCTCAGTGACGGCGAGCGTTCCGGCCGACACTGTCGTCGTCCCGGTATGGGTATTGGCCCTATCGAGCACGAGTTCCCCGCCACCGGTTTTTGTCAGGCCTCGTGTGCCAGAGAAGAGCGAATGGCCAGCCGCCGATTGGGTGGTGGTTCCCGACGCGACATCAACAACGACAGGCCCGGTCGGCACAGCGTAGATCGCCTGCATCAAAAACGCTGGTTCTTTGCTAAGCCCGTTGAACGAAGCAGAGACCTGTTTCATCGAAACGGTCGCCTCCACATCGATTCCCTTCACCGCATTGAAGTTGTCGAGCGTGTAGAAGCCGATCCCGTTATGGACCGCATCAATCCCTTTGCCATCTCCGAGTACATAGGTCTCAAACGACGCGTGAGTGATCAGTGATGTTGCGTCCTGGCGGGTGAGAAATCCGCCGAAAAACGCGTCATCTTCCACAATCTCCGCGACCTGCAGAAACAGCTGCACCCGGTTGCCAACACCGAGAGCAACCGGCAAGGGATTATTGCCAGTGAGCCGCAGGCCATCATTGAGGCTGGCTGTCGGATAGAACCAGTCAGGCTGCCCATTGACCTGCGAAAAACCGAACTCAAATGCCGTGTCGGCAGCGACGGTGACAGACTCTGCGGTCAGGATTCCCTCGCCTGATGTCACCCCAACCGGAGCCACGGTGCCTGATCCTGCGATCGACTTGAGCAATCCTGAGCCATCGACAGTTCCTCCGTCGAGCTGCACGTGCATGCTGCTGTACACGCCATCAATGCGGGCCACGGTGTTGAGCTGCGGTCGCACCGTGCCGGCATAGGTGTTTCCTGCCAGACCAGCGAAGACCACCCGCGCGGTGTCCGCTCCAGGCGTTGACGCGGTCGAGGTCAACGTCAACGTCGTTCCCAAACTGCCACGGAGTGGGCCCGTGAGCATGATCCCCTCGGCTGAAGCCATGACTGGATCTGGCGACGTGGTGTTTGTGATCGCCACGGTGCTGTCGGCAGTCACCTCGACCGCATTGGCCAAGAGAACCACCGTGTCGGCCTCCTGACTCAGCGTGCCTCCCGCCAGCGTGATGACCGTTGATGTGTCGGTTCCAAACGTGTACTGGCCGTCATCGGTGGCGAGCATGAGCCGTCCACCCGCAGCAATCTCGACGCCGCTTGTGAGTGTTGGAGTCGCGGTGGTGTCGACGATCAATGTGCCGTTGTTCAGAAGTGTCCGGCCAGAGTAGGCCTTTTCGAGTTTTGCGGCCTTGGTGTTGGCGCTGGTGTCGAAGCGGACGGTCCCCTGGCCACGTGAGTCAATAATAAAGTCGCCATCGCCAACCAGTTCTCCATCGAAACGGACCTCGTCAGCATCCGGTACCTCAACAGTCAGCGACGATCCGAGCGCGATCGTTCCTTCTCCGCTGATCCCTGCGATGGTCTCGGCCGTTCCGGAAAAGTCATACTCGGCAAATCTGTCAACAAAGAGCAGCGTTGCGTCAGGCAGCACATGATCACGACCACTCTGCACTCGTCCGGCGAGAACGCTCGTGGCACCGCTGTAGTCGCTCCCCGCGTCTCCGAGGATGAGCAGTCCACTGCCACTCTTCCGGAACCCATTCGTGCCACCAAGGGCCGCCTGAAGGGTGGTGGTGTAGGCCAAATCGGTCACGCTCACCTCCGAGACCGACAGCGAGCCTCCACCGGTTGCGTCGAGCGTGTAGAGGTCTGCATCAAAGACCACCTGGCCTGCCGTGATCGGATCCTCAAGAGTCACCGTGCCGCCATTGCCGACAAACACCGCATCTGCGGCATCTGCCCATGCCACGGGTGTCACAGGGTCTGTCGTTGCTGTCCAACGCAGTCCTGTGGTCGTCCACGCCCCGCTGCCGCCAAGGCTGACACCATCAGCGGTCCACAAGAGCGGCTCGGCTTTCGCGATCGCAGCCGACCATCCAGGGGGCAGACCTGCTATCAGCAGGACGATCGCCACCGCGATTGCAGGCCCCCGCAGTCTGATCTGACCATCCATGCCGCGTTCTCACGCAAAGCCCAAGAGTCCCCTGAGCCTTGGTGATACCGAAACTACAGCTATTCCGCAAAGAATGATTCTGCAGACGCGACCGAGTGGCAACGGCCAGCCGCTATCCGCCCGGCCGCTGGCTGATCCGGGTCTCCTTCGCACGCCAGCCACTGGTGGCCGTCTGCAGGCCAGCCCTGCTCTGAGAGAGACCAGATCCGTCCGCCCCGTCTGCAGCGGAAGCTCCCAGCACAGTCCCGCTGGCGAGCCCCTGCCCGCGATCGAGAATGCCCGCGTCAGCCGCATGCGCCATCAGGATCGCGACCACCTCTTCTACCGCTTCGCTGGTGCGGTGCACCGTCGAGTGGATCGACGGCACATACCGCTCACTCACCACTCCCGGTGAACGAGCGCTCGGCACCGACACGACGCCATCCCCATCTTCGAGGCCATCGGTCAGGTGGCCCGTGCCGACGATGGTGTGGGCGGTCACGCAGGATGCCACCGGCGATGTCCGTAGGGCCGCCAAGAGCGGCGAGTTGGGCTCGAGGGTGTCGATCGTGGTCGGCAAACGACGCTCAAAGTCGGGATGGAACGTCCCGTGTGGGTTTGACGAGATGATCGCCTCGTGCACCGCACGGATCTGTTCCGGCTGCTGCACGGCCGCCGACGCCAGCTGCCCAACCGCTCGTGTTGCCCACGACGAGCCTCCGTGCGGAGTGGCAATGAACACGACCCGTCGAACCTGAGGCACCGGCTCAAAGAAGAACGACTCCCTCATCCGCTGCTGCAGCGTGCCGGGCAGCTTGACTTGGGCAAAAGGCTTGTAGCTGATCGCGCTCCAGAACCGGTCTCCGGAAGACACCACCATCATCTTGGCGTGCAGCCCGCCCATGCTGTGACCCACCAGCACGACCTGCTGCAGCGCGGTAGTGGTGCCAGTCGGATCGAGCTTCTCAATCAGCTGTGCCAGCTGAAGTCGGAGCTGAGCCGACGTAGGCAGGAATGGCGCACCGGTTGGATAGTGAAACACCCACGGCGTGAAGCAGCGATGGAACGCCGGCCAGGTGCGAAGCTCATTGAGCATCTCAAACCAGGTCCCTTCATCACTGGCCAGGCCGTGGATGAACACCACTGGAATCTTGCCGGGCACGTACGGCTCAAGCATCTCAAGACGCGGCAGGCTGCTCGACCGACGAAACGGCTGCAAGAACCCTTGGACGCTGGATCGCTTTGGCATGCCGTCGAGGATGTCGAGCAACGGCGATGTGAGATCCGCAGCCAGCGGTGGCTTCCAGGGCCCAATCCGCACCCGAGCCACCTCTACCGGATTCACGAGATCGAGCACCGCTGGCGGAGGCGAACCATGCACCGGGCCAACCAGCTTCTCAGGAAACGCGGGCTCACCTGGCATCGCAAATCGCAGCACGGCCGTGGCTGAGAGTGACTGCCGGGGTGGCAAGAAGTCGTTTTCAAAGGTCGCTTCGGCTTTGTAGGGATCGAAGTCTTCCACCGGCTGCTGTTCAGCCTCAGGCGGGTCATCCACCGTCCGCAGCACCACCGGCAGGCCAAAGCCCCATCGCTGATGGCAGCGGGAGACATGTGAGTCACCAGGAGGGGGCATCGCGACCACGTCGAGCACCGATTTGGTAGGAATCGCATGCCCCTGCATCACCAGCGGCACCTTGACCGGATCCCACTTCGAGCCCACGACGAGGCCATGACATCCGTCGATCCGCCCATGCCGTCGGGCAGAGGTGAGGAGGCCTTCCAGGCAGCGGGCATACTCCTCTCCCGCCTCTGCGAGCACGTCGACCGACTCCGGACAGAGCCAGATCGCATCCCACGCCTCACGACAAGCGAGATAAAAACCGTCGATCGCCAACGGGTCTTCGTTGCGATACATATCGACCGCATCTTTTCGAAACTGCTCAGCCCGTTTGAGATGGGCCTGGGCCTGGGCGAGCGGGCTTCCTTGGTCGGCTTCGGGAGCTGCCCGGGCAACTCCGCCGATCAAGAGGATCGTGACTCCAAGCACGCAGCGAGCCCATCGATCCACGGCCCATCCAACCGCACCGTGGCTGTACCACTGCTCGCTCAAGGCTTTCTGCCCCAGCCGGCGTCTGCTCTGCATGTCGCTGCTCCCGCACCGAAGTCGTATCGGCAACACACACCCGCCACCCTCGCTACGGCCGACATGACCCCGTAGAACCGCCCAATCCGTAAACTCTTTCATTCCGAACAGTTCGCGGAAAACACGCCCCCCGATTAGGCGGCGATCCAGCTGCGGAAAAGGCATGTGGCGGTCGTTGCAGTCCTGCCGCCACGTTCCCACCTGCTCGCTTCAACGCAAGCCTGCTGGTGGTCGTCCAGAGGCCTCCCGGCACTCGCAGGGCACTGCCCTTGAACGACTGCCCTTCAGCTCATTCCTGTCGAGGGCATGGTCTTGATTGATGGCCAGCCGGCCGCCAAGACTGCGGCGGAGTTTCTTCCTGACGAGCGGAACGACGAGGCTCGCCCGACGTCGCATGGATCAGTATCGATATCGAGTCCAGTCGCGAGGCGACGGTCACGTTCGAGCCTCGTGACTGAAACCAACATGCCACGCACTCAGGCGTGATCCTCAGCGACGAGTTCAAGATCACTGGCGAGATACTTGACGGCCGCATCTGGCAGCAGGTTGAAGTAGACACGCCCTTCGGTGCCCCACCTGTCTCCATGGTGCAAGAACTCGGCTGTCGCCGCACGGATGTTGGAGACCGCTTCGACCTCTTCCATACCGCCACCTTCGATGGCCTCGAAGGCAACCTCGATGGCCACGAGCGCTTTGAGCCCACCGGTGCGACGATCGCGGGCATACACCACGTCGTCATCAAACTCGACATCGATCCAACGCAGTCCGCGGGGCTTCCCACTGGAGGCGGCCCGCTGGATAAACTTCGCCTCGAGCTGCTCCCGCTGACGATGGAAGTCGCGACACGAGCGGGCAAGTCGGTCGGCCTGGCGTCGCTCACGAATCGGCTTGATCGCCATCACAGCCACGACGGCACCCAGCACGCCAACGCCGATCACCGCGAAGATCGCGATTGCCAGCCCAAGCAAGGTGTAGACGACATCACCCATAGCAGCCAGGCTCGCAACAGCGACGGGGAGGAAAAACTCAACCGAAACTCACGCGTGCACGCGAGCACGTTTAGTGTAGAGGCATCTCGGCAATGGTTCCAACTCGGCGGTCGCAGCAGCAGGACTGCAGCAGAATCACCGTCAGGGCGTACACTCCGCCTTCCTCTCCCTCTGGAATCCCTCGATGCCTCCCCCCAGCCGAAAAACCGCCTCGCAATCAACCAGACGATCCGCAGCACGCCTCAGCAAAGGCCGTCAGCACCGCCCTCTCGGAGCGCATCACTCCATCGCGGGTGGATTCTTCCGGTCGGTGGAGCGGGCCGTGGACACAGGCTGTGAGTGCCTGCAGATCTTCACGCGCAACGTCAACCGCTGGGACACCAAGCCGATCGACCCGGCTGACGCGGAAGCCTTCCGCGCCGCTGTGTCCGCTGCGGGGCTTGAGCCGGTCGTGGCCCACAACTCCTACCTGATCAACCCGGCCTCGGCCGATCCGCAGCTGCGAGATCGCTCGATCGATGGACTCGTGATCGAGCTTGAGCGGGCAGACCTGCTCGGCATTCCCTGGGTCGTCGCCCACCCTGGGGCCGCTGGAAGTAGCAATCGAGACGAAGCCGTTGTGCGGGCCGCCGAAGGCTTTCGCGATGCCATCCTGAAAACGCCGCAGCTCTCAGCAGGCCTGCTGATTGAGACCACCGCCGGCCAAGGTTCCTGCCTCGGCCACACCTTCGAAGAAATCGCCGCAATGCTTGCGATCATCGATCATGAGCCATCGACCAAGAACCGCATCGGTGTCTGCCTCGACACCTGCCATGTGTTTGCGGCTGGCTATCCGCTCGCACCAGCGTCAGCTTTGGAGGAGACCATCGATGCGTTTGACCGCACGATCGGACTTGAGCGTCTGGTGGTGATCCATGCCAACGACTCCAAGAAGGATCTCGGCTCACGGGTCGATCGACACGACGGGATCGGCCAGGGCAAGATCGGGGGCCGAGCATTCGGCCTCCTGATGCGACACCCACGACTGGCTCATGTGCCGATGATTCTTGAAACACCCAAAGAGGGTGAGGACGGAAAGCCGGATCCGGCTATCGACCGGGCCAACCTCGCTCGGCTCCGCCGTCTTGAGAAGACACGGTGACCACAGGGACGAGCCGCTATCGCTCAGGTGGAATCAGGCTGCCATGTGGATCAGCCTCGACAGGCCCTGTCGGGGAGACCGCCATGTCTGCCTCAAGCCGCTGCCGCATCTCCGCACCGAGGTAGTGCTCGATCCATTCAGCAGGTGGATGGAGGTGATCCACCGGCAGCCGCACATGCCTCCCGAGCCAGGTTTCCCAAAGCCGATGGGAGCGGACCACCATCTCCGCTTCTTCACGGCCCGCCGGCGTGAGCTGCCGGTTGGACAGGAGCCGTCCTCTGCGTGTCAGCCACCAGCTGGCAAGCGGTCCGGCCATGCCTCCACGGGGAGCGGCCACGGCCACGCTGCCCGCCTCTTCAGCCCGCCACGCCTCGGCCAACACATCCTCGCAGACGACTCGCCAGGAGAGCCGCACCCGTGCCACCGCACGGGCAAGCATGCCCTCCGGAGCGACCACCACAGCAACCACGTATGCCACTCCGAGCAGACTGGCAATCATTCCCGCGGCGTTGGTCTCCGCCTGCCACGCCACGGCATAGCCACTACACGCG
>Ga0129348_1000699_pt1 | contig 12094 bp, 11 predicted proteins | sample CPBDNA_4_FD_94424 | JGI IMG/M metagenome (GOLD analysis project Ga0129348, IMG submission 94424) | Freshwater to marine salinity gradient microbial communities from Chesapeake Bay, USA - CPBay_Sum_27_0.8_DNA | ecosystem: Environmental > Aquatic > Marine > Coastal | place: USA: Chesapeake Bay...
AGAATCTTAACTGTCCCTGATCTTTTCTTTCTAGCTGCACTATTAGTTTTCTATCTGATGCATTCAATTGCATATTGGCCGAAATCAGGTCCCATGGATTCTTATAAGCCCTATCAGAAACATTCTTAAAAACACCTTCATCTAGAATAGTGAATCCGTAATACAGATTAGTATCTAGGTTTAAATGATGAATTGAATCTGTCTGTAGCGGCTTATTAATAACGCTGTAATACAAATAATTTGATGTTTTCCAACCTTTTTTGGTTAACGGGTACTCGTAGCTACCTGTTTCATACTGTTTAACATAGATAAGAAATTCATTGGAATCAATCGTCATTTGATAGAAGGCCATGTATTGATAGTTGTCAATACCAACCTTAGCTTCCTTGCTTTTGAGTTTCTTTCTATCCGAACTCAAACAATAAAGCGGTAGAACATTTGTTTTTATTAGCCATTTATCGTCGATTGATTTTGTCCATCCATAAGAAGCTTTCGGGAACACATAAACGGGGTCAGGGTTAAAAATCTTCGATCCAGAGTCGTAATGGTATTCAACAAGTACTGAGTCGCGAGCGTTTAACTTCTTCTTTGGTTGACTAATTGCAACTATAGTTATAAGTAGGCACACAATTATTAGTATTTGTCTCATTAGATTCAGTAGTCTATTTTTATTAAAGATATTAAAATAGCATTCTTGATACCCATAAGTCTAATAACTGTCAATTATAATCATTCAGATTTGACCATAGATTTGATTAGATCTTTAGAAGGACTTGAGGACAAAAGATTTGAGTTGATAGTTGTTGATAACGGTTCTCAACACCCATTCGAATATGAAAGTGAAGTTTCATTTGATTTGTCCATTATTCATTCTAAGGTAAATCTAGGTTTTGCAGGTGGAAATGAACTAGGTATGAAAAAGGCAAAGGGTGCATATTTTTTTTTAATAAATAATGACACAGAGGTTCGTCAGTCCTTTGTTGAGCCTATTGTCCAATGCTTTAGCAGTCATCCAAATCTAGGTATGTTAAGTGTACTACTCCGTTTTTATGATACTCAATTAATTCAATTTGCCGGAGCCACATCATTGAGCAAATTAACCTTGAGAAACCGAAGTTATGGATATGGAGAAAAGGATGCTACACGATTTAAAGGGTATCGTCAAGTCGGGAATGTACATGGTGCCGCATTGATCGTTCCACAAAAACTGTATAAAAAACTCGGCGGTATGTGGCAGCCGTTTTTCCTGTATTACGAGGAGTATGATTGGTGTGCAAAATTTAAAGAAGCAGGGTATGAAATAGGATTTCTAGGTGATATCGAAATCCTGCATAAGGAAAGTGCAAGCGTAGGTCAATTGAGCCCGTTGAAAGTGGAATATATGTTTAGAAATAGAATATTATTTACTAGACGCAGAAGTACTGTCTTCAAGTACATTACGGTTTTCTATTTGATGACATTTGTTTTGGCCAGGGATACCATAAATTATCTCCTACAGGGTAGATTCTCTTTGCTCTATCCATTGTACAAAGGGGCTTTTCGTGGAGTAAGTAATTCCATAGTATGAAAGTAGCTATTGAAGCGCAGCGAATTTTCCGCCATAATATTCATGGTATGGATGTCTTCGCAATTAATCTGATTAATGAGTTAGTGCAGCTAGATGGTATTGAAAAGATTTACGCCCTCGTAAATGCAAACAAAGAAGTCAAAAAAGTACTTCTTGAACATCCAAAATTGGAAGTAATTTGTTTTAAAGCGAGCTATCCAATTTGGGAACAAATACTTCTGCCAATTAAGCTGCAATCTCTTGAAGTTGATATTGTCCACTTTACCGCCAATACTAGATCGTTATTTGTAAAAACCACCTCACTTACAACCTTACACGATGTCTTTTTCTTAGATGCCAATCCTTTATTTCGTAAAGGTTATTCGTTATATCAACGGTATGGAAATTTCTATCGTAGGTTATTATTTTTATTACCTGTTATACGAAAGAGTACGCTAGTAACAGTTTCAAATTCTGAAAGATTGCGAATGATACAGGAGCACGCTTTAGATGTTGGAAGTTATATCTATAACGGTCTGAACAAAAAATTTAAAGTCATTCCGGAAAAAAAATGTCACGAAGTATTAAGTGCCTTTAAAATTAAATATCCATTTATTTTACATCTTGGAAATAAGGATCCAAAAAAAAATACCATTAGGTCATTACAAGCAATCGTTTCCTTTTTGAGTTCCAATCAAGATTATTATTCAGTCATAGTAGATTATCAGGAAGAAGGCAAAGCACTTTTTGAAAATTTAGTTGTCTCTGAGGACATAAAAGACAGACTAATACTATTGGATTTTGTACCTCAATCTGTAATGCCATATCTCTATAATGCAGCGCATGTTTTATTGTATCCGAGTATACAAGAGAGTTTTGGGATTCCTCAAATAGAAGCGATGGCATGCGAAACAATTGTAGTATCGGGAAACTGTGCTGCATTAATTGAAGTGACCAAAGGCGCTGCTATACACGTTGACCCATTGGATATCCATTCATTGATCAAGGGTTTGAACGACGCTAAAACACTAAATAATTCGCGGGAATTCATTGAAAGAGGGGCTAGTGTGGCGAAAATGTACAATTGGTCAAACACTGCTAAGGAATATCTCAAAGAATATCAAAAATTATGTTCAATTTAATCATCGGGCTGGTGACCTTGATATTCTATACCTACCTAGGTTACCCCTTGTTAATTGTTTTTTTGGCCAAGTTTTTTCCGAAAACAAGAAAGGTAGATGTGCTTTCCACGCCTACAGTAACTTGGATAGTGCCTTGCTTTAATGAGGAGGCAGTAATTTCAAGTAAAATTGAAAACCTAATGGCATTGGATTATCCAAAGAATAAACTAGAAGTTATTCTTATCACAGATGGTTCTACAGACCGTACAGTTGAGTATGCTAAAAGTTATAAAGAGGTAAAGGTTTTACATCAGAATACTAGGGCAGGAAAGGCCGCTGCAGAAAATAGAGCAATGAAATTCGCCAATGGCGAAATAATCGTCTTTAATGATGCTAATACTATGGTATCTAGTAATGCTTTGAAGCATATGATTAAGCATTATGCTGACCCGCAGGTTGGGGGCGTAAGTGGTGCAAAAGGTATCATTGTAGATCAGAAGGATACGGCAGCGAGTGAGGGAGAGGGCTTGTATTGGAAATACGAAAGCATGATAAAAAACGCCGATAGTAATTTTAATAGTTTGATGGGTGCGGCTGGTGAATTAGTCAGTTTTAGATCAGAATTAGTAATGGACCTGCCGGAGGATACAATATTGGATGATTTTATGCAAAGCTTCAATATTTTAAAGCAGGGTTATATAATGATCTATGAACCTAAGGCTAAAGCGAAGGAAACTAGTTCAGTAAACGTAGAGGAAGAACTCAAAAGGAAAATGAGAATTGCTGCGGGTGGATGGCAATCTATGAGTCGTTTGCCTTTTATGTTAAATATATTGAAACGGCCAATTCAAGCATGGATGTATATCTCACATAGAGCGCTGCGTTGGAGTGTCACAGCATTTGCTTTGCCCATACTTTATTTATTAACCGCTTTTTCGTTAGAATCAAATAATCTTTTAATAATCGCCTTGTTTATTGCTCAGAGTACGTTTTACTTTATAGCCCTTATTGGACATCAGTTTAGAGATAAATCACTACCCGGATCTGTTTTGGCAATCTATTATTTTGTGTTAATGAATTATGCGGTAATAGTTGGTTTTCAGCGATTTATTGGAGGTAAACAAGGCGGCGCTTGGGAACGCTCGGTTAGGAAGTAATAATTTAATTACCCTTTACAAAAGGTTTCATTCTTTTAATCTCCTGCTTCACCAAACTATCAATATTTTCAATTTCAGTTTTTACATCAAGCCATTTTTGCATGGCTTTATTCCCTCTCATACCCTTGTCTAATTCTTTTTCCCAAACTTCAAAATAAGTTGTAGTCTTTGGAAACCCTACCATGGTGAAGGTGGGCTTAAGTTTATGAACGATTTTTCTGACATTTTCGGGTTGTCCTCCTTTCAAAGACTCAATTAACAAAGGCAAGGACTCTTCTAATTGAACTATAAATATGTTAAAAATTTCTAGCGCATATTCAATATCACCGTCATAGTACATTTGTAAAGAATATTGGTCGAAGGCTTGATTAAATGAGAATGTGAGTTCTTGTTGGACTGAAGATTTATGAGTTTTATGTTTGATTAACTTAGATATTTCTACTAATACCTGCTTTATTTCATTGGGATGAAACGGCTTACTTATGAACCCATTCATGCCAGCTTGGTGCGCTCTTTTTTTATGTTGAACTACCGCAGAGGAAGTCAAGGCATAAATAGGTGTGTTTTTGTTTGGATTTTCTGTATTTCGTATGTTTTCGGTTGCTTCAAATCCATCCAGAATTGGCATAAAAATATCCATGAAAATCACATTGAATTTTTGACGCTTGCAATTTTCTTGGGCCTGCTGACCGTTTTCTACAATTTCATAATAAACGCCTATTTTATCTAATATTCGTCCAATATAAGTTTGGTTCATTGCATTGTCTTCTGCAACAAGCACACTAACCGAGTTTAGAATGTTATCAAATTCTTCTATTGATTGTTGTTCATTAGTTATGTCTTTCTCCATTTCGACCTTTTCGATCCTTTGAAACGGAAGTACTACATGTATGGATGTACCTACTTTCAAGGTGCTTTCCACCCAAATTTTGCCATCTAATAACTCAACAATTCGCTTGGTTATAGCTAATCCAAGACCTGTTCCATCGCTACTGTTTAGAAATACGCCTTCTTCCTGAACGAACTCTTGGAAAATGGCATCTAAGCGCTCCGCTGCAATTCCTGACCCCGTATCACTCACAGTAAATTGATAAGTAATTGCGCTCTTTGATTTAGATAAAACCTTCGCCCCTATTCGTATCTCACCTTCTCTAGTGAATTTTTCCGAATTACTTAACAGGTTCATGAACACCTGATTCAACAAGGTTTCATCCGTTAGTACAAGTGAATTGTCAATGTTTAAATAGGAAACGATTTTAACTAAACCTGAACCTCCCTGAGTTTTTAACCTGAAAGTTTGGGTCAAATCACTAAGCATAACACCTAAATCTGTAGGGGTTTGCCTAACCTGGATTTGCCCTGAATTCACCTTACTATAATCAAGGATATCATTGATTAGATTCAAAAGAAGATTACCAGATCTCGATATTACCTCTACATATTCTTCTTGCTCTTTATTGATTTCAGTTTCACTGAGCAAATAAGACATTCCAATGACCGCGTTTAAAGGAGTTCTTATTTCATGCGACATTTTTGCTAAAAACCTTTCCTCTGCACGTTTAGAACGATCACTTTCTTCGCGCGCTTTTTGAAGCGATTTTTGCAACTTTTTCTGTCTGGTAATATCCAGATGAATACCAATCGAACCAATTCTAACACCATTACTGTCATAGAGCGGTGAACCTGAAATAGTAACCCAAATCTCTTCACCGTTTTTTGCTACAATAGGTATTTCGTAAACACTTGATTGGTCTTTTCCTCTTAAGATTCGTTGCTCTTTGATTTGAAGGTTGGATATAACATCGCCTTTGCGAAGCAATATATCGTTTGCACGCTTACCTACTAATTCACTTTCAGAATAACCAGTTAACACTTCAAAACTAGGAAATACCTTAGTGATGATATCATCATTATCAACAACCAATAAACCTAAATTCAGATTCGTTACCATAGCTTTAAATTTTTCAAGATTTAAAAGCTGTTTGCGATATCCTTCATGAAGATTTATAATTTTATCTTCAAGTTGTGCAATAATCTCCTTATCGGTCATAAGTCAAATATCGTTAAATAAGTGAGCAATGCCTTAACCGTATAGAACATACTTTTTAATATGCTTTTTGAATCAATTTTTAGTTTACCAGGCCTCATATCTTTATGCACTCTAGCGTTGCTTGAGATCGTTTTAGGAATAGATAATATTATTTTTATTTCGCTGATTACGCAGGATTTAGAAAAGTCCAAACAACCAATGGCTCGTCGATTAGGATTGATTTTAGCATTGGTTTTTCGGGTAATTATGTTGCTAGGTATAACTTGGATAATAGGTTTAACAACACCTTTGTTTTTTATACTAGATCATCCAGTTAGTGGTCGTGATGCAATATTGTTTTTGGGCGGAATTTTCTTGTTGTCTAAAGCTTCTGTGGAAATAGTACATAAAACCGAAGGCAAAAAAAAGAAAGAAAATTCGAAAGCTCAAAGTGTCGTAAGCGCAATAGTTCAAATTGGAATGCTTGATATAGTTTTTAGTTTTGATAGCGTACTTACCGCTATTGGCATGACAGAAGACATAGGGGTAATGATTACAGCTGTGGTTATTTCCATGCTAGTTATGCTCTCCTTTGCAGAACCGATTAGCTCATATATTAGTCAGCATGTTTCACTTCAAATACTTGCCTTATCTTTTTTAATATTGATTGGAACAGTCCTCATTGCGGAAAGCGCACATATTGACATTCCAAAGCCCTATGTATATTGTTCTGTTGGTTTTGCACTAATTGTGCAGCTCCTAAGTATTCGGGCTAGAGGAAAAATCAACAATTAGATTATCGAAACCTCCCAATCAACCTGAAATAATCCTTTAAAATTACTTCATTGGTTTTGCCGTTTGGTTTGGTCCCAAACAAAAGGGTAGAATCTTCATCGTTGACCATATATGGAAGTTCATAGTTCAAACTCCGCTTGAAGATTTCTGATGCAAAGCTATAATGATCTCTATAGTCCATGTGATCAATTTGTAATTTCATCATAGTATCACCAACCGCTATATTAATTGTATCCGAGAATAAAGATGGATTAATCGGTTCTAATACAATATATGCACGATCCTCTCTCCAGTGATTGATGATGGCGAAGTTGAAGTGAGTATTAATACTATCTTTTTGGAACTTAGACATGCGATGCACCTTAAAACCGGCTGTATTGAGATCTTCGCTTTCTGTGGTCTTGTAATGCACTATTCGTGTATTGTTAAAGTATATTTCGTTACTTTCCAAAACAGCGAAATCCGGCTCTAAATCAAAATCAATTAATTGATGCTTGTACGGCCAAAGGATACTTAGTAATAAAGCTCCCACAATGAACCCTAGTGCTGATTTATAAAGCTTATTTACCATCTTTACTCAACAAATATGACGCAAGGATGTTTACTTGTAAAGACCTAAATCATTCATGGTTCAAAAGAAGGTAGCTGTCGTTGGAGCAGGGATTGCTGGATTAGCTTCTGCTATAAGATTGGCAGAAGCAGGAATTCGGGTAGACCTGTTCGAGAGAAATTCTTATACAGGAGGTAAAATGACCGTCTACGAGCAAGATGGTTTTCGCTTTGATGCAGGTCCATCCTTGTTTACGCTTCCACACCTGGTAGATGAAATTTTTGAATCATGCGGCAAAAATCCAAGGAACTATTTTAACTACAGACAACATAACACGGCCTGCAAGTATTTTTGGCAAAACGGCAAAGAGTTAGTTTTAAAAGCAAATTTGGCCGATAATTTAAAGGCAATTGAGGCCAATTTTGGACAGGCTGCTGCCCAATCGGCCAAAACATATTTTAAAGATTCAAAAGAAAAATACGAGCTGACCGAACCTTTTTTTCTTCAGCAAAGCCTTCATCGCTTAAAAACCTTTATTGATAGCAGGGTATTTAAGGTTCTTGCAGCAATTCCTAGGCTTGGGTTGTTTACTAGCTTGAATAAAATAAATGAGCAATATTTCCAAAACAAAGAATTAGTTCAACTCTTCAATAGGTATGCCACTTACAACGGTTCGTCACCATACCAGACTCCTGGGATAATGCAAATGATTAATCACCTCGAACACGGTAAAGGAACATTCTTGCCTGTAGGAGGCATGCATGAAATTGCACAAAGTTTAACCGTGCTTGCTAGGGAAGTGGGAGTGCATATTCATTTAAATAAGAATGTAGAAGAGGTATGTTCACAAGGTAAGGTAATTAATGCGCTTTCTATTGGCGGCAAAAAGAAATTCTTTGATGCAATCATTCTAAATACGGATGTTCACTTTGCATATGAGTACCTGTTGGATGAAAAAATAAAACGGCCCAAAAAAACTTTAGCTCAAGACCCTAGCACAAGTGCCCTCATTTTCTATTGGGGAATAAACCGCAATTTTGACCAATTGGACTTACATAACATTTTCTTTTCCAAAGACTATAAAGAAGAATTTAATCAGATAGCCAGCAATGACAACTTTTGGGTAGACCCGACGATTTACATAAATATTTCCAGTAAAGTTGAATCGGGAGACGCTCCTGAAGGTTGCGAGAATTGGTTCTTGATGATTAATGTACCATCAAATCAAGGCCAAGATTGGGAAAAAATCACTAATGAGGCAAGGAATACTATACTCAATAGACTATCCGTAGAGTTGGATGTAGATTTGAGGCAACACATAGTAACGGAGCGCATCTTAAATCCAATAATGATTGAAGATTTAACCTCTAGTAAAGGCGGTGCGCTCTATGGCACGAGCTCAAATGATCCTATGGCTGCCTTTCTTCGTCATCCTAATAAAAAACTCAGAGGGTATAGTGGTCTTTATTTTTGCGGTGGAAGCGCACATCCTGGCGGTGGCATTCCGTTGTGCCTGCTGAGTGGTAAATTAGCCGCAAATTGGTGTATAGAAGACATTCATGAATAAAGAACAAGTACAACATTTAATAAGAGTCTACGGCGGTTGGTTAATTTTAATAATACAGTCTGTTGGTGTTATATTATTGGGGAGTACCTGGAGTGATTCCTTTGTTTTCTTGACACCGGTTAATCTATCAATAATTGCAATACTGTTCTTTTTGGTTTCTAGTGTTCCTAAGTCTTATGCCTACTATTTTATGCCGGCCTTATTGGGGTGGTTAATTGAAGTAATAGGAACCAATACCGGTTTTCCCTTTGGAGAATACACTTACAGCGGTATACTTGGACCAGGTCTTTTTGGTACGCCAGTCATGATAGGTGTACTGTGGTGGGTGCTCATACGTTCAGCTTATGATTTAATGGGCTACATTACTTCTTCAATATTTTTTAAAAGCATTTTAACGGGTTTATCCATGGTGAGTTTAGATGTTATTATTGAACCGGTTGCAATAGAACTCAATTTCTGGCAGTGGACGGAGCCAGTAGTGCCCATAGAAAATTACTTGACTTGGTTTGTTTGTAGCGCGTTATTTGCTGGTTTGACCGATAAAGGAGCTGCTAAAAACCCGTTAAGTCACTGGATTTGGATTGCAATGATTTTGTTTTTTGGTGCATTAAATGTGGTGTACTAAAAAGCCGGCTCAGTGGAGCCGGCTTCAACAATTAAGTTTGGGGTTTATTCATTTTTCAAGCGCTTAATCTCTGATTCAAGATCCTTTATTTTAAGCTGAATTTCTTTAGTGTCCTCCATTTCACTTTCGTTGAAATATTCTATTTCTTCACAATCTAGGCAAACAAGACCCTTTTGAGACATTCTCCAAGTATGACCAACCATATTACCGTACCAGATGTTATGCACATTTTCAATGTCAAAAATTAAGTTTTCTATACTTGGATCCAAGAATATTTCATTGCCAACGGGCAGATGCAATGTGAGTTTTAACTCTTGCCCTCTATACAAGGCTTCTTTTGGAACAGAAAAGCATTCACTTAAAATCAAATAACCACCGTTTTGCTCAAATGGATAATCAAATACTTGAGCACGTTGACGAGCATCTGAATTATTTTTTCCTCGAGCCTTGTGTTTCATAATGAGCCTTGCTGTTGAATCCTTAGATTTTTTAATCTGTAGACTTACATTGTCTATTCTTAAGTTCTGGTCGTCGATTTCGAATAAAAACCCTTTGTTGTATTCCAATAAATCTGTTCTAATATCAAAAACATCTCCGCTGAGCTTTATTTTCCTTACTTCGGTTGCACCCACTTTAAACGAGTTTGCTACTTGTCCGCCTGCATACAATACAAAGGCTAAACCAATAAAAAAGCTGATTCCGCCGATTACATTAAAGAGTTTTCCCTTAGTTAGAGTTTTGCCTAAAGCTTTGGCTATGATTGTGATTAGACCTAATAGAGGGAAGAGTAATACAAGCAGCGCACCTATGCGAATAAGTGTTAAGTCAATGCCTTTTCCGAGTATTGCTTCTGCTACATTCAGTCCTAATAGGTTCCCATTAATGGAAACAAAGTTTAAACTACCAACATTCCAGGCACCCCCAATGATCCCAAATAAAATCATGAAAAGAACGAACGCAAGGATACTAGCAAAAATGATTAGGATAATATTGAAGAAATTAAAAATGAACTTTATAACACGTTCAAATACTTGAAGAATAAAATTCGCAACACGCTCCAAAAAGTGAAGAAAGGATTTGCTATTCCCTTTACTCTCAATGCGAAACTCACCAAATCTTTCTTTCACTCCGTTTAGCTCCTCCTTGACACTTTTTTCAATGTTGCTGAGATTTACAGGCTCACCTTTCATTTGAAGTTTTTGAGCGGTCGTCTTTGCCTGTGGAATAGCTGCCCATAAAATAACATAGGAGAGAAAACCAATTCCAGTGGTGAATAGCAACAATAGAAATATTACACGAATCCATATCATACTGACTCCAAAATAGGCGCCTATACCACTACTTACGCCACCTATGACTTTTTCATCTGGATTTCGAAATAAGCGTTTTTTTGATTTAGTTTCCTTTTGATGCGTCTTGTTGCTTTCTTCTTCTTCCTTAAAATCGTTGGGCGCACCGAGTGTATCACATATGAAATTCACATCGTCGATTGTGATTACTTCATGTCTAGATTGTTCTAAACGCAAGGCAAATAATTCAGCAATTCGCGCTTCAATATCTAGGATTATTTCTTCACGACCTTCTTGGGATTCTAATGCGTTTTTTACTTCGGTTAGATAACTTTTGAAGAGATTATAGGCGTCTTCATCAAGGTGAAATATTATACCAGATAGATTAATGTTTATAGTTTTATTCATGATTACTTTGGGGTATTAGTGATGATTTTTACGGCGGTTTGAAGCTCCTCCCAGGTTAATTCTAGTTCTTTTAAAAACGTTTTTCCTGATTTAGAAAGTGAATAGTATTTCCTTGGTGGGCCAGAACTACTCTCTTCCCAGCGGTATTCAAGAAGCCCCGCGTTTTTGAGCCTAGTTAAGAGCGGGTATAATGTGCCTTCCACTACGATCAATTTGGCTTTTTTGAGCGTTTCAATAATGTCAGAGGCATAGGCGTCAGAAGATTCTAAAATTCCTAGAATACAGTATTCTAGGATTCCCTTTCTCATCTGCGCTTTCGTGTTATCTATTTTCATCCAGTTTTTTATTTAATGAAAAGTCGCCATATGCGGTCAGTAGCATCGTGAATCCTTTTTCTGATATTAAAAAGTGAGCTTCGTCAAAGTGCTTTTTACTTCCTCTAGTGTAGATGTAACTATCTGTTCCATCATCATCAATCATTATTTTATTGTAACCAGTACGACTGAGAAATCTTTCCCAATCTTTGGTTACCTCATTCAGGTATCGGTCATCATTGACAATTAACCATTGAATACGTGAGATTTCTCCATTAAGCGTTTGCACGAGCTTTTCTCCAGGAGACATTTCAAAGTCTAAAGGCAAGGCTCTCAGTAATGATCCACCAAAACTAAATCCATTGACATATGGCTTTGGGTCGTATTTTTCATACAGTTCATCTGCTTTGCCTTTTGGCTGACTTAAGGAAAGGAATGGAATAAGAAATGCAATTAAAAAAGCTGGCTTCATTTTAAAGTGTTGTTGTTTCGCGCAAAGATATATGTATTAATAGGTACTATGCAATACAATGTACTATATAATTCACGGGAACTCCATCATACACACATATTGGTTCATATATGAGATTATTACACGGTATTTTTAACAATAGGCCGTCATTTTTAATGTATTGTTACGAATATTGAGAAGGCACATTGTTGTTAAATCTACTCTATCACATACCTTGCAAA
>Ga0129348_1000701_pt1 | contig 12090 bp, 8 predicted proteins | sample CPBDNA_4_FD_94424 | JGI IMG/M metagenome (GOLD analysis project Ga0129348, IMG submission 94424) | Freshwater to marine salinity gradient microbial communities from Chesapeake Bay, USA - CPBay_Sum_27_0.8_DNA | ecosystem: Environmental > Aquatic > Marine > Coastal | place: USA: Chesapeake Bay...
CCCAACGACCGCATCACAGGCAGATCGCCGTGAAAGCCGCAAAAACAGCCCCAGGCCGGGAAAAGATCTGCCAACGAGAGAGCTGGATCTGCTCACCGCCAATGCACCAAAAGGGAGCGGTAAAACAGCGGAGGGCGGGGGATTCGAACCCCCAACCCCTTGCGGGGCATCTGATTTCGAGTCAGACCGCTGGCCAATTCGCTTGCCCTCCGTGTCGGTCGACTCCGGTAGTCTAGCACTCGTTCGTGGCTGGAAAACAGCGATCTCCAGAGCACTGGGCGGAACGCCATTCCTGGAGGCTTCAGCGGTTTTCTCCGTCTCTTCGGTCGCTTGGCCCCACCTCACTCCAGCAGGACGTTCCCGTGCCTCCAATGCCCTGTACGTCTCGACAACAGCAGGTAAGCAGGCTGTTTGTCACACTCACCATTGCCTACACCGTCGGCCTGGTCACAGCCACCCACTATCCCAAGCCGGGCGACGTTCTCGACCTCCTCCCTGCGACCCCATCTGACAAGGCGTTGCACTTCATCGCCTACGGCATCCTGGCCACCCTCGTAGGCTCCACCCTGATCGTCGCCGAACGTTGGACAGCCCGCAGTCTCGCGACGATGGTCGTCTGCCTAGCAGCATTTGCAGCCGTCGACGAAGCCACCCAGCCGCTGTTTGGCCGCTATGCGGACGTACTCGACTGGGGCTACGACTGCATCGGCATGGCGGTTGGAATCCTGCTGGTGGCTGTCATCCAACAGCCGCTGGTGAACCGTTTGCAACGACTGTATCGCCGGCACCCCCGATAACGGCGGCAGAGGTTTTGACGATACCGACGCCGACGCCGTCGCCGATACGATTCCTCCTCTGGCCTGCCGATTCTCCCATGGTGGCGATGACGAGGCGCCGGCCGGCCGCCCCATCAGTCACAGGGAGAACTTCATGGCAAAGAACACATGGCGACTCGTTAGTCAGAACCCTGAAGGTGACCTCGTCATCCACGACTACGATTCCCCAGAACCGATCCTCCGAGCACACCTGCAGATCGGCATCGACGACTGCTCGACCGACCTCGACCTGCGTGGTGCCCCCGTTTTCCGCCACCTCGTCGGCCCCATTCCGGAAGGCAAAACCGTGGTACGCTACGAAACGCCTGAGGTGTTTGAGGTGCTCACACGCGAGTGGTCGATGCCTCGTCCGAAGCGGTCGCGTCGCTCCCGGTCACGAACTTCGTGAGCGGGCTGGCAGCCTGGCCGTGAGCCTCACCTCAGCCTGACTGCCGCCCCATGGAGCGATGGCAATGCCTGTCACGATCTTTTCTAAGATCATCGACCGCACGGTTCCAGCAAAAATCGTGCACGAGGATGATCTCTGCCTGGCCTTCCACGATATCTCCCCACAGGCGCCGGTGCATGTGCTCGTGATTCCCAAGAAGCCGATCGAGTCACTTGCCCACGCCTCAGGGGACGATGCCGAACTCCTCGGCCACCTGCTCGCCACAACAACGAAGATCGCTCGTGACCTTGGCCTTGCAGAGGGCTATCGCGTGGTGATCAATACTGGCAAAGATGGCGGTCAGTCGGTCGACCACCTGCATCTGCATCTCCTCGGCGGCCGGTCTCTCAGCTGGCCCCCGGGTTAAGCAGCAAGCATCACTGCCACCAATGTCGGAGCCGGTCAAACATGCCGGTCCGCTCAACGGGCTGTGCGGCTTCAGCAGCTGCCGCACGCTGACGGTCCACTTCCTCAACAGCGATCGCCACAGCCTCTGCATCGATGTGGTTTTCAAGAAACTGAGGCCAGTGTCCGTCGAGTTCGATCACGCTTCCCCCAACGTCACCGGCAGACAGCTGGTGATCGATCAGGGCCAGCATTTTGGAGAGCTGCACCCGCTGAGACTCATCGAAAGCGAGGTCGTACACCCGGACCTGGTCGACACAGACTTTGCCTGGACCGAGCAGATCAAGTCGCACTCGCAACGACTCTAGGCCCTGCGTCGGCAGATCATCGACCTGCAGCACAATCTGCGACCATTCAGACGACAGCGGCATCGCTGCCTCGCCACGTCCGACTGGTGCAAAACGGTAGAACTCTTCTCTCCCCTGCAGGCCTTCCACGGCAATCCGCAATGGTGGCTGGGGGTTTCCCTCTTCGATACGGAGCCAGACCGCCACACTCAATCGACCAGTGGTGGGTGCAGCAAACGGGTTGCTACGGAGTGTCGAAAGTCCGTGTGGCGACGAGAACTGCACGGCCCCAAGTTTGTCGTCTTCTTCGCCTTCGGGCTTCCCAGCAACCGCGGCAAGACTTCCACGTTTTTTCTCTACAAGCTCCCAGCCGGGAACCCGCTGCCGCACCACCGGCAGCTCGAAGTCTGGATTGTCGAGCACCTCCATCGGCACTGGGTATTCAAGCACTCCCCGCCGTTCACGCAGCGAGGCGAGCCGCTGGGCGACTGCCGCGTGGACCTCCTCACCAAACACAACATCCGCAGAGGCGATCTCAGCGGATCGCACGAGCCTCACTGCCCGCAGCTCCCACGGACCAAGCGGCACTTCTATCATCCCGTTCGCAACCGGCAGCAGCTCACCGGACGCGGCATCGACCGCCGAACTTCCCGCATCACTCACCGTAAGCTTCGCAGTGCAGGCAGCTGGCGAGGCGTTTATCACGCTTGCCACCACAGCATCCGACTGGTGGGCCTGACGGACCACCAACGGCTGGGCAACCGCATCCACCTCGACCATGCCGCGGGCAGGTAGAGCCGTCAGTCCGTCTGCCGCGGTGATGCGTGACGCCTGAACTCCGCCACGGAGCAGCGTGCCATCAAAGATGGCTTCAAGGTCGTTTCCTGCGAGCGGCCCAGTGACGGACTCTCGCGACTCAGGCCCGACAGCGACAGCATGCACCATCGCCACCGCTTCATCCACCGCCTGTCCAGCGGAGAAGGGAGACGCTCGCAGCACCTCACCGAGCCCCACAACACGTGGCTGCTCCAGGTGCACTGCGGCCCGCCGCTGAGCACGCTGCAGGTCGGCGGCCAGCCTCGCGGAATGATTGGCGGATCGCCAGCCGCTCGCTGCCACCAACTCCGCACCACCGCCATGCGTGCGAGGCCTCACAAAAACGATCTGCGGGTGTGCGGTGCTCAGCTGAGGATCAAAGCCGATCTCTCGCAGCAGCCCAAGGTCGCCACTCCCAGCGGTGAGTGCTGGCCGAAACCGTCGAGCGAGCGGCCCCTCGGAAAACAACGTCGTGGGCACAATCTGCAGGTCGATCGTCCCGGCGTGGGCCGCAACTGCGTCAGCGAGGCGACTGTGAAACGCAGCGATCTGTCCACACCGCCACTCCAGCCAGGCGTCTTTGACACTTCCAGACACCAGTTCAGCCCGCTCCGCGAACCTCCCGCTGCCCGCCGTTGGCATCTCGATGCCAGTGTCGGACATAAAGCGGGCCATCGTGGCATCATCAAGGCCCCAGGCGACACCTGGGAGATGGAACCAGCCATCATGCGGGCAGGCAAGCGCGAGACCACGCACGGCCGCTCGATCCGCCACCCGGTCGGCCAGGTCAATCACCAACTGCTCGACAGCATCCTGCACCCGAGGATCCAGCACGTTGTAGCAGACCCCACCATCTGCTCCAGCGGGCGGCTCGCCATCTGCGCCCACACACTCGATCCCCACAGCGGTGCTGCCACCTCTGAGCCGCAGCATCTCGAGGGATGCCAACGGTCCGCTGCATTCAATCGCGGGCACGAGCTCAAGTCCTTCCCGCCCAAACACCCGACAGAGCAGCTCCAGAAGATCTTTTGAGTTGGAACGATCTGGTGAGCTGACGTATCGCCCCGGCGTGGCAATCTGTCCGTTGTCCCAGTGAACGCCACCGGCATGCACCCTGGACGGCCAGAGGGGCGTGCCATCGGCGTAGACCGTGACCATCGCACCCGCAGCAGCCTGATATTCCAGCAGCTCGGCCATTCGCTCGGCAGCGGCGAGAAACTTGCCCCAGTCATCCACGGGACGGCCAGTCTCCCCATCGATAGCAGCGGTCACACCAAACCGCGAAAACTCTGGCGACGAGAGCACCCCCAGCAGCCGCTTGTGCGACACGCCCGGCGTTGCCACCATTGCCGCCGGGAGCTTTCGAGGACCAGCAAGCACACGCAGCCGACCGACTGTCAGCTCTTCCTGGACGGAAAGGTTCACAAGCACCACAAGCGGCGTTTTGGTCCGTGGCCAGAAGATTTGCTGGTAGCTGCCCATCTCAGGCGATTCGCCATAACGAGGCTTCTTGGCATCGAAGCCAGACGCCCAGACGACTGGCTCAACCACCCCAAGCTCGTTTGGCTCGAGAATCACCACCCCCACCGCAGCGTCCTCACTGGTTGGATACTCAATCTCCAACAGGTGAGGCCTGCCCGGCACAGCTCCAGGAACCACGACCGCTTCCCAGGCAGGGTTGTCTAGCGAGGGGGAGACAGGCAGCTGCAGCATCATCCCGAGGGGATGCTTGGCGGGAATGCCATGACCGCCCGGAAGCGGGCCACTGAAGCGGGGAAAGAGCGACTCCATCGGCCGACCCGCTTCGCGACTGCCCGCAGGCAGCAGCACGTCGGCATCTTCCTCATCGCCACCAAACCCTGGAAAACGACCAAAGCCGGGAAGCTTCGGTGCCAGTGCGCCGACACTGCTCATGTCGAGGGCAGGCACAGCGGGCAGGGGCACGGACGGCATCGCTGTGATTCCGGAGAGCTTACGGAGCCTGTCAAAGAGCCGAGGGCTGCCCGCATCAAACTCGTAGAGAGTCGTCCAGGGTTCTGCTTCTGGAGGATTTTCCGACCGTCGACTGACGGCCACAACCTGCACTCGTCGGCTCGCCAGCGGCCGAGCCCACCGCAGCCCACCCGACTCCAGCACGTTCAGCTGGAGCTCATACACCCCTTCGCGGTCCGGAACGGGGACCTCGCAGCTGACTGCCCGCGAACTCCGCAGCACACGCCCATCGACTGCCGTCACGTCTCGTCCAGGGAGATCTTCGAGCGGGTGCGTGTGGGAATGGATCGCCTTCCCGTCACCAGGCCTCAGCAACGCCACCTGCAGCTCACGCGGCCCGCTGCTCTCTCCTCGCACCACGAGCAGAGGCTCCACCAGCACGGAGAGCACATCGCCGGCCGTACGAACAGCCGAAACGTCGCCACCCTCGCCACCGAAGGAAACCCGGAGTTCATCCCCTTCAACCCGCGACACCGACAGCCGGTTGCCGTCATGATCGATCGCCTGCTGTCGGCCGCGGACGAGAAACTGCACAACCGTCTCGTCGAGACGTGTCGAAAACGGGCCATCCGCTCCCTCGATCTCGATGACGAGACGACAGTGGTGCCAATCGGCCAGCGTGATGTCGAAGCCATCGAAGTCGCGAGGCGGCGTCTGGCCAAAGCCTACTTCCCGCCGATCTCGCCGCAGCCCCAGCTGAGGATCGACATCCGCTGAGAGCGACGACACCTGCAGGATCTCACCGCAGTCTTCGGCAGCGCCTTCGTCGGGCACGAGCCGGATCGCACCTCGCCAGCTGCGATCGAGCCCTCCTCCCCAGGCAACCCTCAGGGTGACGGGCGACGGCGTTTCCTGCTGGAGGCCAGCTGTCTCCTGCCGAAACTGTTCAGCCCAGGGGAGTTCCACGCCCACAGCTGTGCCCCACCACAGTGTTGTCAGGCATGCGCAGAGCACCGCCAGCGAGACCGCTGCTCGCAGTCGCGGAAAAAAACAGCACGCGTGTGTGGAGTCAGACATCGCTTGCGACGAATGAGGCATTCCCAAGCAACCACCACACGGGGCGATCACTGGGGGCGGGGATGGTAGCGATCCCAACCGGCTGCCACAAAGCCGCTTTCAGCCGAAAAAACGGCTTTTTCAGCATCCGTCCGGAGCATCGTCCGCTGCGGACGCCCCGCGGCTGGCTGCCAACACCTCTTCTGCAACACCCGGGCAGCGGTCGGCGACATCGACCTGCTCAAAGAAGTCGTCAGGCTTGGCGAAGACCTGCGGCGAGCGTGGCGACAGGTCCTCAGCGGTGCTCTCAACCTGCCCCCCTCTGCCCGCCTGATCAACCACAACCCTCCACTCGCTGGTGAGCACAGCCAGCCCTCGCTGGGTCTCACTGACCAGCCGTGGACGCGGCTCACACTCCCACCGTTCGAGAAGCCCTGAAAGCCGCGACTGCTGTTTGCCTTCGAGCAGATCACGACACAGCTCCCCCACATCTTCAGCCGCCAGGAGCCCGCCGTAGCGTTGTCCTTCCATGCGGCCGGCTGCGTCAGCAACAAGGACCGGCATCTGCACAAGATCGGCGTATGGCAGCAACACAGGCTGCCCCAGCTCTGGCACTCCCACCTGCTGATGGAGCCCCAGCGGCATGCCTCGCAGTCCTGCCACGATCACGGTCCAGGGCCTGCCCTGACTGGCTTCCTGGTCAATCGCCTCAAGCAATCGCCCAAGCATGCGATCCGCGAGCATCACCTGTCCCGCAAATGCCTGCCGTACACCCAGCACAAGATCGGGGTCGTCACCAGGCCCCACGACGCGTGACGGCACCGCAGCCGATCGCGGTGGCAGCGGGTCATCCTCGTCAACCAGGCAGTCGCGAAAATCGAGTGGGGCATCCCACACTGTGCCGAGGCTGCCGGCATGACACCAGAGCCAACAGGCATCCTCAGTCATGGCCGCGACCGCATCTTCTGCCTCGAGAAACAGCTGCCCAAGAGCCGTGTCTTCTTCATCCTCTTGGCACTGCTCAGCGGCCGACGCGGGCTCCTCAAACACATCCTGAAAGCAGGAAAAATCCGCAGATCGACTGACCGCAGTGGCATCCGTCACCAGCAGCGACGAGGGAATCTGCTGCTGTTCCAGCAACCCACAGGCGGGCCCCACGACAGCCTGCAGCGTCGCCTGCATGTCATCTCCGGCCGCCATCACAGCATCGAGGGCCACACCACGAGCTGCCAGTCGGTCAAATGTGGGCGTGGCAAGCCAGGTCGCCCCCCAGGTGGAAAGCATCCATGCAGGGAGCCAGTCAAGTGTGACCAAGGCCAGGCGGCGGCTCTGCGAAACTGCTGGGGGGCGTGTCATAGGCTCGATCGTCTGTGGCTCTCCACGCAGGCCTGTTCAGAGGGTGAAAAGCGCATGCGGGACGTTTGCTGGCGGTCCCGCAGAGGCTATCGTATGAGCCTGCCTGGCTTCAAAGCCGCCTTCTTTGAAGCCTGCCCGCACCACGATCACTCACAGGAATCCACCGATGCCTCACTCCTCTGCTGCCATCTGTGTCTCCCGCCGTCGCTTTCTCGAGACCGCGGGCAGTGGCCTCGCGGGCAGTGGCCTCGCCGCCTGCGGACTGTCCCTGGGCCTCTCGCGATCGGCTGCCAACGCGGCCGAGGGGCTCCTGTTTGACATCTCGCTTGCGGAATGGTCGCTGCACAACACGCTCTTCTCCGGCAAACTGACCAACCTCGATTTTCCACGTGTCGCCAAGGAACGGTTTGGCATCCATGCCGTGGAATACGTCAATCAGTTTTTCAAGGATAAAGCCAAGGACGCCGGCTACCTCGGTGAGCTTGCCAAGCGGGCCGAAGACGTTGGCGTGAAGAACCTGCTGATCATGTGCGACGGGCTCGGCGACCTCGGCCACCCAGAAGACGCGGCACGCACGAAGGCCATCGAGAATCACTTCCCTTGGGTTGAGGCGGCCAAGCGACTCGGCTGTCACGCGATCCGCGTGAACGCCGCGAGCAAGGGCTCTTTCGAAGAGCAGCAGAAGCTTGCAGCTGATGGCCTGTCGCGGCTGAGCGACTACGCCAAGCAGCTCGAGATCTCAGTGATCGTTGAGAACCACGGTGGCCTTTCTAGCAACGGCGAGTGGCTCGCTGGCGTGATGAAGATGGCTGATCGTCCCAACTGCGGCACGCTGCCCGACTTTGGCAACTTCCACGACTATGACCGCTACAAAGGCATCGAGGAACTGATGCCATTTGCTAAGGGCGTCAGTGCCAAGAGCCATGACTTTGACGACGACGGCAACGAGACCCACACCGACTACACAAAGGCCCTGCAGCTGGTGCTCGACGCTGGCTATCACGGGTATGTGGGAGTGGAGTATGAGGGCAGCAGCCTTTCCGAGGACGATGGCATCATCGCCACAAAGAAGCTGCTAGAGCGGGTGCGTGACCAGCTCGCTTCCGCCTAAACCTCACCAGCCACCACTGTTCTTCTTCACACTGCCGGCAATGAACATCCTCGCTCATGGCATGTTCACCGTAGGCAGTGCTCCTTCGATCTGTGGAAAGGATCTGTAGACCGCAGTGAAACAAACGACCTCGACTGCCAAAAAAACGGCTGCCAAGCAGAAGGAACTTGACCGCCTGATGCGGAAGATTCGCATCGAAGACACCCCGGTTGGAAAGGGCGTGTTTGCAGAGCGAAAACTCGGAGAAGATGTTGTTCTCGGTGAGATCTTTGGCGAGATCCTCGACGACCATCCTGAAGACTCCAGCTACTGCATGGAACTGCAGAGCGGTCGGCTGCTTGAGCCAGAGCCGCCCCTGAGGTTTGTGAATCACAGCTGTGAGCCAAACTGCGAACTCTTCTACTGGGTCGACGAAGAGAGCGACGAGCCAGGCGAAGACCGTCTCTGGCTGCAGACACTGCGGAAGATCGAGCCCGGAGAAGAGCTGACCATCGATTACTGTTGGCCTGCCGATGCAGCCATCAGGTGTCGCTGCGAGTCGTCCGCCTGCCGTGGATGGATTGTCGATCCTGATGAGTTTGACCAGCTCGCTACCTCGCAGCCCGATGCCTGGGCTGCCTACCTGACAGAGAGCCGTTCAGCGGCCCCTCGCCAGCGAACGCGGCGTGCGGGCCGCAAGACCGCAGAGTAGTCTTTGAGGGTCCGGTGCGAGGCCGGCGGTTCCCCGGCCCCTCTGTGTGTGATTCCATGCTGCAGTCGCTATTCGACCGCCATCGCACATGGCTCGGTGTCGCCATCGCCCTGATCACCGCAGCGGCGTCGGTGGGGATCGCCCGGCTGCGTGTCGATGACGATCTTCGTGGCTTGCTGCGGGGCTCTACTGACGACTTCGCCATGGTGGACCGGGTTGCCGAGCGGTTTGGAACCCGCGACCTCGACTGCATCGTGCGGGCAGATGTAACCCATGGCGAGATCCTGAGCCCGGCCGCCGTCGGCACGCTGCGAAGCCTCTGCGACGATCTGCAACACCTCTCGGGCGTCGACCGTGTGCACTCACTGCTCGATGTCCGTCGTGCCGGCATGCTCGGTGGCCTGCTTACGGCAGTGCCCCGTGGCTATGACGACGAAGATGACCCCGAGGTCGTGGCCGCCGTTAAAACACGTCTCAGCCAGCACCCACTCGTCGCCGGCTCACTGCTCTCCTCCGATGCACGCAGCACGATTGTGCAGCTGCGGCTGACCCCAGAGGCCGCCGCTCCCAGATCTCTGCCCGACCTTTTGCCAGCAGTCAACGCAGTCCTCGCTCGGCATGCAGCCGCTGGCCTGTTCCGCTTTGAGCTGACCGGCATGCCGCTTCTCCGCCTGGAGGCTGTGGCGAGTCTTCGTCGCGACGTCCTGCTGTTCAACTCGATCGGCCTGATCGTGGCGGTGGTGCTCTCGGCAGTAGCCGCACGAAGCTGGCGGGCCACCCTGCTCGCCAGTCTGCCACCAGTCATCGGCGCGATCTGGGCCACAGGACTCCTGGCTCTGTTCGATGTGCCGATCAACATGCTCACGTGCATCGTGCCGTCGCTGGCAATGGTCGTCGGCACCTGCGACTCAATCCACTTCATTGAGGACATGCGACGGAGCACCCGCCGTGGCCTCGACCCACGCCTGGCAAGCGCATCGGCGGTGGAGCGTGTCGGAGCCGCCTGCGGGATCACGAGTCTTGTCACGGCCGTCGGCTTTCTCTCCCTCGCCGTCGCCCGGATCGAGGCGGTCCGCACGTTTGGCCTGGTGGCAGCGGCGGGGGCGATCGCGAGTTTTCTGGCTGTCACCGCGCTCACCCCATTGCTGGCTTCTGACAAGCTCTGGCGGGGTGCCCACCTCGGCCGGTCACCTCGCCGTATCCGTCGGTTCGCGTGTCGCCTCAGTTTCTGGTCGCTGCGTCATGCGTGGCCAGTCGCCACGGCTGGCCTGATTGGCACCATCGTGCTCCTGGTGGTCTCAGGCGACATCGAGGCAGACAACCGGATCGTCGATGCCCTGCCGCGAGGTGGTTCGTCATCGCAGGCGCTCGCCGGCATCGACCGTGATTTTGGGGGCACGATGGGAGTCGATGTCGTGCTCACCTGGCCCGAGGAGTTGCTCTGGAGCGATCCAGAAGTGACCGCTGCCATCGAACAGGTTCACGAGGTCCTTGCCCCGGAAGCGGCGATCTCTCCGCCACTCTCGCTGGCGAGCATCACAACGAGCCTCTCTCAGCGGGCCACTCGCCAGCTCCGGCCCGAACGACTCGATGAGTTCGTCGACCTGCCGAGTCGCTCCGCAGTGGTACGGACGCGGGTCAAGGATGAGGGCTCTCGGCAGCTGGAGGCAGTCTTTGATCGCATCGAGCAGGGCCTGGCAACAACGAGGAACTCCCTACCAGGCTGGACGATCGATCTCGTCGGTATCCCGGTGGTCTCGGCACGCAACATTCGTCAACTGATCAACGACCTTGCCTCGAGCCTCCTTCTAGAGGTCGTGGTGATTGGCTCGATCATCGCGGTCGCGTTTCGGTCGTGGCTGGCAGGCTTCGTGAGCCTGCTTCCCAACCTCTTCCCACTCGCCGCCGTCGCCGCCGTGCTGACCCTCTCGGGCGGCACACTCGATCCGGCGAGCGTGATCGTGTTCAACGTGTGCCTCGGCCTCTCAGTCGATGACACGGTCCATGTGTTTGCGGCGATCAAACGACACAGACGAAAGGGGGTTGAGCTGTCAGACGCGATCCGACGTGGGATGGTCGAAACAGGCACCCCCATCGTGCTCGGCGGCATGGTGTTGGCCGTGGGGTTTGCTGGCGTGATCGCCAGCAGCGTGCCCTCGCTGTCACGGTTTGGGCTGCTGGCGTCATCCGCAGCGGTCGCGGCGACGGTGGCCGAACTGCTTCTGCTACCTGCCACCCTCATCACGGCCCATGCCGTGATGGCCGTGGTGCAGCGCCGTCTCGTCGGTCGCCGACACGAACAGCCGACCGGAACAAGCCCACCCCGGACGAGTACCGCGTAGCCTGCCTCCGGTAGAAACGCGTAGCCCGCCCCTGTTAGAAACGCGAAGCCCGCCTCGCTTCACTGCACACATCAGGCGACAGCGACCGCCGCAGCGATCAACTCAACCGCAGCCACGACGGTTTCCTCGCGGATGCCCAGCGTGATCCGAACCCGCAGCCGACTCTCCGGCCCCACGGCTGATGCCACGGAGACGACGTCTGCCTGGAGCCCCTGCTCCAACAGCGTGCGGGTGATTTCCATTCCTGGATACGGTCCTCCGACACGCACCGTGATGACGGGACCATCAGTATCGGCAGACTCGCCAAGGTCGAGGTCGCAGTCGAGGGCGAGTTTTCGAAAGAGATTGGAGCGATCAGCCAAGGCCTCAACCCGCCGGTCATCCGCTTTGAGGATTGCCAGACCCCGTCGGGCCGCCGCCACTGCCGAAGGCAGACAGTGACGACTGACGAGATCAGGCTCCGCCGTCTCGAGATACCGCACCAGCGGATCTCGTCCAGCGAGATAGCCACCACCACCGCCAAGACACCGCCACTGCGAAGCAATCCAGAGGTCGACCTCCTGCGGATCGACGCCGGTATGGACAGCCAGTCCTCGACCGCCACCGAGTGTGCCAAGCGAATCTGATTCATCGACAACCAGAAGAAAGTCGTACTCGGCCTTAAGCCTCAGCAGTGTCGGCAGGTCGAGCATGGCACCGGTGGCATTACAAATGCCTTCAGCCACCACAATGCGACGTCGAGAACGCCCCTGCGAGCCACCGAGCAGACGCCGGAGCTGGCGTTCATCACGAAAGCTCACCGACCGACAGGTGCCACGGGATGCTTCGCCC
>Ga0129348_1000711_pt1 | contig 12024 bp, 10 predicted proteins | sample CPBDNA_4_FD_94424 | JGI IMG/M metagenome (GOLD analysis project Ga0129348, IMG submission 94424) | Freshwater to marine salinity gradient microbial communities from Chesapeake Bay, USA - CPBay_Sum_27_0.8_DNA | ecosystem: Environmental > Aquatic > Marine > Coastal | place: USA: Chesapeake Bay...
AACATTTGTTGCCCAGTTGTTAATGCTTGTTGCATCACTTGTTAGTCTGAATGGTGAATCACCTAATACAAATGCTGTTAAGCCTCTGTCGTAGTTTAGTGATTTCATTTCACCAATTAGTTCTGGATAAGCAGGACATGCCATCAAGTTAAAGATTCTTGATTCATTGTCTCTGATATCTTCGTTTGAATTAACAAGTGCTTGTAGAGCTTGAACAACAACTTTACGCTGTGCTTTGCGTCCAAAAGTACCTGAACCGTCTTCTTGGTTTGCACTTTCAGTTACCCAACGATCAGCATCATATGCAGCCATTGATTGGCCTGCGCCGCTACCGTATCTTGTGTTGTTACCTGCTGTGTTAATGTAGTTCTTAACATATTTTTTAACATTAAATCCACTTCTACGTAGATTCCATAACAACATTCCTTTTGGATATAGTGCTGGATCTGGAGAATCAGGATCTACATAATCACTTGCTAGTAGATCATCAATATCTCCTGCTGTATCACTGTTTGCACCTGCTGTGTTATAACGTGCATCTGCAAATACAATACCGTTTTCAGTAGTTTGATCACCTGTATCTACTAGTACCCAATTATCTTCTTCATTGGCATTTCCTAGTGCAGCATCATATTTGTAAATTTTTGGATAGTTTTCTAAATCTGAAGTATCAATCCAAATATCACCTGTTACAAGAGCTGTGCCATCACTTTGTTTAGTTGGTGCACTTGCTGTAACAAGTGGTCCTGCTGGATCTGTTGCTTTTGTGCTATCTACATTGTAGAATGGACTTGCTGTAGAACTTTGTCCACTTGCGCCATCATATTGATAACCAACAAACTCGCTACCGTTATGTACCATGATGTCTACTTCATCTACAATTGAATTGTACCAAAGTGTTCCATCTGCTGTTGTTGCTGTAACTGCTGTCGGACTTGCTGTAAAGAATCCTTTTCCTGAATCATTTACAGGACTCCAAAGACTTGCTTGTAAAACAGTAGGATTTGCAGTTGCATCATCTTCAGTTGTACCTGCTTCGTCAAATCTTGTACCTGCATAAGTTCCTGGTGCATAGTAAAGATTTGGAGTTCCGTTGTTACCATCTACAAACGGAGTAAATCCTGCCGCTGCTAATACACCGTCTGTGTCAACAAATTTAATTTCTCCACCAAGTGCGTGAGTAATGCTTACTTTGTTTGTTGCGTCAACACTTGCAGTAACATTTGTTATGTTTGCATTGTTGATAGCACCAGCAAGTAATGCAGCGTCACCTACTGCACCTGTGTAAGTTGCATTTACTGTTTTTGCAGTTTCGAAACTTGCAGAACCGTTGTCAGTAGTTTGTACAGTAAAAGATTGGCTTCCTGAACTTATAGAACCAGCAATAATTTTATTGCCTGTAATAACTGTTGGAGCTGCACTTCTTCTGCGCTTTAATTTAAATGTTGCCAATGGAGGAGCGTCTCCTGCTACATTAGTTTCTACATATAAATCACCAGCTGATAGATTAGCGCCGCCGCCTGATCTATCTAGTTCGTATATAGCTGATTCATTGCTGTCATACAATGGAGCTGCTACAGTTTCCCATAGTTCTGTTGAATTATTCCATTTTTTAACAAAATAACTAGCACCAAGATTAGGTGTAGTTGTTTTCATCCAAACACTACCAGTTGGTCTTGAATATGTGTCTGCTGTTTTCCATTCAGGAACACTAGTGTGTTTTGAAACTTGTAGTGCAGGTGGATAGTATGTTCCTGCGTCAATGTCAAGTTCGCCGAGTCTATCAGTGTCTCCACCGATGACAATTTCGCCACCTAATGTAGAATCTTCTGATGCGCTACCAGTTCCGTCACTGTAAATTTCTAAACGTCCGTCAACAGCTGCGGCAGTAATACCTGCAATCAACAATCCATTGATTGTACTTGCAACATCGCCTACAACATCTGAACTGTTAATCGTTACACTTGTACCATTAATCGTAATCGCTGCTGTACCTGCAAAGGTTGGATTAGCTGCACCACCTTGTATTGTTGGCCAACTTTTTGCCCATGCATCCGAACCAACCAATACCCATGTACCAGCTGTATTTCTGTAGAAAATTCTAATTAATGTTGTAGTTGCAACAACAGCATATGATCCTACTTCGCCAACAGCACTGCTTGGAATGTTTCCACTAAAACCATTTGTAAGTAAATTACCTGTGTTAGAAAGTTGTGTTGTGTCAGTAATAACAATAGGTGCTTTATTGGTAAAATTTTGTCCACTATTTAACACAGATGCTCCGTTCCATTCTTGGATACCCCATAGAGTGTTTGCTGTGTCTAACCAATAAGTACCATCTGCAGGATTAGCTGCAGGAGCAGTTGAAGTTGGTTCTAACTCTCCTAGATCAACATTTGCTCTTACTACCCAAGCTCTGTTTGCTACTCCTAAATATGAGTAAGCCGCTTGCAATCCATATTCATTTAGCTCGCCGCCATGAATTGGATTGTTGTTTGAATCTGTTTTGAAAATTGGATCACCAAATGTGTCTGCTAGATCTCTTTGAGATGTAAGCAAGTATGGTGTTCCTGCATTTGCTGCTAGTGTGCCCGGTGCTGTACCAGTGCCTGCTGCATTTGTTTTGTTAGCCGCAGTTGCGACAAAAATCATTGGTGTAGTACCTGGTTCAGCTGGGGTATAAAAACTTTCGTCTATTACGCTGACCTGTACGCCTGGTGATGTAAGTGCCATTATAATTCTCCTATTGTGGACATATGTTTGTTAATATTATTTAGCAAGAAAAACAGAAAACACTAGTTGAAAACAGGTTAAAAAGGGACCAAAAAGGTGAGCTAAATACAGTATGAGACCATTATGCCAATGCGGACAACGACCTTGTGCTGTAAATTATAAAAAGGGCAAAAGGATATACTATAGAAAACTATGTGAACGGTGCTTACGCAACGGCATTAATCATGGTGTGCCCTTATGGAAACAACGCGGATATACTAAATTAGATTACTGCGAAAAATGCGGATACAAAAGTAAACACACAGAACAGTTTAATGTATATCACATAGATGGTAACCTACAAAATTGTAGACCAAATAATTTAAAAACTATATGTGCTAACTGTCAACGTATTATGCAGAAGCAAGGAGTTCGCTGGAGGCAAGGCGATCTTTTACCTGACTTTTAAGCATGTCAAATGTTCCGCCATTATCAATCACATGGTTGAATAGTACGTTTGCCCAAGCCCATTCAGATTTATGTATATCTTTGGGTTCTACACCAATATCTTGATACATACGGAACCACACAGGATCAGGACCTCTACGCACACGCCAAACTTCGCCATAGATACTTTTTATCATATTCGCTTCATTTTCAAAACGCACATCAGGAATAACAAAATTTACACCGGGATTTTGAACAATAGTTTTCTTAACAAGACTTACCCATATGCCATTATCAAATCCATTACGCATACAATCTGTACCAAACTCTTGTAGTACTAATCTTGGTGTTATTTCTCGGCCTGTTTCTTGTGACCAAAAAATATCTTTTTGTTCGCGCCAAGCTCTACTTTCATCTGTATCGCCTTCTAGCATTTGCCTATCCCAACCAAATACTTCTGCAACACCATCTTTTAGTTTGTCAGCAAATGAAATCTTAGTATAGCCATACTCTTGGACAAGCATGTCTGCAACAGTGCCTTTGCCCGAACCGATTAAACCACAAATACCTATAATCATAATAAATCCTTCAAATAATATAAAGTATATAAGATTTATTTGCTTTTGTCAAGTAGTTTTTGGTAGGCTTGTTCAAAACCTTCTTCATGTAGATATGCTTCGTTATTATTCCACATACGTTTGAAGTATCCAGGTGCTGATTCTAGTATTGTTTGTTCGCTTGCACTAAAGTGTCCTTTAACCATCCAAAAAAGCCTATGGGCTTCTTTGTGGCTAAACTCTGACATTATCCTATAGTAAATCCGTAGCCAACACCACCTGGTATAGAAGTGCTAACTTCTTGCTCTAGTTTTTCAATTTCTGATGCTGCTTCTGCTTTGAGTGCATCACCATTCAATTGTCCGCCGCCTTGTGGTCCAGCAATAGTAGCAAATTTACTACGTGCTTCTCCAAGCATATATTTGCAGGTAGCAACTGTATAATCTTTGATCCACTGTTTGGCAAGATAATCATCAAATAACTGTTCATCTGGACGATAATTATAGCACAGCAGTAACAGTGTTTCTTCTGTACGAGAACGCTGTAGGATAGTTAATTTTTTATTTGCACTGTTCCATTTAAATTCAATAAATGAGCCAAACATTCTACCCACAAGCTCTTGATATTGTGAAAAGAAATCATATGTAGCAAGTCCGCCCATGTTAGAACTTGCCAACAAATACGTGTTTGTATAGGCTAGGTTAAACGGTTCAAACAATGTGCCGCCGTCACCTCCTCCTGAACGTGAACCAATTGATCTACGGAATATTCTTCTTACTTCTACTATTTCATTTGGTAGTGTGTATTCATTTTGATCGATTACAGTAGGCATAAAGAAATAGCTTTCTTCCACTGAATTGTCCGACCTTTGACGAAATTTTGTTAGTGCTTTTGATAATGCTGTCTCATAATGAACAGGATCAAGTTCAACATCAACCATGCCACCACCTAACATGTTGTATACATAGTCAAATATTTCTTGTTTCTTGGTTTTTAAAGTTGCCATACGAAAAGTTCTCCACAAGTATTTATCTTACGCTAAATATGTATATGCCAAGATTATCTTTATACAAACCAGAGAAAGGCAAAGACTACGAATTCATAGACAAGCGAATCTATGAAATGTTCACTGTGGGTGGCACAGACGTCTTTGTACACAAATATTTAGGTCCAAAAAATCCAGACGAAGCAGATGCTACTGCTGATCAGCCCCGTTATGATGCTGTAAAAGAGACTAACATTCAAGACATGTTGTTTATGGAAAATCGTGATCGCAAATACGATCCTGATATTTACAGTATGCGTGGTATTTACAATGTACAAGATATAGACTTTAACATGAGTCAGTTTGGGCTGTTTTTATCAAATGACACACTGTTTATGACCATACATATTAACTCGAGCGTAAAAACACTTGGCAGAAAAATTATGCCGGGAGATGTAATAGAATTACCTCATCTAAAAGATGAATATGCTCTAAATGATTACACCGTTGCACTTAAAAGATACTATGTTGTTGAAGATGTAAACAGAGCAGCGGAAGGATTTTCACCAACTTGGTATCCGCATTTGTATAGAATAAAATTAAAACAGATAGTTGATAGTCAAGAATTTAAAGAAATACTTGACCTACCTGCAGAAGCAGATAACCCGGGGGGAAACACTTTACGTGATCTTCTTTCTACATACGAAAAAGAAATGCAAATAAACAATGCTGTAGTACAACAAGCAGAAGCTGATGCTGCTAAATCAGGTTATGACACCAGTCATTTCTTTACACTTCAAACAGACGACAATGGAGAAGTAGAATTAGTTACTACAGATACAAATACACTTGATGCAAGCACTCAGAATGAATTAGCAGACAGAGTAATGCAAACTCCTGATAGAGAAGGCTATCAAGGTTATTTGTTAGGTGACGGAATACCAGGTAATGGTGAAGCATTCGGACATGGATTAAGTTTTCCAACAGGTAGTATAGAAGGTGATTTTTTCCTAAGGACAGATTTTATGCCAAATAGATTGTTTAGATATGATGGTACACGGTGGGTGAAACAAGAAGATTCAGTACGTATGACGCTAACAAACACAAACACAAGAAGTCATCAAAAAGGTACATTTGTTAATAATACTAATACTAATGAAATTGGTGGTGAAAATGTGCAGGAAAGACAAAGTCTGTCACAAGCACTTAGACCTAAGGCAGATAACTAATGCAACACTTTTATGATGGACAAATAAGACGTTACATTACCCAAATTGTAAGATTAATGAGTAATTTTTCTTACAAAGATGGAAATGGCAACCTTACTGAAGTTCCAGTCATGTATGGTGACATAACTCGTCAAGTGGGTCATATATTAAGAGACAATTCAGAAAACAAAATACCAAGTGCGCCAAGAATGGCTGTATATGTAACCGGTCTAGAAATGGATACAACAAGGCTTGCTGATTCAAGCTATGTTAATAAGTTGAACATACGTGAACGTGCTTATGATGCTAATGGACAAGAATACCTTAACACAGAAGGTAAAAATTACACCGTAGAAAGACTTATGCCAACACCATACACATTGAGTTTAAATGTTGACATGTGGACTACTAACACCGATCAAAAATTACAAATTATGGAACAGATTTTAATGCTGTTTAATCCAAGTTTAGAAATTCAAACCACAGATAATTATGTAGATTGGACCAGTTTAAGTGTTGTTAATTTAGATACTATTAATTTTAGTGGTAGAAGTATTCCTGTTGGAACCGAGAGCGAAATAGATATTGCTACTCTAGGATTTAAAACACCTATATATATTTCTCCACCCACAAAAGTAAAACGTTTAGGTGTAGTGACCAGTATTGTACAGAGTATATACGATGAAAGCAAAGGAACTATTGAGTTAGATCTAAGTAGACCGCAAGGACAAGTAAGTGATGCTGCTGTAGGTGTTGCTGTTCCTAATGCAGACGTAAGAACTAATGTATCTATAACACCTACTGGTTCTATAGATACAAGGCAGTCTAACAAAGACTTGTTTAGACAAGATGCAGCTACTGTTATTTCTAATTCTTATAGAGATTATGATCTATTAGTAATGACAAACACAGCAAAAATTATTAAAAATGGTGTGGTTGGTAGTGTGCTATGGGAAGCATACATAAAAGCATTCCCTGAGGTATTTGAAGCGGGTATAACAGAATTAAGATTAAAAAGAAAAGATGTAGACAATGAAATCTCAGGAACAGTTGCTATTAACTCAAACGATCCTACTGAATTAATTGTAAATTGGGACAGTGATACTATACCTAGTGATACGGTAATTACTGGACCAACAGGCGATGCAAATAAAATAAGTTATATTATAGATCCGACAAAAACTAGTCCTGTATCTCTTAGAACAACAGGAACTAGAATACTTCTTCTAGGCTCAGGTATTGGTGACGAAATAAATGTAGATGGTGCAGATGATTGGAAAAACACAGACGGAACTGATTTCATTGCTGGAGAAAACGACATAGTTGAATGGGACGGATCTAAATGGCATGTGGTATTTGATAGTAGTTCGAGCACAGATACAGTTTACACAACTAATCTAAATACAGGCATACAATACAAATGGGATAGCGGTGAGTGGATCTTATCCTTTGAAGGCGAATATCCACATGGATCTTGGCGTCTAAAATACTAAATCCATATCAAACATATCTAACTAATTTTAAGCATAATTAATAGTATGAACAATATTATTTGCAGCGGAGCTCTTTTTTACTCACTTGACACCCGTAGATTTCTGTTCTTACATCGTACACAGGGCAAACAAAATAATCTTTGGGGTTTAGTCGGTGGAACTAATGAAGGCAAAGAGACTCCTTGGGAAAGTTTAAAAAGAGAAATATCAGAAGAAATTGGTGATACTCCTATTAAAAAAACAATTCCTTTAGAAACATTTATTTCTAATGATTCAAAATTTCATTTTCATACCTATCTATGTGTGATAGAAAAAGAATTTTTACCAAAACTTAATAAAGAACACGACGGATACGCTTGGGTAAGTTTTGGTAAATGGCCTAAACCATTGCATCACGGTTTACGAAATACACTAACAAATAAAATAAATCAAACTAAACTGGAAACTGTATTTAAATTAATAGACTTGTTGGATTAATTATGAACGATCAAAAAAACAATAATGTTATTAAACACGATTGGGGCTATGAATTAATTTGGGCAAACACAAAAGATTATTGTGGTAAAATTTTTTACTTCAATCAGATAGGAAGTAAAACACCTTTCTTTTTTAACAGTGATACTGACAAAACATTCTTTATTAGTGTTGGAGAATTTTTAGTAAAATGGATTGATACAAAAACTGGTAATATTTTACAAGCAGAAATAAAAGAAGGACAAGTATGGCATTGTCCTAAATTACAACCTTGTAGCTTTGAAGCTAGAAAATCTGAATCTAGTTTACACATAGCTTGCGCATCAACTGAAAATGATCAGCACATTATTTTAAAGCCGGAAGCATTCTAATGATTAAAAAATTGTCTCAACAAAGTAAAATAAAACAAGATTTTGAAAGATACAAAATTGCAATAGAAAAAATGCAAAATCAAAAGGTAAAAAAACAATTTGAAATATATTTAAAAGATTTCCAACAACAGATAAATCTTATAGATGAAGGTCATAGTTCATACAATAATGGATATATTGATCCTAAAAGAAATAGAGATAATGTAGAACGTTTAGTTGAATTGAGAACTAAATTAGAAACCTTATTTTAAATTACTGATAAACGTTTAATAAAAATACCGCCAACCATTGAAATATGCGATTGGCATTGGTACCTATATGTGCCACTAATTGTTTCAGGAATTTGCCAATATAATACTCCTGATGATTTTCCTTGTGCGTTAGACCCTGTAGATACAGTTCCGTCTGTATCAACATGTACAAGTCCTATATTATAAGGATTACTACTAGGATTTTGTATCTCAAATGGATGTCCTGTTGCATTTGATAGATCAAATGCAATAGTTGTTCCTGACAATGCATATAAAGTTGGATTGTTTCCGCTATAATGACTATTGAAAGTATATGCAGTTGTACCATCATTGTCTACAGTTAGCATTGCAATAGCAGGCATATAAATTTTTGAAACATCTAAACTAGCAGTAGTTACATCTGTTAAACCAGAGAATGTAGATGATCCTAGTGTTCCACTAAAGTCAATTGTAATAGTATCATTGGCGGCACTTGTTGTTATATTGGTTCCGCCTTCAATAGTTAATGTATCTGTGGTTGTGTTTGCTGTTACAGTACCGCTATCACCTGAAATATTTTGCCATATGTTTTGATCAGGGTCGCCACCACCACCACCTTCTGCAGGATCTGCCGGCACCCATGCACTACCGTTCCATGCAAGTACTTGATTATTACTGGGTGCTGCTGTTGTTGTATCAACATCACTTAATGCATCAATGCTAATAGTGTTTAAATTACTAGCTGATATACTAGTAAGATAAGATTGTAAATCTGATATTTGACTTTCTGTAATACTTAGAGCTGCTTGGTGTTGGGTTACACTTGATTCAGTAATATTACCATCAGGAACATTAGCCCAAGTAACTGCTGCTGTTAAATCATTAACTTCTTCTGTTAACGCACCTATACCTGCCGCTGTAGGAGGTGTAAATTTAAAAACACCAGTTGCACTATCGTAACTTATAGCACCATTACCACTAGGAGTATTCTCAACACCTACACTCAAACTTGAAAGTGTTAATATTGCAGGAGTGTTATTAAGATTGTTATAGTCAAGATAGTAAGCCCCATCAAATCCATCTAGTGTATCAGCATCGGTGCCAGCTCCGCCGGAAGTAGCATCTGCACCCGGTGCCCATTTTCCACCATCCCACTTTAAAACTTGTCCAGTTGTAGGAGCAGAACTTGTTGTATCAACGTCTGATAAAAAATCTATTGAAAAACTTTGTAAATTTATTAATACATTATCTGTATCTGTTGCGATACTGGTAGCAATGTTTGTGCCTCCTAGTATATTTAATGTATCATTTATACTAGCAGCTGTGGTTGAACCTTCGTCAGCAGTAATAGTATCAAAAACATTTTGTGTTAATCCGCCGCCCACACTTGAAATTGTTAGAGTTTTTCCAGATACTGTAGTAGTAACATTTGCGCCGCCTGAAATATTTAATGTGTCTAAAAGTGTTGTAGGTGTTGCTACACCACTGTCTGCTCTAAATTTTTGAAATACGGTTACAGCAGATAAGGATGAGTCAATGTTCCATGCTACGCCGTCATATTTCCACGTAGTGCCACCTTCTGTGTAAGTGTCATCAACTTGCGGATTTTGTGGAAAATTTAAAGCCATTGTATACCTCTCATAATATTTATTTGTTTGTTCTCAGAGTAAATGCTCCGCCTAATGATAAATTAGAAGCAACTGTCCTTGAACCTGTTACAAATCTTGAATCATAATTGTTTTGATAAAGTACAATAGGAATACCACCTTCTAAACTTTCATAATCAGTCCAATTAGCCGCATTAGGAGTAGTTGATTCTACACCGTAGTAAAAATCTGTACCTGGAATGCTATCTAAAGAATTAATCCAATCTTTAACTTCTCTCCAAGTCCAATCTCTGTTGTGTTCTATAACTGTAGCAATAAATCCTGCAGCTACTGGACAAGCTGCACTTGTACCGCCAAAGGCACAATCCCAGGCTCCGGGTCCATAATCAAAGTTGGCATATGTATCAACTCTAGGACCTTCATTGGTGTAAGATTTATTTGCGGCAAGAGTTCCATCTGCAGGAGTATAACAATCCATACCTTCTCCGCGGTCGCTGTATCCTACTTTTCCCTCTAACCCATTAACATAGTTATCGTCTAATGCTCCTATGTTAATAGTTTTATATTTTATAACGCCATCTGTATCTGTAAATTTTCCACCTTGTTGTGGGAACCCCCTTCGATTAGTAGTTCCAAAAACTTCTACACCAAATTCAAAAAGTGAACTATCTGCTAAACTTCCGCCGTTGGTTGTGGTAATATAATTATCGAAATCCGGATGTCCGTCATTTACACATTTTTGGTTACTGTTACCAGCAGCACAAACAAATATTACACCACTGTCAATTAATTCATCAAGTGCTGTAGTAAGTGAATTAGTTTTCATTTCTGATTTCCAACGTCCACCATCGCCTTGTGTCCCCATATGATCTAACCAGTTTATGCCGGTTTCTGTTGTATATGATACATTAGTAGTTGCACGGTGATTATAATATAAAGTTGTTGCGTTAGAAACATTAGCATTTGATGCGCTTGGAAACTTGTTTGAACGATATCCCCAACTGTTGCTCATAACTGTAGGATCTTTACTATTGTATGCAGGATTTTTTGGTTTCAATTGATGAAATAATTTTGTTAGATCAAAACCTGCTTCAATGCCAGTTCCGTATGAACCGTATAGATCTAACATCCATTTATTTGCATTGTATGCCCAACCCTGTGTTCTGCCATAAGTTAAAGCACCGCAGGGCGTTCCGTGTTCACCATCTGTTCCTGCAGGTTGAATTCCATTGCTTCCACTAACATTATTTCTGGTATAGGATGTACTCACACTAACTGTACCTGCACTTGCAAATTGTGAACTCCTTTGTAGAGGATTAGCCCACCATGCTAGTGCAACACTCTCTACCGGAACTATTGTGCCGTCCCAACGTGTTGTAAGCCTATCGGTAACGGTGACATTATATCCTGATGCACCTGCAACTGTTGGGTCACCTGTGTCTCCATCTTGGAATATGCTTCTAATTGTTGCAAGTGACGGTTTACTAATAACCGGCGCAATATATGTATTATGTAATGCATAACCTAGAGGGTTATTAGATTGTATACCCGCCGCTGTACGCATACTATCGCTCCATTCCGGACTAAGACTTCCGCCTGCCCATAAACTTGTATATTCAAACATACAAAAGTTTAGTAGATACAAGTATTCTTTTGCCGCTACTTCAAATGCATCTCCATCAGTCTTCCAAGCGTCTCCGCCATATCCTGACGAATCCCAAAAGCCGCCATCGTATGCTTCTACCATTGCATTATATAATGGACCAGTGTTCCAATCTGCACTAATGTAGGAATACATCTTTAATGATACTGCGTCTAGACCGTGCATATGTAGTGTATGGAATACGTGTTCAATTACTTCTTGTGCATCGTTGTCACCGTCGCCAGGTGGATCACCAGTTGAATTTAGATACCAAACCATATCGTTAGCAACGTGACTA
>Ga0129348_1000712_pt1 | contig 12021 bp, 8 predicted proteins | sample CPBDNA_4_FD_94424 | JGI IMG/M metagenome (GOLD analysis project Ga0129348, IMG submission 94424) | Freshwater to marine salinity gradient microbial communities from Chesapeake Bay, USA - CPBay_Sum_27_0.8_DNA | ecosystem: Environmental > Aquatic > Marine > Coastal | place: USA: Chesapeake Bay...
GTAATGAATTCAGGGATGCCAGAGTATGAAGGTGCACACTCTATAGCATCCCTGCTTAGATATCTCAGATCGATGGGAAATGAGATGTTGGATAAATCGAGACAGTATATTTAGGCAGCAGCCTTTAGCTTGTCGATTTCCTGATCTACTTTTTCCTTGATTGATTCGAGGTATTGTAGACGCTTAGTATCCGCATCTTTTTTCATTTCTTTGATTACAGCTTCGCTAACCACATAAACTGGGCTGCGGCTGTACATGTCTAACAAATCGAACAACATGGTTATCTCCTTTTAGTTGTCGTTAATTATCGGAGATATAGTTTTCATTTGTAAATAGTCAAGACTTATCGTGTACTTTTTGTACCGTAAACCTAGCCCGAATAGATGACCCCTTGTGCCGCTTGTAACCGGTCGAGGGGTTTTTCATTAGCTTGTATCCCCCGCCGCGCTGCTTCATCCAGTGGTAGCCTTTGGGGGCAGAAACCATCTTAGTAGCCACGTTTCTTCGCCTTTCCGCCGTACATCAGTTTAACACCACGACCCTTTAAGATATCCTTCTGGGTAACCTTGCCATCGCCTGTTAGGTCAGGAAAACCTGTCTTGCCGCCTTCTGCCATGCGTTGCACATTCATAGGTTGCATAGGCATGACGTTCATACCGGCAGCTTGTTGGTTTTGTTGGTTCTGGGTTGTACTCATGCTACCACCCATCTGTGCCTTTTTACGTGGCTTCTTTGCCATACCACCGTACATCATTGGCTTGCGTGGCATTCCACCGTACATCATTCCCTTACGAGGGCCGTTGTTGTATTGTTTCATTGTGTTTCATCTCCGATGTTTAGAACGTTTTCTCTTAAGAAGCGATATGGTGTTTGACCAGCAAATAGTTTACGAGCAGAAGATGCTTTTTCTGGCTGCGGTTCCATTCCGCGACTTTTTCTGAGCCGCGCTTCTTGTGCACGTGTTGGTCCTGCTACTACAGAAGTAGGCTTGTCTCCCCTCATTAAAGTATCCATAGACGGATTTAAAGTGTACTCTCTTCCGTAGTAGTCTTGGAAGGTCTTTTCTCCGTGCGTAGCCTGTAAATAGTTTGACTGCCATCCCATAGTTGCAGCCAACGCTCTACGAAAATTAACCTCCCGCTCTGGCGTAAATGGTTTTCCTGTCCGTATCATTTCTAGGAAGTAGTTTCCAAATTCAGGATCGAGCATAGCTGCACGAAGCATGTTGAAGTTTTTCATCCGACCTGTCTGAATCAAGGCTTCTGTACCAACCCAGCGCAAACCAACGGCACCACGCTGCCAAGCATACAAGCGGCTGGCGTAAGACTCTACGCTCAAGGCTTTAGGAATACCGTTGATTGATATTCGGGCAGCGGCATCACCTTCTAGCTCCGCAAGCAACCTAGATGCTGAGTCCCAAATACGATATCTTTTTTCTCCGATCATGGATTTTATCATTGCGGCTTTTTCTTCGTCACCCGCACCGATAGCATCTCGTATAGCTTTATGAGAAACATCGAATTCCTGTACGAGTATAGATTCCCCCTTCACGGCTCTTCCCATACCGACTACTTGCCTACCGGTGTCTCTAAAGGCTGTTGATGAAAGATAATCTAAATATACGTTTGCAAACACCTCGTTGATTTGTTCGTCGGTTGCGTCTTTTCCAATCGCCTTTTTTAAGCCTACTCTAATTTTTTCTAGTTCAACTGGTCCCATTTCTACCAGCCTATTACCTAGCTGACTCATTGGTGTGGAACGTCCTTCTAGCTGTTGCAAAAGAGACTGAAGTTTTTTAGTATCCTCGATCATTTTTGTAACAGGTTTTGTTGCTTCACGAGCGGCTGTTTGGACTGTCTTTTCTGCCTTGCCCATGTATGCGTCATAGTTTGCTTTTCCTATAGACTTTGCACCAAATGTACCAGCCCCGTCATCAAAGATCTTGTCTACAGTAAACATAGGACGGGTTTGTCCATTGTCCATAGTGATAACAAAGGCATCCTCTAGGGGTCTTAGTTTAGCCATAGCCTCGCTGAGAGTCAGACCTTCCCCTTTATTTATAAGATGTGACGATAACTGTGCTTGTAAGATGTCAGTGAATGCTTGTGTCGAAGGCGTTCCGTCCATGAACACATAACGAGGAGCATTTGTACCGTAAGCTGGTACACGAGTCCCAATTGCTTTTGCTATTCCTTGTACGAATGTAACGAGTTCTTCTGGGGTTTTGTTTTGGATTTGATTTATGTTTAGCCACTCTCGTGGAGCAACAGGAAGCTTGACACCAAGAATATCTCCCTCTGTAACTTCTTGAACATTCCTTTCCCCCCAAGCCATCCACTCAGGAATAGGATTGCCTTTTTGTGGATCGTACCATCTGCTTTTTAGTGATCCCCAATTAAGCTTTGCGTCGGCTAAAACCTGATTAACAGGAACGAAGCTTTCCTCTCCTGCTTGAGAAACTTGACGAATGTGAAGCTGTGTATTAGGAAGAACTCTTCCAGAAACGTCAGTAAATTCCATCTTAGATAGATGATCCTGTAACATTTTTACAGCACCTAATAGCTGGTTTCTGGTGTTTACATCAGCAACCATTCGTTTTGTACTTGCAACTGTTCTCAATGACTTTTCAAGTTCGAGAATTTGATTACCTGACAGGCGGAATGCGTCGGGAAGAAAGGCATTCTGTTTGGCAGCATCGCCAAGAACCCACTCCATAGCGCGGAGCTTTTTGCTTTCGCCCTTCTTTACTATAAAGCTGGGGTCTTGATTTGAAATAGATTCAATTAAGTTGTTAACCGCGTCATCTAGAGTTTCTTCTTCGCCCTTTTTAAGAAGAAAGAATTGATCTGCAAACTCCTCAAAAGTTTGTTTTAGCAGATTCTTATCGCCTGCTGCTAGACCTTTTTTGCGAAGTGCTTCTAGGGGCACTACGCCTGAAGGGGTTGCTTTAGGGCTAAACAAAGTTTGAAACACATCAGTAACAGATGCTTGAGCAGAGCCTTGTCCGACCTGTGCAAAACCTCCCTGATTATCTGGAATATAAAAGGTTGCGGGTTGTCTAGCTGTACCCAAAGAAGCAAACTGCTTTTGTATAGCTGCTTTTTGAGTTCCGTGTACCGCTTCGAACAGAACAGCCGCCAAGTCTCCGGGAGTTGCGGCACTACCTAAAGCAACGGGTTCCCGTGCGCCTTGTGCAATTACCTTCTCTGCTCCTAGTGATTCCGTATAGTCTTTTACTTTTAGACGTGCAGCATCTACGCTCGAAAGCTCAGACGTTATTCTTTTTGCTGTTGCACTAACTGCCTGTGCCGTAGCCTCTTCGATTTCCTTTGCAACTCCCGCAAACTCCGTATCAGGAAGATTCAGGTTTTCATCGATTTGAATCTTGTGTTTTTGGGCAACGGCTATGGCTTGTTCAAAGCTCTGAGGAATGGTATCAATATCGTTGAGCTTTCCGCCGATAATGCTCGTTCTATTTCCCAAGACCTTGCCTAGAACGTGTTCAACACCATCAATAGCAATTGCTTCCTTTACAGAAGTAAGCTCATCTATAGACTTTTCTGTGTTTTGAATCGCTGCGTTCACAAACCTATAGAAGGTTTCCTTTGCTCCCGCAATATCTGTCGTGTCTAGGTCGTACATACGCTCTCGAAGCTCTGCAATCAACTGCCTTTTTTGTCCGATGAGAGCCTGTATAGCGTCGTTTGCTTCTGCGCCATTTGCCATTTGACCTGTTGAAATTTGCAAACGAGTTACATCTTCTAGGGCCTGAATACCAACGAGTCCGCTTATCTGTGCAAAACTAAAGGCCAGATCTTCTTCAGGAACGCCTGCTTCAATGAGGTCGTCTACCAGCTTTACATACATATCTCCACGAGCCATGAGTTGCTCTTGAATCTCAGGAGAATAATTTTGAATGTTTTGAGCTAGGTAATTTCGAACTCTACCGCTCAGAGGCTTTGTAGTGTCTCCTGTGAAACCTAACTTTAGCCTATTTACTTGCGTAGCTGCAGCACCGATAGGATTCTTTAATATATTAAAAGAACTATCTCTAAACGCAATTGACATACCAATTCCCGCAAAAATACCAACAAGCTCACCCATAGGAGTACTACCTAGAGCAGAAGGATCTTGTTCGTCGTTTTGCTGAAAGAGGTGGCCTACCGTTCCGGCACCTATAACTAGGTACCTGTCTACTCTTTTCGCGTCACGAATAAACGGCGGAGCATAGCTTCTTTTTCTTGTTTTATCTAACTCTTTTGTAGCTTCATCTAATGCGTTCGACAAGGTTTTGTGTTTTTCGTAGTCGGCAACATTTCCCCCACCGGTTTTTTTTATTCTGTCAGCTACAGCTTCTCTTCTTCGAGCGAGTGAATCTACAAACGCCTGTTGCTTGTAAACTTCAGGACGTGAGCTTTCAGGAAGTTTTGCGTTTTCTATTTCCATGTTTTGAGAAATTCTACGCTGAACAAGAGACTGGCGATACTTAAGGATCGGGCCACTGCCTAATATTCCGCCGGGTTTTACTTTTTCGTCGATGAAAGCTTTTAGCATAGCTTGAGGACTTCTTATGTTCCCTTGTTCTACGTTCTTTCTGATGTACTCTTCGAGTTCCTTTCCAGTCTTTTCTAAGCCACCCTTCTTGCCTGTTATTTCTCTGTTTACAAACTCTTTAAATTCTGCAGATACGTTCTTAGACTTAAAGACCTCCCGTGCAAGAAGAGCACGACTTACGGGTATAATTTCTGCTGCAGTCTTAAACAATCTTGGTCCAAGCCCTGTGTATGTATACATGAGTTCTTCGGCAACGTGAAGCGGCACATTAGCACCTATGCTTGCTAGACGTGCCTGTAGGTCCATTCCCGGAGTTACAAGAGCATTGTCCATCAGGAGTTGCCTATTGATAGATGAGCGTATGTCCATCGTGCCGACTTTTTCATCGTCTTCGCCTAGTCCACCCAGACGACCCACTACGTCTGCAATATCTAACGCCTCTCCTGCAAATGCTCCTACAACCGACATTGGAAATCTGATGTTAGCTTCTGCAGCAGCACGTGCTGCCTTGTAGGTATCTAGCATATCTTTTGAATCTATATGAAACTGAATAATAGCTGCACGAGTGCGAGGTTTCATAACTCCGGCACGAGTCAGTTTTTTGTTTAAGATACGGGCGTACAGAGGCCGTTTAACTTCGGGATCCAGTAAGTTGAGAGAAGCCATCATTCTTTCATCTGTGTACTGATCGATTTCCTCATCAGACATCTGGCTAAACACAAGTCTTCTGTATTGAACGTCGCTATCCTCAGACAGATTGTCTCCTACCATTAAGGTCGCTTCTTTTTCAGGCAAGAGTTCCTGTTCGAAAATCCAATTTTCAAACGGGATATCGACCTCGAGGTTATCTTTACGAACGTAACGACTAGCCCCAAAGTCGTTTGCTTTTTTTAATTTTGCTTGGAGTCCTGTGGTGCCAGCAAGAGTCATATACTGCCCATCATCGTTGTATACCCCCGCTGCATCTTCAAAAGACTTCGCAACGTTGGGGTTTGAAAAGTCTAGGACGTTTTCAATATAGACGTTTGCATACTTGCGAAACTCGTTTGTCATAACTGGCTTTGTATCTACACGAGGCTGTAGACCCGTAGAAACTTTTACATCAGTAAAAGGAATATTAAACGTACCCAACTCTTCAGGAGCAAACTCCGAAGTAAACTTAGGTACGCCCATGACGTTGGTTTCTATTCCGGCGTACGGATCACGCTGCGGTGCCGCAACAGGCGCAGAAGTAAGAGGCATCGTCGTTGCCGTTGCTATTTCCCTGACCTGTTTTTGTTCTGGATCTAGACGAGCTATTGCAGCTTCCCGCGCAGCAGTTTCAACTTCACGCTTTTGTTTCCGCTTTTGGTCGGTTGCGTCTAATAGTCTACGCATTTGATCTGCAGTCATATCAGCCATGTTTTACTACCGTTTCTATTGTACTATATTCGAAGATTGTTTACGTATTGATATGATGTATCTATTTAGTTCGCTTTTGCCTTGAAGAAGTTTTTCGGCATCTTCTGCAGTTTTGATATTTTCAGCACCGATCACGCCTTGTGCTGTTAGTATGCTTTTCAGCTTTGTTAGTTCGTCTTGTGTAAGTTCACCTACTGGAGCAGCCTCAATAGATCCCGCTGGGGGTACGTAGTCACGATTCACATCTCTGAGCTTTCCGGCGACAGCAAATGCTGTGATACCCCCTGCCATACTTTCTCTTGAATACTTTTGAAAGAGCATTGCTGACATAGCTTTACTAGGATTGCCAGAGGAAATATCTCCGTTTATAAGAGATATTTCTGAAGCCATATCCCTTGCCGCTTCTAGAACTGCAATTTCATTTTCAGGAATAGCCAGCGCATTGCCTGCAGAAAGAGCATCGAGCATCAACTTTACGTCTTGATCAGATATTGTACGCCCACCAGTTCCGCCTTGAATTGTGGCGGACAAAGAATAGGCTACCATGTACCTGTAGAAATTTCTAAGGGCAAGGTTTCTTGCAAGACCACTGTCTCCCGCAGCGTCTAGTTGAGTTTTAATTGCAGCAAGCTTTTCTCTGTTAGAGGCACGTGCTGCTCTTTCCGCCTCCATAAAAGCATCTACAGTCATGCTTCTACGTTTAGCTTCCTCTGCAATTTGTTCTGGAGATGCCGTATCTAAAAACGAAGTATAACCGTTTTTCCCGTGAGCAACATCATCTATAACTGTCGACGTTACTTCAGTAACTTTACTTACTTTTCCAAGTATGCTTATCTTTTCTGCGCCTGCTTGAATCATACTCTTTAAACCGACGTACGGCAGGTAGAAGTTTGTACCTATAAAGGTGTTTATCTTGTAGGGCTGAGTACGAGCATCATCCGCAAAGAAAGTGCCTATCATGCTGTCCATGAGAACTCGTGTTCGCTCACCTGATCCAGCTTTTCCTGCGGCATCTTTTTTAAAATCTTGAAATGATTTTTCGTCAAATCTCGCCTTTAATGCTCTGTCGTACAAAGCTGCAGGACGAAGAGATTTTTCGCTCAGACTGCTATCCATGAAAGGGGTTACTACGTTTCGAAAGGTAAGGTAGTCTTCGCCCACATAATCGCCAAGATACTCTTCAATCTGCTCTGTATCAGCTTCTGGGAGTCTCTTATCTTGCGCGTATCGAAACATAGAAGCCAACAGGTTTCCACCACCAGCAGCTTGCGTATTAAGAAGCTTGGATATAAGTTCCATTTTTCGGTTGGTTTTTGCAGGAATGTTCGATCCGTCCGCGTCTTTTAAGATCTTTCCGTTTCTATCTTTTTCATACTCTACAAAGTCACCAAGCTTTGTTGCTATCTCTGGCGGTACGTTTGTAAGATCTACCTTTTTCCCATCTGTAGAAAGTACATCCACAAAAGCTTGTAGCGGTTCTTGGTACTTTTTGTCAAATCTGTAGTTTAGAAATGTGGAATTTTTAACAGTCGTTTTTGTAAGCCCGCTTACGTCGAGATCATCATCATACGCAGACAACGGTACATCTACTTGTACTTTTACTTGTGCAGAAGCTAGAGGGGTTCCGTCTTGCAAAGCCTGTCCTTGTAGAATAGCTTTTTCTTGAACTTTTCGTTCACTGTCAAAAAATTGATATTTTAGTTCCTGTTGAACCCCCGGTATTTGACCTAACGTTTTATATTTCGTCGCAACAAAGTCCATAAGATTTGTAGCCATATCAGGAGAAGGACCAACTTTAACTCCTGTATTCTTGTCTATAGTGTACGCATCTTCAGCTATGAGACGTGCAACGTTGGCTGCTAACCTTTCAGTCTCAACTGCTGATTGTTTTGACCAATCGATGTTGTTGGTTCCTTCTATTCTAGGAAGGTTTCCAGTTTCAAGAAGATTACGTACATATTGAAGAGTTGCTTTTGGTTTAGGGTCTCCGCTGAAATCGTCCTTAGTTAAGGTGAACGTTTCGTCTTTGCCGTCATTCCCTTTGTACGTGTATGAAAACAACGATACATTTTTTGCCGCGTTTGAAGCAGCCGCTAACTTTGACAACTGACCGCCAGCAACGTCGGCTTCACTGTAAGTTCTAGCACCAGTAGTCTTACTGGTTATGTATACGGCTTTTTTACCGTCCGTTGTTCTTTGGAGGTCGCCCATATCTGGATTTTTGTTGTATTCAGCTAACGGAACAGACTTGATTTCGCCGTCAATTAAAACATCAACCATTTCGGTAGGTAGATCTGTTGTGGCTGCACCTTTTACAAGCTCTCCTGTTCGTGTAGGCTTGCCATCTACTATCTTTACTTTTTCAAGGTTTACGTTCTGTGCCTCTTTGGGAACTCCAGACTTTGTTTTTGAAAAACCGACCTCGTTGTTGAGTTCGTAGGTCCACATAGCAGTGTCTACAGTATCAGCTTTCTCTGGTTTAATAGGATCTGCTTTTCCAACCATAAATTGCTTTTCGTTTAGGCCGGAACGTATGGCATCCTGTTTTTTTGCAGAACGTCGTACTGCGCTGGTCAAATCACCACCCGCGTTTTTGTACGCTGCCATACTAGGGGCAATAATCATATCACCGGTTTTCTTATTCAGTCCGGTAATCCAGTTTACTTCGGGATCGGATACCTCTTCTACAAAAGGATTTTTTTCATAAGAAATTTTACCGTCCTGTGATGTGGTTCGGTAACCTAGCAGAGTAGCACTGCTTTTCCAGTCATTCGGTAGAAGGTTTACATCTGTTCCAAATACGCTCTTTCCCTTACTTTTTTGGATTATTTCATCCTCAGATCCCGTTATGAAATTGTTTCCGACCTTCTGGCGGTATATGGGTACCTGTTTTGGCAAAGGTTTTGTTGGGGTATATTTTTGAAATTGGTTTCCTGCCTGTATCATAATCATACCCTGACCAGCCAGTTGGTTAAACTCAGGGCTGTCAGGTGAAATTGTTCCCCCACCTATCTTTATAAATTTTGGCGCATTTCTTTCTTCGAGACGCTTTTGGTCTTCTATTTCTCGTTGTCGATCCTTGTTTGCCTTGTAAAATTTTGAAGCCGCGTAGGCAGCTAACAGAAGTGGATTTGGCATGATCCTATTCTCCCATTCCTAAAAACGATGTTTGTGCAACTGTTTGCTGTCTTTCGTCCATTTCTTTACGAAGACTTTCTTTATATCCTTGTAGACGAGTCTGTCGGTTTAGTTCTTCATTCATTGCTTCAAACATCTCAGGATTTCTAACTTTCATAATTCTAAAAAAGGCTTCGTCTGAAACTTGCTCTTCTTCGTCCTTCTCGTTGAACATCTCTGGTTCGATACCTTCTTCGAGAGCAAGGTGATAAATATACAAACCGACGGCAGGCTTGATAAGCTCCGCAACGTCTGGCGTGTAATACCCATTCATAAAGCCTTTGAATGATATTTGATTTACAAGTTCTTCTACTGTGATGCCCGCCATCAGTAGCTTCAGTACACCGTCTCGACTCTTTTCGTTATCAAACTGATCGACGATGTAATCTACGGCATCATCTGGATTAGAATATACAGGTGGTTGCTCCCACGGCCACCTTCCCGGCTCATCCGTCAAGGAGTTACCCGGAGGTGCACCTATAGCAGTAATCTTGTCAAAAGCCATTATTATATCACTCTTCTAATCATCTGAGGCTAAACTTAATTTCTTTTGGCGGGTAGCTGTTCGTTTAACTTTACTCGAACCTAAAGTAGTAGATCCAGTATAAGCAGTCCCAGTTCCTACTGTTCTACGAGGTATACTTTCTGCCCGAACGAGACCTGCAAGATAATCACGCATCTGCGGAGTTTGTAAAGCATTTGCAACTCTTCCGCTTTGCCCCAAAGGTATTTGACCAGCCTGTCCAGCAGCAAAATCTCCGTATCTTCCATACTGAGTTGGAATTCGTTTCACACCTCTCATGCTAGGTGGTTGTTGAAATTGCTTACCAAACATAGCACTCAACGCAGAAGAGGCAGATCCTGTTCCGCCAGTAAAATCGCTAAATCCCTGTTTTATAAAGTCTGGAATATACCCTGAAACCGACGATCCGATGCTGGTGCCTGAAAACGGAGTTACACCGACGGTATTCAAAAACGATCCGGCGAAGGTATCCCCCTTAAAGTATTGATTTTCCGTTCCTTCCATTCCGGGAACAGTTTCTCCAAAAAAATACTCTCCGGCTATGTCAGCACCTACCAGCATAGCTCCCTTTTTAAACCAATTTTGTTCCCAAAACTTTGCCATACCTAATCCTTATGCAGTTTGATTGCTACTACCACCAGTGAAGAAATTATCTATCATTTCTATTGTCAACCAATCGTCGTATTGATCATCATACAAATCTTTATCTCCGGCAATTTGTGCAGATTGCATAGCGGCATTGTGCGCTCTATCCTTTGCGTTTTCAGAAATTTTCATATTCCATGACGCTTGATCACGATAGGCTTGCCAGATGTTGTTCATAGCATTTTGTTGGATGCCTAAAAGATTCATCACATTCAAGCGATTTGCTTCGTTCTGTGCGGCAGTATTTGCTGTGTTGACGTTTCTGCGCCAAACAGCGTTACTTTGATCAATTTGTAGACGCATGTTTGCATTGAACTGGTCTTTGGTGGTTTTCATTTGAGCGTTGAATTGATCGACAGCTATTTTGTTGTTGATGTTAAACTGCTTCAAACCTGCGACACGATTCAAGGATGCGCTCTCTATATTTGCCCCTAGTTCTGCAAAAAACAAATCCACCTCGTTCTGGGAACGGGCGTTGAATTGTTTAGCAGCGTTGGCTGCTGCAGCATCAGACAGAAGTGCGGACACCTTACTTTGATATGTTATTGTTTTTGATTGTTGTTCATTCGTTAAGTTTTGCAAATCTATAGCTAAAAACGCCTTTGCGTTATTCACTGCTGCCATCTGCCGATTATTCAAGTTCGCCGTATCCATAGCAGCGTAGGTTGCTGCATTTTGCAGAGTAGCCTGTTGTTCATTAGATAGGTTTGCTAACTGAAGAGTCTGATACCGACTTGCATCTTCAGACGCAACTTTTATGCCAGACTCCATGACTGCTTGTGTCATAGCAGCCGCAGCCATACTAGATGCCCCTAATCCTCTAGATGCCATAACTCCAGCTACAGAACGAACTGCCGGGGATGCCCACGACGGGAGAGGTTTTCCGTCTTCGATACCAGATAACAACTGCTCTAACTGAAACTGTGTCGTTGCTCTAGGGTCCATTGTAGCTGTAGCAGCTTTTGCAAGACTTGCCGGGGAAACGGTGCCTTGTGCGGCTTGCATAATAGAACCTTGAGATAAGGATCCTTCTGCAGCTTCTGCATCTCCTACCTTTGGAGCAGTTTCTTCTGCTTGGTAGCCTTTTGCTGGACCTTTAGCTTTTGGGGCTTTTTGAGCGAAGTCTTCTGCTTTTATTTCACCGGCTGCACCAGTTGTTTGTGCGCTAATTGTTTTTCCCGATGTATCTAAAAGTTCGTTCGTTTGAACTTTTTGGTCTTCTGGCGTATAGGTCTGTTGTGTTTCAAGCTCCGTTTGGGTAGCCTGATCTATCATCTTGTCCTTAATTTCTTCTTCTGATGCCATCTTAGCTGCCTTTTTTGTCTGTTCAGCCTTCTTTGCTTCTGCGGCTGCTTCTTCTTCTGCTGCCTTCTTTTCTGCGGCTTCTGCTAATGCTTTTTTTGCTTTTTCTGCTGCTTTTTCTGCTTTGTCAGAGATTTTTTCTAGAGTCTCTTTGAGTCCCATATCTAATCCCTACTCAATACTTTGTCCAACTTATCCTCAACACGATGCAAAGCATCCATTACCTGCCGCATATCATCACGCAGTTCCATGCGAGTTGCATAGTCTTCTCTTGTTTTATTCAACAAGATTTCGATTCGCTTCTGTTCTTTGGTGATACCATTAGCCCACCACGCACCACCAGCCAACACTAGGGCAAGTAACGTGTCTATTAAGCTGGTCATGTCCATCGCTTACCAACCAGCAGGTACTTTTTGTAC
>Ga0129348_1000715_pt1 | contig 12007 bp, 14 predicted proteins | sample CPBDNA_4_FD_94424 | JGI IMG/M metagenome (GOLD analysis project Ga0129348, IMG submission 94424) | Freshwater to marine salinity gradient microbial communities from Chesapeake Bay, USA - CPBay_Sum_27_0.8_DNA | ecosystem: Environmental > Aquatic > Marine > Coastal | place: USA: Chesapeake Bay...
TCGTGTCTTCATTAGTGTTATTTTGGGATCTGTTGAAAATTCTGCATCTTGAGGTGGACAAGTTAGTTGTGGTTGTTATTTGCATTTGACTGCTACCATTTGCCTGAATACAGAAATCATCGTTGCTCATAGCGTTAGTAAAGTTAAACTCAAAAATTCCTGTTCCTACATCTGTAGCGGAACTGTTATTAAAACTGTCATTTAAACTAATTGTGCCAGATGCGGCTAGTTGCCCCCACGCCTTCGCCAACCCCTGTTGCAGTTGCATTGTAACAGAACCTCCCTCAGAGGTAATCGTCACATCACCAGCCGTAGTCTTGCCAGTGAGTTTGTTTGTAATAATCTCACTCATGCTAAGTCTCCGAATACTGCACAATAACAATTTGTATCTGCGTGTGCGTTTGAAGTGGTGTAGACTTCTGTCTCAAACGAAGAAGCATTAATTATACCAGCAGCCATGTTTCTGTTACTTGGATTAGTTCCACTATGCCCAGCAGTACAAATAGGTGCATAAGTACTGTTTGACATTGCGTTGGTTAAGTTTACAGCGACTTCAGCACCGTCATCTGTCAGAGAAGACATATTTGCACTACTTGCTATACTTGGTGGATTAGCAATAGTGCTAAAGTTAATCCATGCTTTTGCAGTATACTGCTTAGTTAAAGCAATAGGACCGTTACCTGTCTCGTCACTAATTGTTGTTGCTCGTATGTTAGACAACTGACAAGTTCCCCCCTGTTGCTACGGTCAATGTTACTCCTGATGCCACCGTAATCGGTCCAGCCACAACGGAATTTTCTGTACCTAGTATTGTTACGTTAGTGCTTAGAGTTTGATCGTTTCTTCTAAACATACCAACGCCTGTACCTTTTACTTTACCACTGTTTGTAATGCTGCCAGTAAATGTGCCATCACCACCAGAGGGTACAAAGTCAGCTATAGGTATATCCTTTGCCACAACTATAATAGTAACAACATCGTTTAAGTTAGCTGCAGATGCTAGGGTTATAGTGTTATTGTTACTTGCGGTAAAGTCACTATCATCCATGAGTACGCCATTTACAAACACCTGAAACTCTCTACCAGTAAAACCTAATGTCTTACTGTTATCATCAGCGCCTGTAAAAGCTGTTTGACCTTGTGTAGCTGTGTACTCAAAGACAGACCTTGCGAAGGATCTAGTGTCTTGAGGCTGTGTTCCAATGTATGGCATTTATTTTCCTATGATGGTTTAGTAGGCCACGTTACGTTTTGAAGCACGCCCTCTCCATCTATAGTAGGAGTTTGGTTAGCTGGTAAATCACGTAGAGCTTGTCTGTAGGTTGTACGATCAGAACTCATGGTAAGGTCACTTGATGCCCACCAGTCTGTTGCAGCTAATCTACGATCACGCTCTTCACGTAGTAACCTCATTGGTTCTGCATTTATTAGTTCAGTCTTCTTGGCTGACACAGCAGACCAAGTTGTACCAAAGTCATTAGGGTCAGAACTCTCAATAGCAGAACCATTAGAGTCTGTTCCTGTCACTTTAGTAAACATACTGTTGAACTCAGTTTCGTTTGTAGGCTCTCCTCGGAGAACCCATTCGGTTATCCCTAATGCGTTTAGGGCGTTAGCTACATCTGTCATTTGTTTCTCCTATGCTATAGCTTTTATTGAAAGGTAAGGTACGGTAACATCGTTACTGCCAGCACTTGTTCCATCCCACCAGTTGTTTTTGTGTAATGCAGCTTCATAGCTGCCGCTATATTCCCTAGCTCTCATTTTTAAAGTTCTTGCACCTGTCCAGCTTTTTAATTTTAAATTTGCAATATCGTCAGAAGAAAGGCTGCTATCTATTAAAATTGGATATTCATATACAATCCTGCCAACAGTGTGGCTATTTGATTGGTACGCTCCTGCATGTGTTCTTCGTCCAATAGTCACATCAGTACCATCTATATTAAATTGATAATGACTAATTCCTCCATTTTCTGTAGCTTTATAATGAAAAGAAAAAGAATACACAACTGTTTTTGTTCCTGCAGGAGGAGTGTATGATACAGTTGATCCTGTTATGTCTGCATGACTTGTTGTTAAGTTTTGTATTGCTGTTACATTTTCAAATGTAATTCCTGAAACAGTTCTGCCATCACAGGCTCCATGTATCTCTTGTAACACAGTTCCTGGACTAGTTATACCTAAGCTGCTAATAGAATGTGTAGCACCTGCACCAGTTTGTAGGTTATCAACTTTTAAGATAGAACTCATTGAGCTATCTCCATAAGTGTTAAAGTAGAGATTGGTGTTGAATTGTAGCTAGTACCATTACTATCATTATGATCTCTATTTAAGTAAACGGTAAGGCTTGTGCTATAACCGCCCATGTCTAAGCTATATATAATCTCACTTGTAGTGGCAGGGCTATCTAAAAAATCAAAAGCAACAGACGAACAGCGATATGGAGTGTAAGCGTTACCTGCCCCAGCATCATATCCAAGGGTCATCCAAGTTGATCGTGGTCTAACACCACGAGCATCACCTATGGCAATAGCAGTAGAATCTCTTAATATTCTACCTTTTGCTTGATAATATTGTTGTCCTACAAATAATGAACCTTTTACAAGTATTTTACTAGTTGTTGAGGTTGGAGTAATGGCTGTTCTAAAGTCAGTCATTTCAGCAAAACCACTACCTACTGTTGTAGAAAAAACATTACTAACAACAGTTTGCTTTACTTGAATAACATGACCAGGAATAGCTACGCCATTACCCGAAGTCTTTTCGTTTATGGTATCTACCTTCAGAATGCTCATTGTGCGATCTCCATAACCAATAAACTATATGAAGCCCTAGTATGACACCAGACTGTTGATAAACCATTAGCATTCATATAGAATGGCTCAAAAGTGTATGCACTCGCACTTGTAATATCAACTTCATGCGTTGAAATCATAGGACCATACACGTTTCCACTGAAACCGTATCCAATATTATAAGGTGTATTAGCAGCATCTACACCATCTACAAAATTATAAGAACCAGAGCCTATTTTATATTTCATGCAGCCAGCAGCATAAGAACTGTTATTGCCTCCATAATGCATTGAAACAGTCCAAGTAATTATAAATTTATTGTTAGTACTTAGAGGAGTTAAGGTACAAGTTACTCCTGAACCAACAAGACTACTACTGGAAAAAGTTTGATGGGCCGAAACTTGATGATTATATGTATGCCCGACTTGTACGACATGCCCAGGAGCAGAAAAAGATTGACCGCTAGGTACAATAATTGTATTTGCGTTAGCTCCACTTGTTGGACCTTTTAAATTTTCTACATGTAATGTACTCATAGTATTGTTAAGTTCCCTTCTATGGTCAATGTCACATTACTTGAAATAGTCAGAGGTCCGTTACAACTGGCATTGAGTGTACTTGGTATGGTTGCATCTGTACTCATAGTATTCTCATTAGTTTGAAACAAAGCTGTCTTCATTGTGTTGTTTGTTGTATCGTATATTGGCGCTCTGATGCTGCTACTAAATGTACCACCGCTAGAAAGCGATGGCGCATCTGCTACACTAAATATATTGTGACATACTATAGTTATCTCATCGTTTAATGCTGCTGCTGTGTCTAACACTACAGTACTTCCTGAAGTAGCCGTATAGTCTTCTGGAGAGAGAAGCACTCCGTTTTGATATACGTCTATGAATGATGAACCAAAGTATACAGCACTAAATGTAGTTTGTCCAGCACTAGCTGTATAAGTATGCGCTCTTCTTATACCTTCTGATATGCTTTGTCCAATGTATGCCATTTACTGTGCCACTTCCATTAACCTAAAAGTACTAAAACCAGGCATATCGCCACCACTTCTATTATTTACAAACATATTATAACTACTACTACCCCACTTTGAACAACAAGCAACGGTATATGTTCTTTCATCTGTATTGCCAGCCGTTTCAAAATGCTGTAGTGAAACTTGCATAACCTGAGAAACTTCACTTGTTTGAACTTCTGGCATATATTGTATTAAGTGTACGTTATTTATACCAATATTAGTACTAAGACCTGTTACAGTGGTAGCTCCGTCTTTTAAGAAAGTATAATTAGTAACATAAGTATTTGTAGTAGGAATTGTTGAATCCATAATAATCAAGTTGTTTGCATTTTTAGGTGTTATTGTAATGGATAAACCTGTAATATTTACAAGTGAGCTAGAGTTTATTGCCTGTGCATTTACTGTACTTCTTGCATTATGAACTGCTACTATATGTCCAGCAGGAGTAGTTAATCCAGAACTAGCGTCTACTGTTCCAGAAAAAGTAAAACCAGCAGCAGCAGTTGCTAGATCGTGTGACTTACCCATTAGGTAATCTCCAGTATACTCATCATTACATCACAAGAGGAGGCTGCACTTGATGTCACCTTAATGCTATCGCCTGTTTGCAAGACGACCTTTTGATCACCTCCCACAACAACAAGTGAGCCTCCACTAGGAACCGTAGCTGTCTTAACTAAGAATGTTTCGTTAGAACCATCGCTATGTACTACATCAACTGTTATAGCTGAGGTAGTTCTGTTGGAACAAGACAAACCTATTATAGTTGTCTGTGTCGAGCTACCAACCGTGTAGCTTCCTACAGTCGTTGCCGATGTTCCTATACTACGAGAAGTCTTTCTAAGAAATGTATTTGCCATAATATTATCCTAAAGCTATCGCCATTGCAACAGCGGTTCCTGCTGGATCACCTGATGGGTTTGCCGCTATCCTAGCATCAACCCTAGCGTTAGTGTAGTACAAGTTGGTAGACCCTTCAGAAAGATTATCTGTGTCGTGATTACCTAAAGTAATTATAGATGCTAAGTCGTGATCACCTGATGCAGGATCAAGGTGAGCAGCAACGCTTGCAGGTAAAGTTATAAATACAAATTTATTTCCTGCTGAAAAGTTTGTTGCTGATCCACTGTTTGAGCTAGACAGTACAGTTGTACGTGTCAGTGTGTTGGTTCCGCTATATGTTCCTAGTCCTACTTCCCATTCATCTGCACCGCCTGAATGTACTATCGCATAGTAAGTAGTGTCATTGGTAGACATAACAGAAGCAAAGGTATCAAACGTTGCAGAAGCACCAGCAAGAGTTAAGGCTCCTGTGCCTGTGGTGGTGGTAGTTTCTCGTACTCTGTCTTTTAGTACTAATGCCATTTGTTTACCTTTAAGTTATACGTATAACTGCGTTGGACGCATCTGCAGTAGGAAAGATTACCGTAAAGTCACCTGCAGTAGAAGATACAGTAGAACTGAAAGCGAATATAGCTATTGCTTTATTACTGGCTGAACTGTTATATATGATAGCCCCACCAGCCGATATAGTCAAGTTGGAAAAGACTTCATCTGCAAAGTCTACAAATGCCGTAGTTCCCGATAATGTAATTGTAGCCGAATCTAGGTTTTGCCCCCCTGCTGTATAGTTTGTGCCTGTAGCTTCATCTGAGTTACCTGTGATGTCAGAGTAGTTAGTTGTAGCTGCACCGTATGTACCTGTAGGGGATGGCTTGATTAACGCTAGTTTTAATGTATGTGTGTCTAAGTCGTGAACACCCCCAAGTAGCTCTTGCTTGAAGCTGTTGCACATTGCTGTAGTAATAGTACCCATGAGAATGTCCTTATGTTAAATGCACAAAGAGGCCACCGAAGCAGCCTCTAAGTTTATCTTATGCTTATGCTACGTTGTACTTAGCAGAAACTAGCGCCTCTGGGCGTAGGATCTTGCGACCGTATAGGTGCATACCACGTACAATGTCTGCAAATGAGTCAGGATCACGGTAGTTCTCAACCTTGTTGATCTGCTCTGCAGAGGCTACGGCTTCCATTTGACCTGCAAGGATAACACCAAAGTTAGTGTCTTGGTTTGCAGTACCTGCAGTACCTGCGCCTGTACCTTTTGATGGTAGAGAGTTAGATACATACACTTTAAAGCCATGAATGTTGTTTGCAACCAAACCATTCATTAGCTCACCATTGCCACCGAAGTCAGCATTGACTAAGCGTGAGTCTTCGTCTTTTAGTAGTTCGACCATGATTGGGTCAATTACTAACCAACGATCACGTGAATCAACGTTAGCTGTGTCCATCTTACGAGCCATACGTGCAATAACAGTTAACGGTGTTACTGTATTGTTTGGTATTGATGTAAGACCTGGTAGACGAGTAGCCAAAGGAATTGAGTGATCTGCAGCACCTGATGTAGTAATGCTTGAGAAGTCACCTTTCTTCAAATGGTTAGCTGTCAAAAATTCACCAGTTAGGTTACCTGATGTTGGGTGCTGGGCTGTACCTGAAACGGTAGCAATCTTTGCACCTGCAGTTGTGTAACCTGACATATAAGATAGAACGTCAGTGTCTAGTGAGTCAGCCATTTTGTACGCTGCTCTGTCTGCAGCTAGGCTTACGAAGTCAACGTGTGAGAACTGCTCTTCGATGTCATCCATTTTAAAAGCAAAGTAGTTAGCTTTGTCAATGGTGAGTGAGAAGTCTTCGTCTGCTAACTTCTGTACAGTTATACCTGTATGACGCTGTAGTGCGTTAACAGTTACGTCTGGTTCTTTTTGGATGCGTACAACGTCACCCTGATTTGCAATCTCTCCGAAGTAAGAGTTGTTTGTGATTGCGTTAGTCACGGCTGCTTTTCTTAAAGCAATCTGTGCCTGTTTGGAGTACATGATCGGGCTAAAGTTGCCTGAAAAGCCTCCGCTTGCCGATGTAATCATACTTAATCTCCTTATAGATATGATGTGAAAATTAACACTACATATCCACCGTGAAGAGGCTCTTTGTTTTAGGGTAGTCAGCTATGCTTAGAGAATGCGCTATCTCTTTTGCGCTGGGCCTATACTTAGAGGTAAGTCTTTTTGTGTGGCTAGTGCTTTGTAGCATACACACATTGGCTGTTGTGTATATGCCATAGTTTTATCTACGATGCTGTTTTTGTCAACTATTTTCTTGACACATCGTAAATAAATCTTCCGTTACGTTGAGCATCTAAGATTTCTTCTTGTCGCTTCTCGTACTCTCTGATATTCATTGCAGCTACCTCAGACTCACGAATCATATTGGCTGCTTCGTCTGGTTCTGGTATAGCTGCACTTTTTGTCTTAACTGAAGATGCTGCTGCTTTTTCTGCAGGTTTAGCTTTCTTCTTGTTAGTAATACCTTTGTCAACTTTATATAAGTCTATTACACGTGCTACAGACTTTGCATCATCCATATTTTCGTATAATGCATCTTGTACCCACTTAGGTTGATCTTCTGCCCATGTATGAAACGTATCATCTTCACGTATCTCTATGAAATCAGGATGCATTTTAACAAGTTCAGCTTCAGCTTTATCACGAGTTGCATTTAAACGAAGTTCTTCTAGTTCAGCCATACGAGTTTCTAACTCTTTAGCAGCAGACTTAGATTTTTTATCAGCAATAGTTTCAATAATACTTGCTACGTCAGGGTACTCTTTTGTCCAAGCATCTAGCTCTTCATCTGTCTTAGGCAATACAAGTTCTTGCTTTGCAGCTTTATTTAACTTTGCTTCTAAGGCTTCTATCTTTGCGTTAAACTCTTCTTCTTTTTTCTGAGAGTGTCTGCGTAGATCACCATAACGTTTCTTGAAGTTCTTTTCTTCAGGACTTAACTCAGTGTCATCTTCTTGTGCTTCTGCTTTAGGTTCTTCTTTTTGTTTGGTATCACTCTCTGCCTGTACTGGTTCAGCTTCAGGCTCTTCGCTACTGGGTTGATCTTCAGTATTTTCTTCATCTGTTTCACCTAGTGCTGCTTTTTTCATAGCAAGAAAGTCTTGTTCATCTTTCTTGATACGCTCTTCGTTACTCATATAGCCCCCTCTTCCCATTATTACTTTTGGGATATCGGGTTTCACTACTGGGTTTTTAGCCATACTGTTTCTCCTTATGTTGGGGTCAGCCGAAGCTGAGTGGCCTTATAGTTATTTGGATTTTTTCTTCTTGCCTTTTTTGGTAGCTAATCCACCTTTGTTGCGACCTCCACGTTTAGCTGTAGGATCAAGACCTAGCCTTGTGGCTGCAGAAGCTGCAGATTGTCTAGCTGCGGCTGTTGCTTGTGGAGAGAAGTCAAGAGCGGTTTTTCTTCTGTCTCTTTCTTTTTTATCAGGTTGCATAATCTGTTCGGTAGGAGCAGCAGTAGATAAGGCTTCTTCTACTCTAGTTCTTGCTGCTTTCTGTTGAGGTGTACTAAAAGCGTTAGCAGCAGCTTCCTGTGATATTTTCTTAGCCTCCTCTATTGTTTCATCAGAAAATAAATTTGCTTGTCCCGGAACTTCAGGTTGATAAGGTTCGGGTATTTCTGGCTCAACGTTAGGTATTTTTGTGCCACTTTCTTCCTGTGCGTCAGGTGTGTAGGCTATACCTTGATCAGGAGCTAGAGTAGGATCGCTGTAGTCTACATCAGGCAGTACTGGTTTTGGTATCTGAGATGCAATTCTTTCAAACTCTTTACCTGTAGCTTTATCTAATAAAGTTTTAACTAAACCAGGTTCTTCTCTATTCATAAGTTCTAATAAGTTATTTAGTCTCATCTTATCTACTTCAGAAGTATTAGGATCTTCTATTCTTCTTTCTATTTCACCTTTAGTTCTTCTAGTTTGATCCCACATAATAAGTTTAGTTAGAGGACTTAACCCAGCAAAGATTTTGCTTCCCATAGTTCTCTGATCAGCAATCATAGCTTTTAGTTCATCTATAGATAACTCTTTGTAGTTCACAGGAGTAGGTGCTGGTGTTGATGGTTTATCTCTATCGCTAGAAGATTGTTGTACAGGTTGAGGGGATATACCGTCCATAGTAGGTATAGATGAATTAATTATTGTGTTTAAATTAGTTGATGGACCTACAGGGTAATAACCTTCAGGTATTTCCATTTGAGGTACACCGTCAATAAAGGTTACATATATTCTGTGACCCTCGTCATTCATATATTCTTGAACATAAGTTCCTGTCTCTTCCATGTGAGATAAGTCGAAGCCACCCTTTTGAGAATAGAACGGTTCTGGATTTACAAGACCGCCTTCGTCAAAATAGTTAAAAGGGTTAAGAAGACCTAAATTAGGAGCTATAAATTCTTCATATCTATTTGTTCCATCAGGGTTGGTTGTAAAAAGAGGCTTATTATCTTTTTTTACTCTTTTTTCTATTTTATTAGAGTCTTCACCACCCCACTTACGTGCGCCACGTTCTATAAAATTTCCACCAAAGCCCAAATCTAATTTAGCACCAGCAACTTCTACTCCTGGTCCTGTAAAGCTGTCTCCTCCTTGACCAACTCTACTTTTTAAATAATCTGCACTGCTCATTCCAGCATTAGGATCAACTGCTGCTACATTAGTTGGCGCTGCTTGAGTCGCTGCTTGAGTCGCTGCTTGTTGGGCTGCGGCTTGTTGGGCTGCTCTCCTCCTATCTGCTCTGTCTTTTCTATTTTTATCCCTGACAGATTGAGCTTTCATAGCAGCGTTATGAGCAGCTTTATAACTTTTTGAACCTGCACCACTCATGTTTCTAATACCTGCTCTTGACATACTACGTGCTGCTGCTTGCGCTGCAGTCATACCACCTGCAGCCATTTCTACAGGCTCTTCATCATCCATGACATTTAGATCTTCTATGGTTAATTCTACGTCCATGTCTTCTTCTTCCATCATGGGTTCTCCACCCATACGTCCATCTGCTGCCATCTGAGCATAGCCCATCTTAGCTTCAGCACGTAAGTCTTCGAATAGTTTTACACCGTGAAAGTTTACGACATCAGCAGGAATAACTATTTCGCCCTCACTGAGGTTGGCTGGTATATCATCTCTTACATTTTCTGCAGTTGAACCTAAAGGTATTTCATTACCAGAGACAGGATCGACGCCTATTGTATTGTCTGGTACTTCTCTACCAAAGTTCATTTCCATTTGATCTTCTATTGCCATGCCGCCCTCACTGAATCCTTTTACACTTTTAGTAGCTGTTATTATTTTACCTTTTTTGGTAACGTTACCTTTTCCAAATACCTGTTCTATCAAAGGTACATATGCTTGGGTCTTTTCATTTCTTTGATAGCCTTTGGTTGTAACTTTTCCTACACCTTTACCATCGCCTTCGTAGACAGAAAAATGTGCTTTACCATTTGGCTTTAGTGCATTCTCTGCTTGTGTAGCTATATCAATAATGTTTTTATCTTCTTGTATAACATTTAATACATTATGAGACATAGCCATGTCAGCCTGTCCATCTCTTACAGAGTCAACGACTGCTGCATTATGTTCTGGTGTTCTATTAAATGGATCGTAAACTTTTACAGTTGCACCTTCTTCAGCAGCATCTTCTACTAGGTTGTCAAAGCGCCCACCACCAATGTCAACAATAACATCACCATCTTTTATTTCACCACGTTTTTTTAATTCATTATAACCTGCAGGTTTTTTACTAACATTTATAGATGTATCTGCTGAGTCGTAAAGTTGTTCTGGGTATGACCATACATCTTTAATATTATCAGACTTCTTTATTAGACTTTTAGCAACTGGTCCCATTGCAGGTATGGCTGCACCTAACGCATCACCTGCTGCAATGATAGCTACTTTACCATAGCTGGGATCGTCTTTATCTAACTCTTCAGCTATTTCAACTGCAGATCCAACAGGAGTCATACTTACTGCTACATCTGCAGCTTTGACACTAGCAGGTTTTTTCTTTCTGTAGTCTCCTGTTAAAGGAGAAGTCAACATATCTAAAAAACTTTTTTGCTTTTCGTCATCCACCGTTTACTGTCTCCCTCAGTAACTTAAGCTTTCTAAGTACATCTATTGCACCCTGCTGTCTATATAACACAATAGAATCATTACTTGTTTCCATTGTACGTTGTCTCATATAAATTAAATCATCTATGTATTCTTGAAACTGTTCGTAGCATTCTTTATCATTGACCAACTGCTTGAGGTGCATTTCCTGTAAATCCTTGTTCTTCAGGTAGTGGTGCTGTACCCACTCCTATTTGTGAACCTCCACCTCCAGATGTATCAGCTACGTCCTGTACACCTTGACCTTCTGGACCTGCTGCTTGTGGTACAGGTGCTTGAAAGCCTTTTAGTATTTCAGCTTGAATAGCTGCGTCACCCATAGAGTTAGTAACCTTATCAGGATCTAAATCCATGCTCTTTGCAATCTCACGTATAATATAATCCATTTTTGCAAAAGGTGCAAGTACTGGATTTTGTGCAACCTGTAAAAACTGCATCAAGCGCTGGCTTCGTACTTCGTTAGCCATCAAGCTTTCAGTTCCAGAAGCATGTACTTCTAGGTCACCACGTATCTCTTCATCAAAGTCAAACTGCATATTGAATGCAAAGAATGCTTTACCTAATGGTCTGATTAAGTAGTCGTCCACATTTTTAACAACCGTTCTGATACTTCCGTTGGCAGCAGACATAAGCATACTAATACCAGAAGCAGTCCTACCAACACCTTGAACACCTGTTTGTCCGTGTGCGAATGATGGGAATCCCGTTGACTCATCTGCTAAGACCCTCGCTTTATCAAATAATTGCATGTTCTCACCTGCTACATTTGGAAACTTTGTACCAAAGATAGCTTGGCCTGGAGCGCCACCTTGTCTTCTAAAAATCTTTCCGGGATATACAGAAAGGTCTTGACCCGGAACTAGGTTAGTCTCATCTACTTCTATGATAAGATTACCAGAAAGAGCAGCATTATCAATAGCCATACGCATAAAACCATTCATAAGTGTTTGCGTATCATCCATGTTTTCAGCAATACCAACACCAAAGAATGAATATGGGTTGTGCTCGTATGGTACAGCATAGTAAGGTATGCGTGTAGGCTTGAATGGGTTTAGTACAAAACGTAGTACTTCACCATTACATATCCATACATTACAGTTAACTTCATCTAAGTCACTAAGCTCACTAGGTATATCTACACCATGCTCTTCTAGA
>Ga0129348_1000719_pt1 | contig 11982 bp, 14 predicted proteins | sample CPBDNA_4_FD_94424 | JGI IMG/M metagenome (GOLD analysis project Ga0129348, IMG submission 94424) | Freshwater to marine salinity gradient microbial communities from Chesapeake Bay, USA - CPBay_Sum_27_0.8_DNA | ecosystem: Environmental > Aquatic > Marine > Coastal | place: USA: Chesapeake Bay...
AAAGATTCTGGAGTACATTACTTACATTTCAATACAGAAGTGGGGTTGCTCAAGGGATTCTTGAACTATTGGATTTCTAACTTCCCTGATGTGATCACGGGTTGGAACGTCCAACTGTTCGATGTGCCGTACATTATCAAGCGTATCGATAGGATCATTGGCGAGAAAGAATCTAAGATGATCTCTCCATGGAACAGTATCTTGTATCGTGAGATCTATATCAAGGGACGTAAGCAGATTGCCTATGACATCAGTGGTGTCTCTTGCCTTGATTATCTAGAACTGTACAAGAAGTTTACGTATACAAACCAGGAGAGTTATCGTCTGGATCATATTGCCAACGTAGAACTTGGGCAGAAGAAACTTGACCACAGTGAGTTTGATACCTTCAAAGAGTTCTACACGAAAGACTGGCAGAAGTTTGTAGAATATAATATCATCGACGTTCGTCTGGTTGACCAGCTAGATGACAAGATGAAGTTGATCGAACTCGCTATCACCATGGCATATGATGCTAAGGTGAACTTTGAGGATGTGTACTCACAGGTACGTATGTGGGACAACATTATCTATGTTTATCTGTCTAAACGTAATACTGTTATTCCTCCCAAGCACGAGAGTAGGAAAGATAACAAGTATGCTGGAGCATATGTCAAAGAACCTATCCCAGGAATTTATGATTGGGTTGTGTCCTTTGACCTTAACTCCCTGTATCCACACTTGATCATGCAATATAATCTCTCGCCAGAGACACTTAAGGACTACAGGCATCCCACTGCCACGGTAGATCGTCTTCTGAATAAAGAGATTGAACTGTTTGATCTATGTGGTCAGACTCTATGTGCTAACGGTACGTTCTACGACACCAATAAGCGAGGGTTCCTTCCCGAACTGATGGACAAGATCTATCAGGAACGTACCATCTACAAGAAGCGTATGCTCGCTGCCAAGCAGCAGTATGAGAAGAAACCCTCTGTTGAGTTGAAGAAAGAGATTGCCCGCTGTAATAACATTCAGATGGCACGTAAGATTCAACTGAACTCTGCCTATGGTGCCATTGGTAATGAGCACTTTCGATACTATCGTCTTGAGATTGCTGAAGCAATCACAATGTCTGGTCAGCTCTCGATCCGTTGGATTGAGAACAAAATGAATGAATATCTAAATAAACTGTTGTCAACGGAGGATGTCGATTATGTCATCGCTAGCGATACCGACTCAATCTATCTTAATCTTGGACCTCTTGTTAATAAATTTTTTGGTGCTAAGTCTAGCGACAAAGCAGCAGTTGTGGGGATACTTGACAAGATCTGCCAAGAAAAACTGGAACCTTTTATTGAACGTTCATATCAAGAGCTGGCAACGTATGTTTCGGCATATGAACAGAAGATGAAGATGAAGCGTGAGAACATCGCTGACCGTGCTATCTGGACTGCCAAGAAGCGATACATTCTCAACGTGTGGGATAGCGAAGGTGTACGCTATGCCGAACCTAAGATGAAGATCTGTGGTATGGAAACTGCTAGGTCTTCTACCCCATCTTTCTTTAGGGATAAACTTCTCAAAGCTTATGAGATCATTATCAATGAAGACAATGATGTTCTAATTGATTATATTGATAGGGTAAAAGAAGATACTAAGAAAGAAAACTGTGTTAATATTGCTTTCCCCCGAGGTGTCAATGGTCTCAAGAAATACACGTCTAGTCAAGACATTTATACAAAGGGTTGCCCTATTCATGTCCGAGGTTCATTATTGTATAATTACCTTGTTCGAAGTAATAAACTTACTCATAAGTACCCTCTTATCCAAGAAGGAGAGAAGATCAAGTTTCTCTACCTCAAGACCCCCAATCCCATCCAAGAGAATGTAATTTCATTCTTCCAAGATCTTCCCCCAGAATTCAAACTAACGAAGTACATTGACTACACCCTACAGTTTGAGAAGTCATTCTTTGAACCGCTCAAGAATGTGCTAGAATGTATTGGTTGGAAGTACGAAAAATCTGTGTCCCTTTTATCCTTTTTCTGATATGAATTTCCTAGATACTGTTATCAAAGATAGCAAGAACGAGTATGCTTCCTTCGTTAGTGATGGGATTGCTGCTGGCGATATTGAATCTTACGTTGATACTGGTAGTTATATCCTTAATGCCATGGTTAGTGGCAGCATTTTTGGAGGGTTTCCTTCCAATAAGATTACTGCCCTGGCAGGAGAATCGGGCACGGGGAAGACTTTCTTTTGCCTTAGTGTCGTTCGTTCTTTCCTTGAGTCTAATCCTGATGCTGGAGTCATTTATTTCGAAACTGAGTCTGCTATTTCTAGGGCTATGATTGAGAGTCGTGGCATCGACTCTAAGCGAATGATCATTATGCCAGTGGATACGATTGAAGAGTTCCGAACTCAATCGTTGAGGATCGTCGATAAATACTTAGAACAACCTAAAGATGAACGTCAACCACTGATGTTTGTGTTAGACTCCTTGGGGATGCTTTCCTCTTCTAAGGAGATGGAAGACATTACTAATGATAAGCAGGTTCGTGACATGACGAAATCTCAACTTATCAAAGGTGCCTTCCGAGTTCTAACACTTCGACTTGGTAAAGCGAATATCCCGATGCTAGTTACCAATCACACCTATGATGTTATCGGATCTTACGTGCCAACTAAAGAGATGGGCGGTGGAGTCGGTCTCAAATATTCCGCCAGTACCATTCTTTTCCTCAGCAAAAAGAAAGAAAAAGAAGGAACTGATCTGGTCGGAAACATTGTTAAATGTGAGGCGAAGAAGTCCCGTCTAACTAAAGAAGGATCTAAAGCAGAGACGAGGTTGTACTATGACTCACGTGGACTGGACAGGTATTATGGATTACTGGAGTTGGGTGAGAAGCACGGAGTATTCACCCGTAAGGGGAATCGTATCGTTGTTGGTGAATCCTCTGTTTATCCTTCTGTTATTCTTGCTGATCCCGAGAAATACTTCACCCCCGAAATAATGCAAGCACTTGACGAATCGGCAAAGAAAGAGTTTATGTATGGATCAGAAGATTGAAACTACGGTTCTTAGGAACCTTCTCTATAATGAAAACTTTTACCGAAAGGTTGTTCCTTTCGTAAAACCAGAATACTTTGAAGACTATCATGAACGTATTATCTATGAAGAGGTATGGAACTTCGCTAGTAACTACGATACAGTTCCTACCTCGGAAGTCCTTATTATCAATCTTCAGAACAGGAAAGACATTACTGAAGAAAATTACCAGACTGCTGTTCAAACCCTCAAGTCGTTCGAAGATGCGCCTGTCGAGTACAACTGGTTACTTGACACTACGGAAAAGTGGTGTAAGGACAGGGCAATCTATCTCGCTCTACTCGAATCGATCAAGATTGCTGACGGAGGTGAATCGAAAGTATCAAAGGACGCGATCCCAGCAATCCTACAGGAGGCCCTGGCAGTATCGTTCGACGAACATGTAGGTCATGACTACGTTGAGAACGTACAAGAACGTTATGAGTTCTATCACATGGAGGAACACAAGACTCCATTTGATATCGACAAGTTCAATACTGTAACCAAGGGTGGACTGTCTAATAAGACACTGAATGTTGCTCTTGCTGGCACTGGTGTTGGTAAGTCTCTGTTCATGTGTCACATGGCATCTGCTTGTCTGTCACAAGGAAAGAATGTTCTGTACATCACTATGGAGATGTCGGAAGAAAAGATTGCTGAACGTATTGACGCCAATCTCCTTGACGTAAATATCAAAGACATCGGTTCTATCCCTGAGCAGATCTTCACTTCTAGGGTTGCTGAGATTGGTAGGAAGACACAGGGTCGTTTGATCATTAAAGAGTATCCTACTGCTTCTGCTCATGCTGGACACTTCAAGGCACTTCTCAATGAACTGTCGTTGAAGAAATATTTCAAACCAGATATCGTCTTCATTGATTATCTAAATATCTGTGCTTCGTCCAGGTACAAGGGTCACATTGTCAACTCTTACACTTACGTTAAAGCAATTGCAGAAGAACTTAGGGGTCTTGCTGTTGAAAACGACGTACCAGTCGTATCAGCAACTCAAACTACTAGGTCTGGTTTTGGTAATAGTGACGTTGATCTCACCGACACTTCTGAATCCTTTGGTCTTCCTGCCACAGCAGACTTTATGTTTGCTCTCATTAGTACCGAAGAGCTTGAACAGTCTGGCAGAATTATGGTTAAGCAACTTAAGAACAGATACAATGATCTTACTTACTACCGACGTTTCACCGTGGGTATTGACAGAGCAAAGATGAAGCTGTATAATGTTGAAGACTCAACCGATTCTGATCTACTCTCTGTGGACAGCGAGGACACATATGAGTCATTTGAAGATGTTTCTTCCAAACAATCTCGTCTAGATAAATTCTCTCAATTTGTTATCTAATTTATGTCTATCAATTTCTCCCGTTATGAAGAGTTCGTAGATGCCGTCACTTCGGATGCTTCTACTGATTTTGTTGCCCTTTCTGATCGACTTGTTGAGTTGGATCGTAAAGGTGCCAATATTGAACGACTGCTTACTGCTGGCGTTGGCATTAATGCTGAAGGTGGTGAGTTCCTTGAGATCGTTAAGAAGATGGTCTTCCAAGGTAAGCCTTGGAACGACGACAATCGAGAACATCTTATTATTGAGTTGGGTGACCTTATGTGGTACGTAGCTCAAGCAACCCAAGCACTAGGGGTTTCTTTTGAAGAGGTTCTGGAACGTAATGTCAAGAAGCTTGAGAAGAGGTATCCAGGTGGAAATTTCGATATTTACTATTCCGAGAATCGTTCTGAAGATGATCGCTAATGCTTAGTCTCTGGATCCACCTAGTAGCATTCTTTCAAGTTGTCGTGATGAATTGTATTCAACCTGCCAACTGGAAGTATTGCTATCGGGTGGACCAGTGGTTGATTCCAGATCTTGTAGAAGGATATGAGATCTGGACTCAACAAAAACATCCTTATCAAAATGAAAAGGATTATCTAAGGAAGGGTGGTCGAGTGGTTGAAGGCTCTAGTCTTGAAAACTAGCGATGTGAAAGCATCCGTGGGTTCGAATCCCACCCCTTCCGTTGTAACCTCCTCTAAATATTAGGGGAGGATTTTTTTATGGCAAAACAACCTGCTACTATAGCTCAAATTATAGCGTCAGTTCCTAAACCAGATAAAGAAGCATTGAAATCTATGCTCACTGAAGTTGGAACGTCTGGGTGGTTCAGACCCGAAGCGGGTGGATCTGGATATAAATGGCCTAGTAGAAAGGGTGGTACATATATGATATATGTCAACGATTCTATGATGGCAGAATTGAGAAAGACTCAACCCAATGGTAGGTTCTCTTTGGTTGGTGGTAAAGAAAGATGGACAGTACCAATAGGTGATAAGAATATAAGTTTTCAGTTAAGTCAAAAGAAAGGTGGTGGAGGTGCTGCTGATGCCAAAACTACTGCTGCTCAAGAACGAGGATCTACTTATATCTTACAGAGAGTTTTAGGTAATAATAAAAGATATAATTCTCCAGAGGATATTAGAAAAGATACTCAGGCATACACAGCATTACAAAAAATTTGGAAGTTGTCTCAATTAGAATTTGACGACGAATGGTTAGATGATTATTACAAGCAGCAAGAAAGAATGCTTAAGGAGTATTCCAATCCTAGATTCACTCAGTTTGTACGTGATAAAGGATTTATGGATTGGGTTACTAAAAAAGTTAGGGAAAAATATCAAATCTCCCAGAAAGATAACTGGAACCCAGCTGACATTTGGTTGATTAAAGATCAACCTAAAACTATTAGAATGATAGAAGACTTAATTGACGGAGGAAGTTCACAAACTCTTCAAGAATTTAATGCTATTCTTCGTCAGTTGTTTAGAGATGAAATTGTTGTCGGTGTATCACTGAAGAAAGTTTCTGGTAAGGTGGCACAGTGGGAGAAAGTTAATGTTAAAGAATCTGATTTTGAAGACTATAAGAAAATGTATTTTACTGTTGGAGATGTCAAGATAGATTTATCTCTGGGTAAAGATAATAAAGGTAACACTTCTTTTGGCACCCAAGACAGTAGAGTATTTGTTAATGCTAATAACTCTGTTTATAATTTTCAAATCAAAGCGAATGATAGTGCTGGATTTTCAAACCTGAAATGGGAACCAACCCAGCAGGGTGCTGCCGCCGCCCGCCTTGGTAAAGCGCCTGTGGATATGGTACAGAAGTTGATGATTGACTATGGAGTTCGCTTCGACAACAAGCATGGACAGTATCCAAAGAGTACCACGGACTTCCTCAAGGTCTCCGATGAGTATGCTACAATAATCAAGACACTGAGGCAGAAGGGGGTTGACACTGAAGTTGATGAGACCACTGCTGTCAACAACATTGCTGTCGTATTGGGATCTAAGAATGCTCATGTTGGTACATCTAAACTGATGCAACTTAAATTTCTAGATATTCTTATGGGAATGCAGGAAAAGAAAAGAAATCAGTTCATGACTGATATGGCATTCCTTGCTCAAAAGAAAGGTGAACGTTTCGGTCCATTTGGAAAACTCTACTGATGTCTAAGAATACTCACCTAGAACACTTGGAAGATAGCATTCTCCTTGATGGACATCAGGGTGCCAAGGATGCTTTTATGTTCCTTGATGAACTGGCACAAACTTTTAGTGGTCAGCAAAAGAACAGTTTTAAAATTACTACTAAGTGGGACGGTGCTCCTGCTATCTTCTGTGGTAACTATCCTGGCACTAAAAGATTTTTTGTTGGCACTAAGTCTGTCTTCAATAAAAACGCTAAGATTAATTTTAGAGATACTGATGTTGATGTAAACCATGGACATGCTCCTGGTCTAGTTTCTAAACTAAAAGATGCTCTTAAGTATTTCCCTGCCCTTGGAATCAACGGAGTAGCACAAGGAGATCTTTTGTTTACCGATGACAAGAAGATTGAAATGATCAATGGTGAGAGGTGTATCACCTTCACCCCCAACACTATTACTTACTGTATACCAGAGTCTTCCGCTCTCTATGAAAAAGCGAAGCGAGCAAAAATTGGCGTTGTCTTCCACACAACGTATAGAGGCAATACTGTTGATTCTCTGTCTGCTACTTTTGGTTACGATATAAACAAACTCAAAAAATCTGACGATGTTTTAGTGCTCAGTGCTGAGACTGGGCAGTTGGGTAAGGATCTTCTTATTACTAAACAAGAAGCACAAAAGCTTAAAAATATGAAGAGAGCGTCTACTGCTCTTCTTAGAGATGCTGCTAAGTTTCTAGATACTGTAGCAGAACAGATTGTGGCAAACGATCAGTTAACTGTGGGTCCACGCTTGAAGATCTATTTCAACACGTATGTCAGACAGGGACGACGAGTTAATAGTGCTGCTAACTTTGTACGTGATTTTAAAAACTATTTTGAAACGGAAGTAAAAAAAGCAGCAGACAAGGTAAAGACTCCTAAAGCAAAGGCATCTAAACTTGCCAAACTCTATGGTGGTTTGGATTTTATCGAAGCAAACGAGAAAGCACTTCTAAAAACCGTTGCCCTATATACTACACTACAGCAGGCTAAGTTGTTGTTTATTCGTAAACTTGAAAAAGGTGAGAAGATTAAAACCTATCTTAGGAGTGACAACGGATACAAGGTAACCTCTCCCGAAGGATATGTTGCCATCTATGAGGATTCAACAGCTGTCAAGCTTGTGGATCGTTTACAGTTTAGTGTTGCTAACTTCAATGTATCTAAAGATTGGGTTGACGGAAAATGAGTAGAGCAGTCTTTACCTTTGGGAGATTCAATCCTCCTACCATTGGTCACGAAAAACTTATCTCAGCAGTTGCCAAACAAGCAGGTAGAGACGATTACTTTGTTTTTCCTAGTCACTCTCAGGATAAAAAAAAGAATCCTCTTAGTTCTGAAGTGAAAGTGAAGTACATGAAACTGATGTTTCCAAAACATAAAGATAATATTATCCTCAATAAAGATCTAAAAACACCTATTAATGTTCTTCAACATTTACAAGGTACGTATGAGAATGTGACCATGGTTGTTGGTAGTGATCGTGTTGCTTCATTCCAAGGTATGTTGACAAAGTATAATGGTGTAGAGTATAGTTTTAGGAACATCGAAGTTGTGTCTGCTGGTGAAAGAGATCCAGATGCTGATGGTGCTACTGGCATGTCGGCAAGTAAGATGAGAGCAGCAGCAGAGAAAGCAGACTTCATGACATTTATGAAAGGTATTCCTGATACTTTAAATATTGAAGATAAGATGGCATTGTTTAATGAAGTAAGAGCGGGCATGGGAATTAAATGAAAAATTTTAAAGACCTTAAGAAGACAGCAGATCAACAACGTTTCCGTTTAAAGGAAGTATATCAACCAGGAGATTTAGTATTCAATACCAATACTGGCGAAAAGGGTAGAGTACACAGAGCAGGTCCTAACTATGTTATTGCTATTACTGAAGCTGGTGATATGTTTCGTGCTTGGATTACTGATATACGTGAAGTACAAGAGACTATAAATAAAGAAAGGAAAAGTAGTATCTTTACAAATAATGGAAAGGCAGAAACCAACGACTAGTGTAAAACATAATGATGAGTTTTCGAAAGCTCTAATGGATTCGTACACCCGTTGGATGGGTGGTGAGACGTTCCAAGGAACTAACATCTATGAAGAAACCTATCCAGAACTACAGAAGAAAGGTGGTGAAGATGACTTCCGTAAGAAAGATCCTAAAGCGAACGCTGGTGCTCCTGACCCCGCCGTTGATTTACGTACTGGTTCTGGTGTCAAACAGTCACACGGAGCAGAGATTAAGGACACCACGAAGGTGGTTGCCCGTGAGGAGAGAGAACTTTGTGAGTCATGTGGTAAAGCAAAATGTGCCTGTGGCGACAAGAAAGATATGAAGAAAGAAGAGACAGTCCATGAAGAACTGGTTGGTACAACTTATGAGTTTGAACTCGAAGGTGTCACATACATGATGGAGAAGAAGAAAGGTCTTGATGGTAAAGCTTGCTGGAAAGGATACAAGCAAATGGGCACCAAGCAGAAAGGTGGCAAGACTGTAGACAACTGTGTCAAGGCAGGTTACGAACCAGAAGGTCAAATGCTTGGTGAAAAGAAACTTGATCCTGTAGGTAAGGAAGATAAGGACGTTGACAACGACGGCGATCACGATAAGTCCGACAAGTATCTACTTGCCCGCCGTAAGAAAGTTTCTGCTATTATCGGCAAGAAAAAGAAAATGAAGGAAGAGGCAGAACTTCGTCAGGAGATCGAAGAAGAAAAAAAGTGAAATCGGCACACGTCGAAGTAATGCCTCAAATTGAAGACGGTGCCCAGCAAGATAAAGAAGAGAAGAAAAAACATAAGAAGTATGTTCTTAAGACTGTTGAAAAACAGAAGATGAAAGAAGAAGCAATTCAAGAAGTTGCTCCTCCTGGTAAAAAGTATGAGAGAATGGTGAAGCATATCAAAAAGAATTATCCAAAGGATAAAGAGGGTATCGCTTATGCTACTGCTTGGAAGCATAAGAATAAGGATAAATAATTCAGCACATCATGCTGAATTACAATGCTCTCATTCTTACTTCCCCTTGCCGCTAAGATCGTCAAGGATGCCGTTGCCAAAGTACCCGACAACGAAGAACTAGGAGAAAAACTAGTTGAGATCTGTATTCTTGTTCTAGAGAAAGCAGTCAAATTGACCAAGACCGAAATGGATGATAACCTTCTAGAGGTTGTCAAGAAAGCAATCGCCGCAAGAGAAGAAGCTCCTGCTGAATGATTCCAACCTAGGGGGACCTTCGGGTCCCCTTTTTTATAAATACACATAGAATAAGTAGTAATCTTTCGGAGTACGTATCCATGACCCTGTACAGCCGTGCTGAAACAGACGCACAAAGTTTGAAACTTCTCAACACGACTGAGAAGAATTCTGTAGATAAGTATGATCACGATAACACCCTGATCGTTGATGGCGATAGCACTGTTGCTGGTGCCCAGGGTTATTCGACTGCTGCTCGTAGAGTAGTCTTCATTGATGAAACTGAAGCAACTCTTGCTGAGAACAGAGAGCGTGGACTTACCGCTCCTGGTTGGTGGGAGTATTTCACATATACCGATTCCTCTGGCAACACTCGCCACAAAGCACAGCATCTCGTAGCATTCAAGAGTGCTCCTGCTAATGCCGCCGATGGTGATGATGATATTGCTGCTGATGTTGCTGCCAATATCGCTCTAGCTGCTGATTGGGCAGCTGCCTCGACTGCTGCTCCAGTTCTTGCCATTGGTAACGTCATCACTCTCAGTGAAACAACCCACAACGGTGTCAATATTGTCGTTGATGCTAATGACATTGTTGATGTTGGTTCTTCGGTTCTCAATGGTGGTACACTTTCATTCCAGTGGCAGCGTCAGAAAACAGCAACTGGTCGTTGGGCGAATGTTACTGATGCTCTAGATGGTGGTACATTCTTCACTGGTATGTCAGCTGGTGCTCCTGTTCTAACCATCCTTGGTGCTCAAGTTCTTGAGGATGATGGAGTTGATGGTTATGAGTTCCGTGTAAAGATTACTTCTAGCACTGGTGCTGAAGAAGTAGTTTCCCCAGATCTCTCTATTATTGTTGGTGCCTGATAATCTATGATCTTCGATGAGTTGACCCATGAAAATTGGGTACTATTTGCTATTAAACATTATGATAATCCAACGTCAGTTACATACACTGACTTCGAAGAAGATCTAAATAGAATTAAGTATATCAAAAGATTACTTCGTCGTTATGAAACAACAGGTGAGTTGAAAACCCACTTGATTTTAAATCACATCATCGTCATGTATAATGTGTTTGATGATGCTGCTACCCCTATCTTATTCTTTAAGATAGAAGCAACTTACTGGCCAATCTTGAAAGCATTCATGCTATTTTTAAATAGATTGCCTGATAGTTTAAACGTTAATGTAAACCAAGAATGTCTGAAGCAACTGAATCTAATCTGAATGAAATGATGGCGGGTAATGGTGCTGCCCTGTCAATGCCACCCGCCTTCGTGTTTGTTAACACGAAAAAGAATCGTACATATAAAAAGAAGAATCAAGATAAAGTTGACGGCAGAACTAAAGGTGCTAAACAAATGCTCTCTCGTATTAACCAACGTAAGAAAATGAAAGAACAAGTCGAAGAACAAATTATTTCTGAAGCAGTGCCCTCGGAAACTGAGAGAGCACAAAAGCAGATCGGGCAAATGAAAAAACTCGGTCGTCAAAAAGATCTTCAGAAGAAACGTGATGAAGCGAAGAAGAAGATGCAGAATAAGACGAAAGAGATGGACACGCTGATGAAAGCACGTCTATCAGATTTCAAAAAGAAAGCATCTGATCAACAAAAGAAAGTAACAATGAAAAACTCATACGAAATGGAAGGTGAAATGGTTATGGAAACAACTACAGTGGATGCTTTAGATGTCGCTCTACAAGTTGCCACATCTGAACTTGCTCCTAGTGGAGAAACATCATTTGCCAAAATTACTTTTGGTGATGGTACACAACAAAACTTAGATAACTTCTCTGCTAAGAGAATTGCCGCCGCCTATGCTCAGCTCGACGACGACAAACAACAACAGTTTCGTTATTTGCTGAACAAGGATGCTACAACGTTCCAATCAGCTCTTGAATTTGCTATCCGTAACGTTTGATACGGGAGCAACATGTTCGGTCTATCCAAGTTAGAAGTCTTACAATCAAAACTTTCAATTTATGAAGACCTGAGTAAAGAGATGCTCGACAAACTTGAGCGAGCAGTCTCGACAATCTCGGACAATAGTAACAAGATTGCTATTGTCCTTGAGCGCCATGAAAATCGTTTAGATGAAGGTGAGCGTGTGAATGATGCTATAATCCAAATGATCAAAGATCATCAGAAGTATGATGATCGTATGTTCAAAC
>Ga0129348_1000723_pt1 | contig 11942 bp, 14 predicted proteins | sample CPBDNA_4_FD_94424 | JGI IMG/M metagenome (GOLD analysis project Ga0129348, IMG submission 94424) | Freshwater to marine salinity gradient microbial communities from Chesapeake Bay, USA - CPBay_Sum_27_0.8_DNA | ecosystem: Environmental > Aquatic > Marine > Coastal | place: USA: Chesapeake Bay...
ATTTGTACCGTTTACCGGTGTATCATCTGGCACAATGACAAGTGCTAACGTAAACTCAAACTTTACGTTTAACCCATCAACTGGTACTCTTTCAGCAACAGCTTTCTCTGGCGATGGTAGTAACCTTACTAACGCTGGATCTACAGTTGCTAGTGATACCGAAGCTGATCGAGATTTATTGGTTGCATTCACTGGCGTTACTTCAGGTACAATGACGTCAGCAAATGTCAACTCAACGTTTACGTTTAACCCTGCATCGGGTAAGTTGGCAGCAAATACAATGCAGTTCAACAATGCCGTACAGAAAGTTCAAACTGTTGGAACTATTACTTCAGATACAAACTTAGACCTTAGCAATGCAAGTATTTTTGACGTTACACTTGGCGCTGATAATTTAGTGTTAACCTTTACTAATCCACCTTCATCTGGCTATGCTGGTAGTGCTACTGTCATACTAAGACAAGATAGCACCGGTAGTAGAAATGCCACTTTTACTAATGCAATATACACCGATGGAGCTCCTCCTATTCTCACTACCAATGCAAATGCCATAGACATGTTATCATTTTTTACAACAGACAATGGAACCTCCTACTTTGGTGCGTTGACCATGGCTGCAGTAAGTTAAGGAGCTATAACAAATGAAAATTTATAAACTTTATTATTCTAGCGAATGTAATTCAGTTGAAACCTATCAACTCAGAAAATTCATGAGAGAAAATGAATTGTGGAATAGAGTTTCTGATTATTATTATATAAAAGGAAGTGACGCTACACAGCAGCTTTCTTACTTAAATAGCTGTTATGATAGGCAGTTAGCGGAGCAGTCTGTAACGCTGCCCGTAAAGCTACGTTATTTTCTCTTGACAGAAGAGGATAGTAATGATGCAAGACTTATAAAATTTATTAAAGGCAAGGACGAAATATTATCATATTTTCAAACCAATCTTTTATAAGCCATGTTAGGAATTTTAAGAAATAAAAAAGCCTTATCTCCAGCTGGATCAATCTCTGTTAGCGGAGGATCTACTACTAATGTATCCGTACCTTTTGGTGTACGATACGTAAATGTAACTATACAAGGTGGTCCCGGTAATCCAGGTAACAACGGTAACAACGGGGTTGGCGGTAACGCGGGTACCGCTGGCAATGCCGGCAATGCAGGTAATCCAGGTACTGCTGGCACTGGTGGCTCTGGTGGAGAGGGCAACCCAGGCAACGCAGGTACCAACGGTACCAACGGTGCTAGAGGTTTTGGAGGTGCCGCAGGAAACTCTGGAAACCCTGGAAACCCTGGAAATAATGGTGCCCGAGGTAACCGAGGCTTTGCTGGTAACTCGGGTAATCCGGGTAACCCCAGTGGGGGATCTGGGGGCGGTGGCGGAGGCGGTGGTGGCGCCGGCTTAGTCGAAGCAACAGCTGGTACGCGTACATCAACGGGGTCGGGTGGCAACGGTGGTAATGGTGGCAATGGTTCCGGGCCCGGAGCCGGGCCCGGTGGTGCTGGTGGATTAGGTGGTGCTTCCAGTGGAAGTCCAGGTTCCTCATCAAGTGCTGGTAGTAGTGGCAATAATGGGTTTGGAGCTAACTCTGGCAATTCTGGTACTGCTGGATCAAATGGTAGCAACGGTAATCCCGGTACCGGAGCGACTAGTGGTAACCCCGGTAGTGGTGGCGCTAATGGAAATCCTGGGACTTCAGGCAGTGCCGGATCCGGCGCCAATGGTAATCCCGGTACTCCCGGTAATCCTGGTAACAGCGGTACAGGTGGCAATCCAGGTAATCCAGGCACAGATGGCAATAACGGTAACAGTGGTAATTCCGGAGGTACTTCAACGATTACCGCTTTAGGAATTACAGGACCAGGTGGAGCTGGCGGGAATGCTGGTAGTGCTGGCAATCCAGGTAATCCAGGTAATCCAGGTGTCGCTGGCAACGGTGGTGCAGGTGGAAATGCCAATGCCGGTAGTGCCGGTAATCCTGGTACCGCTGGCAATGGTGGTACAGGTGGTAGCGCTGGAAACCCTGGAAACCCTGGAAACCCTGGAAATAATGGTGCCGGAGGTAGCCGAGGCTTTGCTGGTAATTCAGGCAACCCAGGCAATCCAGGTAACAACGGATCTGGTGGAGCAGGAGGTGTCGCCAGAGGTGGTGGCGGTGGTGGTATAGTAGGTCAAGGTGCCTTTGTACACATACCTACATCACAGGGTGGTTTAGGTCCATTATATCCAGGATATGGGACCTCATATCCTACTCCATTTGCTGGACCTACTGGTGCTGCTGGTGCAGGTGGTGGTGGGGGATCTCCAGGTAGCGGTACTAGTGGAGGTGCTGGGTGGCCACCGTACGGAGGTCCTGGCGGCAATGGTGGACCAGGTAATAGCGCCACAATCGGCCTCTGCAACGCTTTTAATGGTGCCGGCGGCGGAGGCGGTGGCGGCAGCTTTGCATATGGTAGCAGTGGAACTGGTGGTACCAACGGCAGCAATGGTAGCGCCGGTTTCGGCGCAAACGCTGGCAACCCTGGGGGATCAGGGTCAAGCGGTAACAATGGTACCGATGGTAACGGAGCAACAAGTGGCAACCCAGGAAACCCAGGTAGTGCCGGAAATCCTGGAGCTGATGGAAATGCTAATGCTGGAGCTAGCGGCAATCCTGGATCAAATGGTAACAACGGTACCAACGGTAGCGGCTACACTAACGGCAACCCGGGTTCAACGGCCAGTGCTGTAAACATAAATAGAAAGAATATTCGTCCACGGCAAAGCTATTCAGCCACAGCGGCTAGTGGTGGTAGTATAACAATTTCTTGGAGTAGACAATAATGAGCGTCTTAGACATCACTGATTATTCATACAAAATATTATCTGTTGACATAGAGAATTCAACAGCACTTATTGAATATAAAGCTGCAGATCCCGACCTATCAAGGATTACTTACAATTGTAATCTAGAAGTTGCAAGTGTTTCTGGTTTTCCAGATTACGAAAACGACGAAGATATTCCTTTTGCAGAGCACTTAAAACTTACCGCTACACTTCATGCTCCCCTGGCTGTATGGAGAAGGCAAAAATGGGCAGTCCTTAATGGTACTGCATTAACTAATCAAATAGCAAGTAACACTTTCATTTCCGTTTCCTAAAGTGGTTTGTTATATTATGGACTATAAGAATGTTACATCCTATAACCACGAGAGACACATCTGCATACTGGAGTGATCTCTTTAATAATGAAGAACTCGATCAAATTCTTAATTTATGTAAAACCCTACCTCTAGAGACCGGTACCATAGGTAATTATGAAACAACGGTAGATGATATAAGAAAAAGCAGTGTTGGTTGGTTAACAAGAAACGAAGACACAGAATGGATTTTTAGCCGATATGATGGAGCTGTACAGCGATCGAATTCGTGTTGGTTTGGTCTTGATCTTGACCCTCTCCGAGTGATTCAATTTACAGTGTATGATGATGCAGGTGGTCACTATGAGTGGCACTGGGACATGCATACTACTCCCGAAGCTGATAATACTGAGGTAATTAAACAACGAAAATTATCTGTAGTCACGCAGCTTAATGCCCCTGATGAATATGACGGAGGTGTTTTTCAAGTTGCTCCATGTGGTCAGCTTCATGACATTGAGCGAAAAAAGGGATTAACTTATATGTTCTTGTCTTTTATAAATCATAGAGTTTCTCCAGTGACAAAAGGTACAAGATATAGTTTAGTTGGGTGGTATGAAGGCCCAGATTGGAGATAGTATATCATGGAAATGCCGTGTGAACGTAACGAAACATTTATTCGTTATTATGACAATGCCTTATCTACGGAATTCTGTCAAGGTCTAATAAAGTATTTTGAGTGGTGTCTTAAAAACAATCGTGTTTGGGATCGCTCTCATGAAACTACTAAAAATTGGAAAGAAGATGAATCAACTGTATTGAATCCTGTTAATTATTGGGACATTGATTTTAACTGGACGCACGTTGCTCCATACATTCAAGAGTTTAATGATTCCTTCTGGGAAGTGTATTATCCAAGTTATTGTGAAGAATTTGATACACTAAACCAATTACAGGAACATACCATATTCTCCTATAAGGTACAGAAAACCATGCCAGGTGGTGGATACCACGTTTGGCATTGTGAGCATGACCAAATACAACACGCAAGAAGAATAGCAACATATACTGTATTTTTAAATGATGTAGCTGAAGGTGGTGAAACAGAGTTCTTATATCAGAACGAACGTGTAGCTCCTAAGGAAGGACGGCTAGTAATCTTTCCTTCTGGTTTTACTCACACTCACAGAGGTAATCCTCCATTAAGAGGTATCAAATACATACTGACCGGTTGGATAGAGTATGTATAAATAGTACATCTGATAAAGGAGACTAAGTTAAATGACCATTGTATTCTCAGGATCACCAGTAGCAAACGTACAGTTATCTGATTCGTTTAATACGTGGCGTTTAACTACCAATAAAATTTTAGCGGATGCTGCGTCACTAACATCTAACAATACCTTCGCTGCAGCAAACACTAATTTTGCCGGTGAAGTAAGAGCTACTGCATTTATTGGCGATGGCAGTCAGATAGTAAATGCGTCTGCAAACGTCGGTTTAGATTCTGTTTTAAACAGAGACTTGCTTGTGGCGTTTACCGGAGACACATCTGGTAAGTTATTAACAGCAAATGTAAACTCGACCCTTACCTTTAATCCTGGTGGTGGGAGACTATCGGCCAACGTAATTAAAACTAGTACGTTACTTGACAGTTCTGAACGAAGACTTACAATTAGAGATGAAGCTAATACAATAGTCTGGGGTAACTAATCGTGGCAAGGCCCAATATACTTACTTTTAAGTCGAGTATTGGCGAAGCTATGATACAAATGGTATCTAATGCTGAATTTACTACTATAGCTGATAAGATACTGGATAAGTTTGCATCGTCAGATGGGGCTGGAGATCTTTTTACTACTGCAGGATCTAATGGCAACTACACATCTATAGGTACACACACAGATACCAGAACTGAGAACGTAGGTTCATCGGACACTACGATTACCTCTAACACCATTACCTTATATCAAGATTTATTTGCAAACAACGTAGGTTCTGTGGCGGATAGACCTATTACATGGGATTATGGATCAGGTAGTATCCGCAAACTTACAACTACAGAGCTTAATTCTTTTGCAGATGATATTATTAGCCATATGGTTACCAATGAAGCTGCAGGTAGTTACAGAATTGCAAACTCGTCCCCAGCTGGTACTTACGGAGGTACTTGGGTAACGACTGCTACTTTTATGAACGAAGTAGACAAAGGAAATAGCTCGGCTTCGTTTTTATATAAAAAGCTGACTGATTCTTCAACTTTGGCTTGTCGTCCGCTCAGATCTACATTAGATTCCGGTCTTCAGTTAATGACTGATAGTGAAATTAACGAGCTAGCAAAAGTTGTCAGATCAAGAATTATTGAAAACGATATAGGTAAATATTTACTACAGTCGTCGGTTCCAACCCCGGGCACATGGGTTAACGTAGGTACTATTACTGATACTAGACGAACCACTACCGCAGCTGGGCCTAGTTATGTTGGCCCAGCTACATATGTAGGTACTGCTCAACAATATACTGGTCCAGCAACATACACTGGTCCGGATACATTCTTTGGCCCAACAGCATATAGTTCCGGAGGTACTTTTTTTGGTCCTGGCCAGTTTGCGGGTTTGGATCAATACACCGGCTTTAAAGCGTACGTTGGGTTAGACGGATTTGCTGGTACTGCTCAGTATAGTGGGTTGGCTTCTTATTCTACTTCTGTCACATTTACAGGAGCTCCGGTTCAGTACACTGGACCTGCTACCTATACTGGCCCTGCTAGTTTTTTTGGGCCCAAACAGTTTACCGGTCCAGCTCAGTACGGCGGCATAGCTACCTATATTGATGAAAATTCTCCGTTTTTCCAACCAGGACAAGAGTTCGCTGGGGGTCCACAATTTACTGGTCCACAATTTAGTGGAGCTGTTCAGTATACCGGAGGTACAACTCAGTACGGAGGTACCACACAGTATACTGGAGCATACCAAGGAATTACCCTTTTTCCATTTGAAGGGGGCGGGTTTGGGCCCCAGGGTGAACCACTGTTTTATGTTGGCCCGGCGCAACCATACGTTGGACAATTTACTGGTTCTGCTCAGTATACGGGTCCGGCTCAGTTCACGGGATTTGTTCAATATGCAGGTGATGTACAATACACTGCTCCTACGATAATTTATTACGGACCAAGTTCATTCGTTGCTCCCGCTCAGTTTTCAGGCTTAGCAAATTATGGTGGAACAGCAAACTACATTGGAGTATTTCCATGGGCAGGCACTGCTCAGTTTACAGGACTTGCTGGTCAATATTCTGGGATAGTTAATTATACCGGTCCTGCTCAGTTTACTGGACCCGCTACCTATACAGGTCCTGCTATTTTCTATGGTCCTGGTCAATTTACAGGGCCAGCTCAATTTACCGGTCCTACTGCGTATGGTGGAGGGGGTACTTTTTTTGGACCTGGTGCTTTTGCTGGTCAATCCGGATTTGGAGGTACTGCTCAGTTTTCCGGAAGTACATCTTTTGCTGGAGAATCCTCGTATGAGTCTGGACTTGGTAATTTAGTGGGCTTTCCTTTGGTGACCGTTGGACAAACTACATTATGGCGTAGAGTAGGATAATCATGAAATTTGAAAAGTTAGTAAAGCCGAGGTTACTTAATCCCTCGCTTATGGAATGCGACCTTGTTAAACATGATGGATCTGTTTCCAAAATATCATTTCCAATTCCCGCAGATGAAAAGGTTGGTATAAACGAATATTTTGATTACATAGTTGCTAATTATCATTTAGATGAAATAAAAGCTACTTACGAATCTGAGTTAAAAGTTCATCGTGATAGACAACGTCATTTACAGCTTGTCGATCAAAGAAAAAAAGAAGCCCAGGCCCTTTCTCAACTTTTTGATACTAAAGCTCAATTGTTTGATATGCCGTTTGTGAAGGATTCTAGTCAAGATTTAAGATCAGCTATAAGAAGAGCGCCAGATCAAATTACCTTAAATCTAATAGTATCTTATGCGTTTGAAAAATATTTGCAGATTAAAGATATGAGTTGCAACGATTACTTAGATTATCTTGACGAGTTGTTATATAATGAAGAAACAGAATAGTGGTTATATTTACGTAGCATCATTAAGTCCACTGTATTATGAACTAGCTATCTTGTCCGCACAGTCTCTTAAAGACTTACACCCTCAAGCGCATGTTACGTTGTTTACTCATGACAAGTTTGTGGATGAGAGAGCAGAGCAGCTTTTTGATAATATAGTTACTAACATTCCTATTCACAGACGTGCCAAAATGTGGTGTATGGCACGTACACCATACGATCAAACTTTTTATAACGACTGCGATTCTGTAATAGTACATCCGGATATAAGTAAGGTATTTGACAATCTAGATGACAAAATACACATGACTAAAAACCTTGTGTATACTGTTTCTAAAAAAGAACTTGAGTACATTGATAAAGATAGAAAGCTGTTTCCTTATTTCCACGGTGCAGTAGCTTGGTATAAAAACAATGAAGCCAATCTTGAGTTTATAGATACGTGGTGGCGTGCCTATGTCAAGCAACTGTATAGTCCATGGCCACATAGTGACTGGTCCTTCAGTGTTTGGAGAGGCTTTGATATGTTTACACTATGGTCCATGATTAATTGTCTGTATCCTGAATATGAAAAGTTTAGGGACAGAGTGGTGGAAGGCGACAGAAGATTTAATTGTGTTTTGCCTGAAGGGAAGCAATCAGAAAGCGTTAAGTCACCTGTCTTATATCAGATACCAAGAGACACGTACGCTAGTTTTGAATATTGGCCTAAAGTAGCTAGGAAATTACAAGATGCACCAACTTTCCATGACGAACACTACGATTCAGAAGATTCTATCGAATTTAACTGATGCCGTATTTAATAACGACGAAGTAATTAAAGAGCTAAAGTCTCGTTGTGTACCTCATATCGATGGCCATCCCCGTAAAAGTACAGATTCTGAGTTCCCAGGTTTAAACGGTTATTCAGAAGAGTATTTGTACAAAGCTCTAGAACGTCCTACTGATGAATACTGTTTTCCAAGATGTGCGTATGGTCTTGACACTACCTTAATTCACACAAAATCCGTTTACTGGAACACTATTGTATCACCGTTTTTAAAAAGAATAGTAAACTATACTGGTTCGCCATCTAATGCATTAACTATGTTTTATCCTGAAAAAGGATATATTGGTTGGCACCACAATGGCAACGCAGCTGGTTATAATTTTTTGATGACGTACAGCATAGATGGAGACGGATACTTTAAGTATTATAATCAGCACACCGATGAGTTTACTACCTTACAAGATGTGCCGGGATGGAACTTTAGATTTGGTTACTATCCAGACATAAGATACGAAAGCGACAATGTGTTTTGGCATACCGCTTATACAGAGAAGCCAAGATTGACTATAGGGTGGGTTGTTAAACATCGAGAGATTTGGAAAAGTCTTATAGAGGAATGTACTGACCTTGACTCTTTGCCGTTTGATATTGATTCCATTGGACCTCAAAAAAATGTTAAACATTGAATGGCGTAGTGGTTTTGGATATGGAGATTTCGTAACAGGTCTGGGGTACGCACACAATGCTTCTATAAAGTACGAAACAGATGTTAGTATAAACTTTCACTGGAAGCACGATCTGGACTTTTTAGAATCACAAAATGACCCTGAGACCATTATAGAGCGAATGTACTATGTGTATGGTACGATGTTACCAAGAGAGAACGTACACGTTACTCACACAACTAACAGTAGTCCAAGATTTAGATTTATTAACAACGTAGATGAATTCAATCCATTACACGGATTGTGGCACCCCAATATAAACCTTACAACTACTAAATCTGTTGTGCTATGGCGATCAAAGTACAATATATCATTTCCAGGCAAGGACAAAGATCCGATTTACAATCGTTGGGACAATGTTATACGATGGTTGGAGAAACAGGGTTATACTATACAAGAAGTTACTTACAGAACTCCTATAAGAGATGTTATTAATAAGATATCAAGTTGCGAGTTTGGTATTGGATACTCTGGAATGGTCCATCAGTTATTTAAATATATGTGGAAGCCGTTAATTGTAGTATCAAATAGACACACCTTTAACAAACTTACAATTCCGCAAGCATCTCTTTTAAGAGATGACTCGGAACTTTACAAGAACGGTGTAGCAACCTACGTTGGCGACTCTAAAAAGAAGATAGATTTTCTTAAACATGAGTTAAATAAGTGGGTACACGACAAACAAGATATACGGAAGAATCCACTTTACAACGTAGAGGTGGGAAGTTAGCAAATTTGATACCAATCAAATTGAAGGATAGGTTTGTGTTTATCGGGTTTAAGTATTCGTTCCTGTATTAAATCCTCATGAGTAGATGGGTGGTTACTTGATATCAACGAGTCTTTTACGGGTAGCAAAACTGTACTTTTTCTAGTGTGCCTGATGTCAATGTCATACATTACTATTTCTTTTCCGCCTGTAGATAGTAGCTGTCTAAAGTACTCTCTATCACCCCATCGCTGACCGACAATCTCCTCATCGTACCCCCCCGCGCTAAAGAAGTGATCTTTGTGAATAAGGTAATCATTGACACTCGAGTGTATACCATCACCCCAATTAGGTACATGGACTATAAATAGATAACGAGCTCTGGTGTGGAGACGTCGTTGTTTTATAGTTTCAAATGAGTATTGGGGATCCTTAAAGGATCTATCAATATCAATCATTACAACCCAATCGTTGCTTGCTTGAGTCATTATTAGATTTCTACATCCATGGGAATTAAAACCCAAGTCAGCTCTCACTCTAAACAGCTTGAGTTTTTTAGATGAGGTTACAAAATCATTAATTGGCTGAGAAGATCCGTCGTCGACGACCACTAACTCATCTACATAATCAATATTATCATCTATAAACTTTTTCAACAAGTCCGGACAGTTGTAGTAAGTGGTTCCCAAGGTAATTTTTTGCATGACTAACTTTGTATCTAATGGCTGCCTGTCTCAACGAGAGATTAATATACTAGAAAGGGATATAAGCAAATACGAGAATAATGTTCATGATGCAACCATAGTTAACTCTAAAGGTAGCTACAAAGATGAGAACATAAGAAGCTGCAAGGTGAGGGGGATAAACTTTGAATCTTATCCATCTACACTCAACATACTTCAATCAAATATGATTGAAAACTACAAACCTATTTATCCTAAACTGGACTATTCAAAGATATCAGAACTTCAGTACATCCAGTACGTTACAGGTGATTTCTTTCGAAGACACAAAGATGTTATTAATAACGGTACAGACCAACGAAGAGTGCTGACCATGAGTGTTAATATGTCAGATCCTGATGAATATGAAGGTGGAGAACTGGTTGTATACAGTAAGCAGAGCAGTGAGTATGTTTTAGATAAGACTAAAGGAAGTTTTTTAATTATTCCAGCATTTATGGAACACGAAGCAAGAAAGGTTACGTCTGGTAAAAGGAAAGTCCTTATTTGCTGGCTAAACAACAGTTTTCAATTGCTAAACAAATTTAGGTCGGATTTTGACCTTTACACCTCAGCAAAATTGATGCTAGATAAATAGAATAAAACAGAGGTGATCTATGGCTATCCCAACTTCTAGAGACCAACTTAAAGAACACTGCTTGCGAAGGTTAGGTAAGCCGGTCGTAGATATTAATGTGGACGATGAGCAGGTCGAAGATCGTATTGACGAAGCTCTACTGTATTATAGAGACTACCATTTCGATGGTTCAGAGCGTGTACTTCTCAAGCACCAAATTACAGCAGCGGATAAGACCAATCAGTACATTACATTAGACGACTCTTACATCGGAGTTGTCGGTGTGTTTGATATTGGTGATTCTACTCAAACTTCTAACCTTTTTAACGTACGATACCAGATTCATCTAAACGATCTATTTGATTTTTCTTCTGCTACTTACGTACCTTATGTCACTGCAATGAGACACGTTGCACAACTAGAGGAAATCTTTGTTGGCAAGCAGCCAATTAGGTTTAACCGTCACACCAATAAGCTACATATTGATATGTCTTGGAACGATGTTACTGTTGGTAACTACATTATAGTTGATAGCTATAAAGTAACTGATCCAGGTACATATGCAGATGTGTGGTCTGATAGATGGTTAATGCAATACACTACTTCACTTATTAAGAGGCAGTGGGGAGAAAACCTCAAGAAGTTTGAGGGTCTCCAAATGCCAGGTGGTCTTACGTTCAATGGCCAGAAAATTTGGGAGGAAGCAACCGAGGAGATTCGACGACTGGAAGACGAGATGATTTCAAGTTACTCCTTACCAGTTAGCGATATGACTGGTTGATATGTTAAACAAATACTTTAACAATTATACATTCGCGCGCGAACAAGATGTCGTAGAAGACCTTATACTTGAGTCTATTAAGATATATGGTCATGATGTCAAGTATCTTCCTAGATCAGCAGTCAAACAAGACAATTTATTTGGCGAAGATATTCTTTCTAAGTTCGAAGAAGCCATAGATATAGAGATGTACTTAAAGTCGATGGAAGGCTTTGAGGGTGATGGACAGTTTCTTAGTAAGTTTGGATTAGAGATACGAGATCAAATAGTTCTGACAGTATCTCGAAAGAGATTCGATCAAGTGATTACGTCTCCCAAACTTATGACCGAGGTTGGTTACAATCTTGTTTTTGAAGATGGTAACAACAATGAGCCAAGTCGACAGTTTTTAACTGGAGATGCGGCAACTGAAGCATGGGTACAGGAGGGTGACGACTTCTTAA
>Ga0129348_1000725_pt1 | contig 11924 bp, 13 predicted proteins | sample CPBDNA_4_FD_94424 | JGI IMG/M metagenome (GOLD analysis project Ga0129348, IMG submission 94424) | Freshwater to marine salinity gradient microbial communities from Chesapeake Bay, USA - CPBay_Sum_27_0.8_DNA | ecosystem: Environmental > Aquatic > Marine > Coastal | place: USA: Chesapeake Bay...
ACAAAGTTGACATCAGAATCAATAGAACTGAGTATCTCTTTGTTTCCATAACCCAAAATATAAGCGGAGTTTCCAGACTGCACATCGAGTAAACGAGTGCCATCGGAATACTCCACCCAATACTTTTCTGTTTTAGTTACAATTTTATCAAGTTGACCGTTGGTCCACGCTCTAAGTTCAGACGGCATTACTAGGTAGTTTCATCTCAATATCTTTATTTAATCTACTAGCGGCAGGCGCTAATGGTTTTGTAAAGATTAAATCATGTTTGTCGCTAAAGGTAAATCTTGTTCTGACATGAGTGTCATCTCCTTCAACAACAAGACTATAGTTCCATCCATATCCAGTTTTTGCCATAGAGATTCCGAGAATTTTTCTACCCTCGTATAAATCTCCAGTAATATAAGGACAAGTATCCATTGTCCCATCAAAACGTTCGTGGTTAATACTAGAATTTAGGTGTTCTAGTTTCCTTGCTTCACTCGACTTTGGCATTAGTTAATCTCCAGAGTTGAAAGTGGATCTGCTTCTCCAAAATTTCCATATGGAAATATATTAAAGGATATTGTATATCTCATACTATTTAATACATTCTTCGCAGTTTCATGTTGTAGATAACTTGGAAACAATAAAAGATCTCCTTGTTGTGGTCTGACAATAAAGTCATCAACATTATAAAAGTTCGGACACTTTATATCTGGTACGATTGTTTTTGGTACAGGATTGAAAAATCTTATAGGCGCATAATCTATATCCTGTGGATAGTATGCTCCAGATATAAAACTGTTTGGATGATTATGTCTGTGTATGTTCTGATCGTTTTTGCACCCAGTTGCCCACATTGATGTTATCTTGGGACTTATATTTTTATACTGGAAAAAATCATCAAAACAAAATTTAACAGCATCTAAGAATTTTTCTCTCAGATGGATAAAGTTTTGATCCTTATGAAGATCAGTTTTTGACAGACAAAAACCATCCCTTTCGTCCAGAACACTTTCAATATTCTGAACTACTTTGGAATGGTCGGTGTCAATCCCACAGACTACGAGTGTTTGTGGGAACATACTAAAAACTTTCTTGATCATTCAGCTTCTACTTGTGCAGATTCTGTTTGCTTGATGGTCATGTTCAGTGCTTCAATTGCCCCCTGAAGACGGAGGACTTGATCCCTACGTGCTTTAAGTGCTTCTTCAAGATCTGCAATAGCACCTTTCTGTTCTTTTAATTGTTCAGTGAAATCCTTCACCATCTCTTCTATAGTCATAGTTAAAAATAATAACTGGTTTATTTAGAAGTGTTCTTCACCTTCGTCTCCATAGTCTAGCATAACATTACCAGCAATGCTAACTCTTGGTTTGTCACAATTTTTAAATGGATATACAACATGTTTCACCCATGCTGGGAACATCAACATAGTACCTTCCATTGCTGGAGACACTGGGAAGAATCTAGTGTAATGAGAAAATGGATCTATAAATTCGGTAAATCCATGTTTTACTTTTCTTGGTTCCAAGTATGGTTCCGTCTGAAGTTGTTGCTCTATTGTGTATGGAACTTCCAAATATATGATAAAACTAAGAAGACCTGAATGTTGATGTAGCGGATTGTAAGATCCAGAATACATCTCATTTCTCCAGAGATCAGCAATTTTTACTTGAGTTCCCCATGGAGTATTATCCCTGATCTGTCGAAAAACTGGTTGATCAGAACACTTCTCTAAGAATCTATTACTAACATTAAGACAATGCTCTACAAATTTAGGACACTCAGTGGTATCTAATTTATACTCATCAGGAAATACTCCCACAAGCTTTTCAACATGAGCGGCACCTTTCTTTGCATTCTTAATCTCTTGGAATACATCTACTGGCAATTCATTAACGAGAAGGACTGGACCATCCCATGATACTTTTCCTCTAATCATCACGAAATAAGTTTATAGTTTGGTTTGATGTTTTGGTCTGGATGATCTTCCCATCCCTGTTCAGTTAGAACGTCCATTGCGATAGATATTCTTTCTTTTGAATGATTGTGTACATCAGTCCAGTGAACTAAATGATTGGGAAACATAGTTAAATATCCCACTTCATTTGGGAATGCTTTAACTAATTGCTTGTTGTATGGGTTTCCATAATATGTCGATGTTTCATTAGCAGAGATGCAAACATGACCACCTAAAAAACTATCTCGATATGATGAATGCCAGTGTGGATGAATCTGCTCGCCAACTCTCATGACATTTGCCCAAGACTGAGAATAGAGAATGCATTCTCTATGGTTATATGTTTTTTCTTCCTGACAAGTTATACATGGAACAAACTCCCATTCTCCCTCGTCTTCCATATATGCACCTAGTCTTGCGGATGCAATATTAACACGATCTCTAATTTTATTGACCCAAGGTTCATCCCATTCCCAAACACTAAATTGAGAAAATTTAGCAGTTAAACTTTGAGGACCTAATCCAGTTCCGCCATCATTAGTAACATCTCTAAACTGCTCAATGATTTCTTTTTCTCTACGAAGAACTGATTGTACAATATCCTTACATTCATCTTCTTCAAATATTTTCTCATACCAAAATGGAATGTTCCATTGTGGTGCAAAGGGATTTCTTCTTTTTTCAGACTTCCATTCAATCAGCATGATAAACGTTCCAACAAGCTAATCTAGATTCAGAGGATTGTGAGTTGCATGGTCCAACAGGAATTGCATTAAAACTTATTGACCATCTAGAATACTCAGCGGTATGGGGCAAGGTTCCATGTTTCAACCAACTTGGAAAGATGAGAAGTTTTCCTGGTTCTGGAATCATTCCCCATCCTTCTGGAGTTTTATTGGGATCTACACTGTAGAGTTTGATTAAACCTTCTCTACGTTGATATACTGGATCTTCAAACATTGTAGGAGATCCCTCAGTCAAGTAGAAAATCCCACTGATATACGACATTGGGTGAGTGTGAACTCCATGTTTTCCTTGCTTAAATGCTGGAGAATAGTTTCCCCAACAAATAGAGATATCAAACCGTTCACACTCATATTCATAGAAGGTCCTATACTCTTCTAAGCAAGCATTGAAAAAATCTGTAACTTCTTTAAATCTCTCATCTTTATGGAGAGTGTGTTTAGTCTGCCAAACTCTTCCAGGATTATCTGGATTTAAATTAGCATTGATAAAAGATTCTTCTTCTAGGTCAGAAACGATTTTGTCAAAATCAAAAGAGGACCTCCAACTATGAACCATAGTTGGAAAAATCGGATGGAGTTCCATATTAATAAAGTAACGAAATTGTCATTCTTGGGGTTTCGATATACTTGCCCTTTTCCATAAATGCTGTATGGAAATTTGCCCCCTCATATAGATTCAATCTATTAAATTTGAATTCTGCTAGGTGATATCTAATGTATTTAGAGTTCTCTACAATGGGTTGATATACGTCCATATCATACCTTGGGGGAGTAAATCCATACCGCGCTTTTCTATATGAACAAGCACTGGGAAAGAATCCTTCCTCTCCAGTTTCTTTCAGTCTATAGAATGCAGTTCCAGTTTCTCCATCCAATTCATGATCATAGTTCAAACAAAAGTTTGCTGCAACTGCGCCGTCATCGCAATGTGGCCAGTTTGATTGTTTGTAGACTTTTCTATCGCCGTAGATCCTTTGGAAGGAGTAACTTACATACCTACCACTGTATCCAAATTCTTTTGCTACCAGATTTTTAATATATTCTTCAATGGAAAAAATTTGGTATGACAGATAAGTTTGATATCCTGGATAGAATCCTCCTTTAGAATTCCACTGACATGGTAGAGAAGAAGGGTTTGGAATAAACTGCTGAGGAATGCTCAGCATAAATTCTCTTACTTTTTCTGGATACTTTAAAACATTGTCAATAGTGAGGACTAGGTTTTTGTGATTACCTACCTCTTGTCTAGTGACAAATAAATTTGAGTTTAGTTCAAATATACTATCGTCAAATTCAATTAATGTATCCTTCTGGTGTTGACTCATCTGGACTTAAACATACTTTCAAGTGACGCTTTAACTGCGCCTCAGTCATTATAGCAGACATCCCAAGTCTGTACCAGTTTCCTGTCGTCTCATTGACAGGAAGTCCATTGGATTCTTCCAAGAATTCTTCCATTGCAAGTTGAGAAAACTCCCATTCTGATATGTTAAATGAATTTACAGTGGAAGAAAGCCACTCTGTACATGCAGAACAATTACCATCTACAAGAAATGTAAGTCTTTTTTGTTGTGCAGTCCCCCAAGACTGTGCTTCAGAAAAACTAGTATGTGTAATCATAATCCAATCTTAGTAACTTCTACTCGACCGTGGTTTGGTTGACCACCAACAGTGTTATTGCGGTTTGCTCCAGATGTTCCAACTGGATTTAATCCCCCATTATTAATAGATCCACCACCCTGACCACCATGATAGCTGGTGTATTGGACTTCACATCCGCCACCATTCCATCCACCACCGCCACCTCCAGAGATGAAGCAGTTGCCGTGACCACCACCGCCGCCACCAAATCCACCAAAGGAGTTGGCAGCATCATTTGCAGTTCCTCCCTGTGCCCCATCTAGATAAGATGCTCCCGCACGGGTTTCTGACCAAGTTGGGTTTGGGGTGTAGCTTGCAAGTCCTGCGTAGAATCCACCGCCAGGGTTTCCTCTGGCGGATCCTGAGAGGGATCTATCGCCAGCGTATCCACCAGATCCGCCACGACCACCAGCACCATTAGAAGCAATCTGAGAAGCATCACCATGCTTTCCATCAGAACCTGTTCCAGAGTAGTTAGCAGCATCCCCTCTTCCCTGAGAGTTGAAGGATTGATTACTTGCACCACCTCCGCCTGCAGCAATGACCAGAATATCACTTACTGAAGTTCCACCTTGCTTTACTACATAAGTACCGCCACCGCCACCAGTGTCACAATCATTGGTACTCAAATATCCTGCGGAACCGCAAAGAATTTCTAGCGTTTCTCCTTGCTCTAGGAAGAAGTCTCCACGAATGCGAGCGCCTCCTCCACCCACACCAGTGGTATTTGTTCCACCCTGAGCGCCATATGCATCAAATCTCCACCAACCAGATGAAGGTACAGACCAAATTTGCTTACCGCCATTCAGGGTAACTTGACCGTTTAACTGACTGTTATTGTATGCAGAACCAATAGAACCCGCAGCGGTTCTACTTGAGGTAGTAAACAGGGATACAAAGGTAGCACTAAAAGGACTTGCTACAGATCCAATTGGGTGCCACTGTGGCGTCGCCCCAGCATAGATTTCTAAAACACCGAGATCGGTATTGAATCTTAAATCTCCAACTCTGGGGTTGCCAGGGCGCTGAGCACTCGTTCCAACTGGGATCTTAATCGCTCCAGTTGTATTGAAGTTGGGATTGCCACCAATATTTCCAGTGTTTAATGACATAGCTCTGTACTATTTCCTTTGTTATTTAGATTTAGAAACCGTCTTCTTTAGATCCTCTTTCGAGGAGTTCCCAAGCATACGATTCTGCAGAAGGTGGTTTGGGATACTTTTGTTTTACTGCAGAAACTTTTTGATTATATGAAGTCATTACAGTAGAATCTCCAAGAGACTGATGGTATAAAGCATCTCCAAGATCACCTGCACTAGGATACTCAGATTTACGCAACTTATAACATTCAGTCACCAAACCTCTAATCACCATTTCTCTCTGAACTTCGGGGAGTTCGGAGAGTGTGCTTTCATATGCATCTGGATCTTCTTTCCAACGTAAGTAATTGCTAGTATCCATTTTAGACCTCTACATATACGTTGGCATTCATAATTCTATGAGATTCTGTTGAATATTCATATCCACAAGCGGGATCGCAAGTAGATCCAGTAGACCAACCTTGGTATCCACCGTGCTGACTCCAAGTCCAACTGAATGTTCTATTGCAGTTATTACCTGTTTGCCCATTGTTATCGGTCCAAGCGGTATGATTTGTTTGTGCGTTTTGTGCAGTTCCAGTCCCGTTTGGACCCCAGAATGCTGTATACTGAGTGCTATCGCAATAAGCACTAGATCCACTAGTGTAATAATGACTCCATCTAAAGTCATTGGATTGAGTACCAACAAACAAATAAGAATCGTTAACGCAATGTCTATTTACAAGACATCTCATACCCAACCAGTTACCACCAATTAACTGCTGAACAAAATCTTGAGGGCAGTTTGCAACTGGAGTATTTGTAGTCAAATAAGCAGATGTCAATTGACTTGTATTTTGCCCAGAACTTGGCCAATAATTCAAAGATTCTCTACCCCTCTGAATCAAAACTAATCCCTTATTAGGACTTGCATATGTGAAATTGGTGTATAGTTGTAATGGATAATTAGTACCATTTGGTCTATACCAATAATCCCCATCTGTGGTAATACCAGCTGCCCTAATTTCCGCTGCATTAAGTGCGGGGTTTGCCTGAGATCCAAGATCTCCATATTCACTAACTACCATCCATCTAGCGCCAGTCCAAAACTTTACCGCTTTATTAGTTTCATCATACACAAGTTCCCCTGTATTTGCACTGGATGGAAGATTGACTTGTGTATAGACTGGAAGTCTAAATCTATTATTGACAATAACGGAACCATTACCATCAGTAGTGATCATGTTTTGACCACTGAGATTCTGAATAGTATCTAACTTAAGAATAGATGCCATGTTATACTGTCTCCTCCGTTACTGTAATATCAGATACCTCAATATCATGCATATCTGCTTGCATTATTAAAACATCATCTAGAAATTCCTGAAAGTCAGATTCATCTAAACTGTTATCTTCAGGTTCGCACATCTTTTTCCAAATAAAATTGTGAAGGAAATTTCCCTCATCGTCATAAAATTTCATGACAAACTTATAGTTGCCGTCACTATCCGTAGCAGTTCTATTTTTTCTAATTACACATCTCATTTTACGTACAGTGCTCCATAGTTATGGTTGTCACCACCCGATCCATACCAATGGAATGCATCAGAGTGCGTACCACTGCCACCACCACCCCAAGGGTTACCAGACCAACATGCGTTATACCACCAAGGATTTCCATTGTATAAGTTTGCACAGTTGGATCCGTATGTATCTTGGTCGTTATCAGTTGTGGTAAAGTTATATGCAGGACTAGTCCAATAATCATATTGACCAGAACCAGGAGAACCCAGTTCGATAACTTCTCCAGATGCACCAACAGGAGCAAATGCTGAGGTCCATCCACCATTCCAATCCCAGTATTGTCTCTTTGTGTGTAAGTTAGTCTGTCCTAACTCACATGTTGTAGTTGCAACAAACTGAGCAACTTGACCTGTTCCTGGATTGTTCGTAATAATGTCACTCCAAACAGGAAGACCCATTAACAAATTAAATGCTGACAGAGATTTGCCAAATCCATATTCTCCTCTATAGTTTGGTTGATATGAAGTGGCATTTGCGTATGTAAGACCCGAGACACTATTAGTATCTCTGCGATTGGCTAAAACAAGAACCCATCCACCACCGCGATATGCAGTATCAATCCAAACTTCCATTGGAGAACCATTAACAGTTAACCAATACCACCCAGTAGGAGCAGATGGATTGATTGTTAAAAGTTCAGTAGAACTTGCAAGAGGGGCATCTGCAGTAAGTCCAGTTGCAGCATTTGCAATACCGACCCAAGCATCTCTAATCCATGCTTCTAGACGATTTAGAGTTGTATTATAGAACAACTCTCCAGACGCAGGGGAACTTGGACGGTTTCCTGTGCTCCCCTGAGGAATTTTTAATCTCCCATCCACCTGAAAGGTATGACCAGAGGGGACCCTAACCGTATTGCTATACGTTGAGAAACCCTGAATATCGTGTACCGAAATAGTGCTCATGGATTTAAATTAGACAATAGACCAGGAACCACCATCGGAAATGGTGATTGTCGTACCATTATTTATAGTGATAGGACCAGCGGACATGCAGTTGTCGGTAGCGGCAACCGTAATGTTTTCACCGACTGTCTGACGGTTACGCTTGAAGACACCGTAACTATCAATCCACTGAGCATCTCCAGAAGCTCTCAGAACAACGCTGTTCTGACCACTTACGAGTGTTGCGGCACTTAAGTTAATACCACTCTTAGCTCTTACTTCAAGTGCATATGTAGTTTGGAGATAATCAGTGGTATTACCACCAAGGGTCATAGTTCCCGTATCGGATAGGGACATTACACAAGAATCAGAATCATTTCTCCAATAGAAGTCATCACCAGTTCTAAAGAATGTGTGAGAGTTGTTAGAGAAGTAGAATCTGTCCTGACCACCAGCATCTTGCAACCAAACGTTAACGGTAGAACCGAAGTATGGGAGGTTCAGTGCAGAATAACCATCAAGCAGGTCAGCGTTCAGATTGGTAACAACTGTGGTAGAAGCAACAGTGAATGGTGCAGTACCAGTTGCAGTAGTGGACTGGAAGGTAGTTGCCTTTGCAGTACCATTGACTTCTAATGGTTGATCTGGATCAGAAACACCAATACCAACATAGAATGTACTGGCACTCTGTCTGAAGTACATCATGTCAGTATCAACATTGGCTGAGTTTCTCAGACCAACAATACCGACAGCTCTATCTCCAGTTTCTCTACCACCCTTGATATAAAGACCACGATCATTTCCGTAGTGAGTAAATCTAACGATCGAACCAGTATTATCACTGTCGCCACCAGAAGTAAAGTGTGCAACTTCAGCAAACCCAGTTCCAGTGGTGGAGTTGACAACTGCAAGTTTAGTTCCAACTGTTCCAGCAGCGTAGTTATTGTATGCGTTTACTACGCCAATACCAAGGTTGCCATCTTTAAAGTGAACGTTATTGTAGAAGAAGGATGTTTCATCCCATCCAAGGTAACGAGTATCGTTACCAAATCTGATAGATCCTCTATTAGAATTTGCTTTACCCTTAATTGCAACTGAGTTAGTATCAGATTTACCAATCGTAAATCCGTTGGTATCACCGAGACTTAATGTAGTTGTATTATTTGTAAATGTACCTTGAGTGCCAGTGACAACAGCAGCGGTGATGTTTGCACTGGCATCTCTTCTAACAATTGTATTCAGAGTTGCAGAAGTGCTCTGAACATAACCATCGAGGAAGTGAGCATCCAGGGTAGAAGCAGAACCATCATTACCTTCGTGCCATACGGTGTTACCGTTGACAGTCAGTGAGTTTGCGTTGATTATAAGTGTGCCCTGACCATTTGTGCCAGAACCACCAGATACAATCAGACGAACATCATAGTCCCCAGCAGAACCACTAGAGCGGAAGTCGAGAGTTGGTGTGGAAGAAACTCCAGTCTTACCAAACTCAATGAAAGGACCATTTGCGTTATCTACAACAGAGAAGATCTGGGCAGAGTTTGCAGATAGTTCCTCTACAGAAGTTACAGTCCATCTAGAACTTCCAGAAGCATTAGGACCAACTAATCTAATATCAGCACCAGTCTGACTTGCAGTAAAGGTGATTGTTCCTGTAATTACACTATAGATTGAACCATCGCTACCAGTTCCTTCTACAACCGCATTGGCACCAGTGTCAACAACGATTGTACCAATATTCTGAATTGCTTGAGAATCTGAATATACGGTATATGTGGTGCCCGCTGTAATGTTACCACCAGAGTTAACAGTTACGTGGAAGTTTGGAATATAAAGTGCAAACTTACTTCCAGAACCAGCAACATAGAAGTTCTCAAGAACCCACTTGTCACGACCAAGAACCTCTGGTAAGAATTGTTGACCGATTGCACCATGTCCACGGTTGTCACCCACGTTATGACCAGACTGATACCAAAGACCACCCTGACCATCTAAGTAGAGTGCGTTTGGACCAGCGGTTGCATTACTAGCATGAACTCCCTTTCCAGCGACTGCGGGATTTGTATTTGGATCATCACGTCCATCATTATTTTCAGACCAAATCTCATACCAGTTACTATACGTAGAAGATGTACCACCCGTATCACCACGAATCCAAAGATTATTGTTGTCGGTAAATCCTAGTTGAGTTACTGCTCTGGATACACCAGTCTTTCTTCTATATGTTAAGACACCATGATCAGAACCACCATCAGCAAGACCAGTGGTAGTGTTATTTCTAAGGTGTGCCTGAATACCATGTGCCGCACCAGAAGGAGCGGGATTGGTGGTTGCACTTGCTGCCTCATTGTTTAGAGTTGCGGTATTAGTAGAACTACCAGTAATGTTGATAACATATGAACCGTTTGGATCTAGAACGGATGTGTTCAAGAATCCAGTTGTGAACAGGGATGCATTAGTGAGGTTTGCGGCAGAAAGCTTAATGCCAGCACCTTCAATAAATTCCGCAGTGAGACTGGATCCAGCGCCTTGATCAAGACGAACACTACCATCACTATCTACAATAAATCCAGCTTCTACATTTTGGTTCTGCAGAGACTGGTTAGCATCATCCTTGCGGAATCTGACTAAACCATAGTTACCCCAAGTGGTAACATTTTGAGTAATGTTGTTTGCTTTTCTTACGTCAATCCTGATGTTTCCGTAAGCACGATTGACTGTGCCCTTGACGCCAGTAAGGCTTGCTGCTTGAGATGGAGCTCCAAGTTCGGAAGGAACCGTAACAGTAAAGTCTGCAGCATAGCTCGAACCACCATCAGTAATGCTGACATTTGTAATTACGCCATTTGTAACCGTAAAGGTTCCTCTTGCACAATCATCACTCGCAGCGGTAATTGCATCACCATTTCCATCAACACCACCCTCAAGTGCTAGGTTCTGATAAAGTTGAGTTCCCGACTGTGGAGTATATCCAGTACCACCGTTATTGATAGTTACGCTATCAACGTAAGTGTTATCTTGGAGAGATCCACTAAGAACAATAGCATCTGCAGTATCTGGTCTAATAGATTGTAGAGCATATTCATAAGAAGAATCTCCTCTCAAGAATGTTAAGGAGTTTGCAACACCTCTAGATGCAAGACGCTCTGGGTCAATTGTACCAGCGACGATGTTAGAAGCATCAATGTTAGTGGATGTTAACTGTGTCCAGTTTGCAGCGTCGGATGCAGAGGTATTGACTACTCTGGTGAGGTCAATAATTCTCTTTCTGCTGACATTGCCACTTGTTGTGGATGCTGCAGCGGTTGTTACTTGGAACTCGTTGACATTGTTTACCGTGATAGTATAGAATCCATCTGGCGCAGTACCAGAAGTAAAGTCAAGATATACAAGATCACTGTTGCTCAGACCATGACCATTTTCTGTAATTACGATTGTTGTGCCACCACCTTGAGTGTATGTTCCAGTTCCTTCATTGGTTCCAGAACCATCAAGAATAAAGTCACCAGAATCGAACTTAATATTGTTTGCAATATCAATTGCAACTCTACCTTCTACCAGACCACCAATAACTGCTTGAGTGCCTGATGCAGGTGGATTGATGGATACAGTTGGAGCACTGTAGTATCCCTTACCGATGTTGGTGATTGTGATACTTACAACAGAACCATTCAGAATATTTGCTGTTGCTGCTGCTTGTACACCATTAACAGTATCATCAGGAGCACTGATTGTCAGAGTTTCTGTGGATGTTGTATATCCAGAACCAGCAGTGCTGATATTATATTGATATACTGCACCATCATTGTAACTTGTGACCGAACCTCTAGCGGTAGTTGAACTACCTACAATCAGACTAGAAATTGCGAAAGAGTATCCACTATTAGGTGTAAATGCTAAGTATTGACTGTCTAAGTCATTCTCAAGGATATAGGAAACCGCAATACCCTGAGTTGTAAACTGCTGGGTTCCAGTTCCCTGAGAGGTCAAGTCAATTGCAGTTCCAGCAGTTGCATTTGCTTCGGACACTGCCAACTTGATTGTA
>Ga0129348_1000731_pt1 | contig 11895 bp, 10 predicted proteins | sample CPBDNA_4_FD_94424 | JGI IMG/M metagenome (GOLD analysis project Ga0129348, IMG submission 94424) | Freshwater to marine salinity gradient microbial communities from Chesapeake Bay, USA - CPBay_Sum_27_0.8_DNA | ecosystem: Environmental > Aquatic > Marine > Coastal | place: USA: Chesapeake Bay...
GAGAGAATTGATTGAAGAAACAGGTTACAAAAATCAAAGTAAGATGAAACTTATATCATCTTTTTTTTGTGAGCCTGGAAGATTAACCACAAAAATTACAGGATATTATTCTGATAGCTTAATTAAATTACAAAAACCAGAGGATGAAATAAAAATCCATTTTTTAAAAAAAGCCGAAATATTTAAGTTAATTAAAAATAAAAAATTTATACATGCTTCACATATTTCTATGTTTTTTTTATTTTTAAATAAATTTGATTAAGACATATATAAAGGTTACACGAATGTTTTAAAGATTGTTTTGGGAAGGAAAATTTAACACCGTGTAACCTCGATCAAAAGCACTAAACAATCTTTTGGAGAGAGACACTTAATTTTTAAACTAAGTTTATTACAAAAATATTAAAACCAAATTAATTTTAAATTACTGTGAATAAATAATGCTTGATTCTAGCTCCATTATTTTAGCTAACGCATTAAATTTCTTAGTAACCTGCTTAGAGACAATATCCATATGAACTCTAGGCACTTTCAAGTATAAAGTTTGTCTTCTTTTGTAAATTTTAAATTCATCCAACAAAAGACTAGATAAAGAGGTTAATGACTCGGACAGTCTAAGCGCTGCCCCAACTCTCTTTGAGTTAATTATTTGATTATTTGTTAATAATCCCAAATATTTGTAGTTAGGATTATATTTTAAAGAACAATGTCTCCAAAAACTTGCTAAAGCTATCATTACTCTTTCTTGATGTGAAAGTTGAAGAATTGGAGTGTTCAAAACTTCATTAAAAACTAATTCAGCTTTTTGAAATGCCCCCAAGCCCCAGTCCATTTTACTTAAAACACAGGATAAGTTTAATAATTTGTCGTTAAATATTTCATTACCATCAAAAGCTGGTTTGATAAAATTGAAATATTTTAAATAAGATTTACCAAAATCACCTTTTTGAAAAACTATAGTATCTATATGTGAATTCAAAATATCTATTTTTGTTCTATCCCTATTATAAATAAAATCCATATGCCCCTCCCTGAGCCCACTTATAGAACAAATGACATATTTGGGATCGACTATCTCAATTAATTCATTAAGTATGATGGAACTATAAGGTAAAAATTGTGTTCTAGATTTTGTTATTGGTTCTAATGGTTTAAGAGAGCTTTTATTTAGTTTTGAAATTTTATTTAAATATTTAACCGCTGTATATCTATTAAGTCGATATTGATGGATAATATGCAAGGGATAATCATCCTGATAAATGTGATTTTTTAACAAAGCTCTCCAAGTTCCACCTACAACATACAAATTCTTCAATTTTTTTTCTATTAACCACTTATGATCTTTAAGTATATTTCTAATATACTTCGGTAAATTTTTCTTTTTAATTATTGGATTATTCATTAGTCTCAAAACTCCAAGAGGCAATGATATCTTTTCATAAATTGTATTATTTGACACACGCGTCAGCTCTAAACTACCTCCGCCTAAATCTGCAACGATACCATCAATATTTCCAAATCCTAAAATGACGCCATTTGCTGCAGTCTCTGCTTCTTCCTCCCCAGTTAAAACCCTTGGCTCAGTATTAAAAATTTCTTCTACTTTGTCGAGAAATGGTTTGGCATCATCCGCCTCTCTTAGAGCTGCAGTGGCAACTATTTGTAAATTTCTTACCTCTGAAACTTCTAAAATCTCTTTGAATCTGTTAAGAACTTTTAAAGCGCTCACGCAACCATCTGCATTGAGTTTTTTAGATTTATCTAGATTCTTTCCTAATTTACAAACTGCTTTCTCATTAAACAATGGAATCGGATTCAGTTTAAAATCATCGTAAATTAACATTCGAATTGAATTTGAGCCAAGGTCTATAATTGCTTGCTTTGTTTTTGTTTTTTCTTCTGATTTAAATAGTTTAATTATTTCTGTTTGCATTTATTCTACTAATTTTAAATTTTTTGGCTTAAGTTTAAGTGCTGATTTACCTCTTCCAGATAAGCTTGGGTTTTGCATAAAATAAGAATGTGCTGAAAAACTATTCTCACTTTTCTCCTTGTAGTAGTTGCCATCACTCTTTAAATACCAGCTTTCTGAATTATCCTTAAAATTTGCAAGCATTATTTGGTCTAGGATCTGTTCGTGCACAGTTTTATTATCTATAGGTATTATTAATTCAACTCTTCTATCAAGATTTCTTGGCATCAAATCAGCTGATGAAATGTATACACGATTCTCTCTTGCGGGCATAGGATAGCCGTTCGCAAAACAGTAGATTCTAGAATGCTCTAAAAATCGACCAATAATACTTTTTACTATTATATTTTCAGATAAATTTTTGACTCCAGGCCGAAGACAACAGACTCCTCTTACTGAAAGATTTATTTTTACACCCGCATTTGATGCTTGATATAATAATTTAATTATTTCTGGGTCAACTAAAGAGTTCATCTTAGCCCAAATTCCTGCTGGTTTTCCCGCTTTTGCATTTTCAATTTCATTATTAATAGAGTTGACAAAAAAAGATCGAACATTTAATGGCGATAAAAAAATTTTTTCCAATTTTTTGGGCTTTGCATATGCTGTCACAAAATTAAAAAACTTTTCAACATCTCTTGCTAATTCTGCGTTTGAACTAAATAAAGATAAATCTGTATATATTGTTGCATTTACAGGATGATAATTGCCAGTTCCAAGGTGTACGTAGGTTTGTGTTTTCTTACCTTCTTTTCTAAGTACAAGACTTGCTTTGGCATGTGTTTTGTACTTGGCAAAGCCATAAACAATTTGAACTCCAGATTTTTCTAATCGACGAGATAATTCAATATTGGCTGCCTCGTCAAACCTTGCTTTAATTTCAATTACAGCAGTAACAACTTTTCCATTTTCAGATGCTAAAATTAAAGCCTTTACGATTGGTGAGTCTGGAGTTGTGCGATATAAAGTTTGCTTAATTGCAATGACTTTTGGATCTTTTGCGGCTGCTTGTAAAAATTGAATTACTACATCAAATGTTTCGAAAGGATGATGGACTACAAAATCTTTACTTTTAATGGCTGAAAAAAATTTATTGTCGAATTCCTTCAACCGTTCAACTTCTCTTGGCCTAAATTTTTTAAATGTTAAATTTGAGTCTTTTCTCTCACATACTTGAATTATATTTTGGATACCTACAAGTCCTTCTACTTGATAAACATGGTCTTGCTTAACTTCAAGAGTTTCAGTCAAAAAATCAATAAGCTCTGGATCTGAATTAGCTAATACCTCTAACTTAACAATATTTCCTCTTCTTCTTTTTTTCAAAGCCTTTTCAAAATATCTGACTAGGTCCTCTGCTTCATCATCAATTTCAATATCGCTATCTCTAATGATTTTAAATTGCACAGATGAGATTAGTTTATAATCAGTAAAAATTTCCTCCGCAAAAGAACAAATTATATCCTCGATTAAGACATACCGATCTGTTTTGTTCAATTTAGGTAAAGGTATAAATTTGGGTAAACTTTTTGGAATAACAACAATAATGTTTAATTCTTCAATACTATTAATATTAAATTTCATTAAAACAGCTTCCCCTTTATTAGGAATAAAGGGAAAAGGATGTGAGGGATCAATGGCTGTTGGAGTTATAATAGGGTAAATGTTATCTAAAAAATATTTTCTTAAGTATTCGTGTGATTTTTTATCTAAATCATTAATTTTATAAATATAAATTTTCTCAGCTATTAGTTCTTTCTTGATCTTGATATAGGCTTCATTTTGCTTGTGCAATAAATCTTTTGTTTTTAAAACAACATATTTTAATTGTTGCTCTGGTGTTAATCCATCAGCACTAAGCTGATCGTAATTATCTTTAATTTGATTAAACAATCCAGCTACCCTAACCATAAAAAATTCATCTAAATTTGTGCCAGCGATAGATAAAAATTTAACTCTTTCAAATAGAGGATTCGAAAGATCTATTGACTCTTCAAGAACACGTTCATTGAAAGAAAGCCAAGATAGTTCTCTATTGATTAAAACCTCATTTATATTTTTGTTTTGAGGCAGTAGTTTTTTATTCATAGCTAATATGGTAATTTATTTAATATGAAATTATATGTTATGCGTCATGCTAAATCTAGTTGGCAAAATGATGAATTAGAGGATTATGATAGACCCATCAAAAAAAGTAGTGAAAAATCTGTTAAACTGATTTATGAATTTTTTATTAAAAATGATATTAAGTTTGATTTAACTTATGTTTCTTCTTCAAAGCGAACATTACAAACCTTGAGAATTTTAAAAAAAAAAATTGATTTAGGAAAAATTAAGATTTTAAAAAAACTTTATTTAGCCTCTAAAGCACAATTGATGTCTGTCCTAAGAAAAACTAATCCAATTTATAAATCAATATTATTAATTAATCATGAGCCATCAATAAAAAAATTAACTATTTTTTTATGTGGTGCCGCAGGCAAAACAAATCAAAAACTTTTAAATAATAAGTTTTCAACATCATCATTTGCAGAAATAAAATTTGATTTTGATGATTGGAATAAGCTTGCTGCAAAATCTGGAAAACTATGTAGATTTATTCGCCCAAAAGAAATTTAACCGTCCAAGGAGTAACCTGCGGATCTAACGGTTCTAATTAAGTCTTTTTTTCCTTCAATATTTATTGCTTTTCGTAATCTTCTTATGTGCACATCAATGGTTCTTTCCTCGACATAAATATTTTCACCCCAAATGTTAGTCAATAATTGCTCTCTAGAATAAACTCTTTTTGGGTTAGATATTAAAAAATCAATAATTTTGAACTCTGTTGGTCCTAACATCACCTCTTTCTCGGATCTAAATACTCTTTTTTCAACCCTATCAACTTTTAAATCCTCAAAATGAATCGTGTCAGCTGTGACGCTTGGTCTAGATCTTTTTAGCAAAGCAGTTACTCTAGCAAGGAGTTCTTTTTGGCTAAAAGGCTTTGTAACATAATCATCCGCACCAGTTTGAAAACCTTTTAATTTGTCTTCTTCCTCACCTTTTGCGGTAAGCATTATTATTGGTATGTCTTTTAACAAATTGTTTTTTCTTAAAGTTTTACAAATTTCAATCCCTGAGATATCGGGCAACATCCAATCTAACAGAATTAAGTCTGGATTTTTTTGTTGGATTGCAAGTAAAGCTTCTTCTCCGTTGTTTGCAAAGTTTACTTTGTGACCTTCTTTTTCAAGATTATATTTTAACAAAGTAACAATTGGCATTTCATCTTCAACGATAAATAGATTTGCCGGCATTTCACCCCTTTGGTCTTTGACCTTCTAAATAATCTCCTGTTATTAAAAAATAAACTTGTTCAGCAATATTAGTTGCATGATCTCCTATTCTTTCAATATTTTTAGCAATGAAAAGTAGTTGGGTTAATTGTATTTGGTTTTTTTCTGTTTCTAATTTTTTAAGAACCATTTCCATATTGCTATTAGTTAATTGGTCAATTTCTTCATCAGAATTCCAGACATTCTCTGTAATATCTTTGTCTCTGTGAAGATAAGAATTTAAAACTAAGTTAACTTGTCTGACAGTTTTTAGTCCTGCTATTTCCAGTCCCTTGATAAGCTCTGAGGAAATTACTTCTTGAATACTAATAATTCTTTTTGCAATATTTTTAGATAAATCACCTATTCTTTCTAAGTCTGATGATATTTTAAGAGCTACCACTGTTTCTCTTAGGTCGATAGCCATAGGTTGTCTAAGAGCAATTAAGTTAACAACTTGTTCTTCAATGCTAAATTCATATCGATCAATTTGTTCATCATCTGTAATTATTTTTTTTGCTAATTCTAAATCTTTTCTTACCATTGCTTGAATAGATAATTCTAATTGCTTCTCTGCTTTAGTACCCATTTTTACAATTGTATCCTTTAGCAATAATAGTTGCTCTTCGTAGGATTTTACGATGTGTGATTTTTCATTCATTTTAACCAAACCTTCCTGTTATGTAATCTTGAGTTTGTTGATTGCCTGGATTTTTAAAAATTTTTTCTGTCGAGTCAAACTCGATTAAGTTTCCTAGATGAAAAAATCCAGTTTTTTGAGATACTCTTGCTGCTTGAGACATAGAATGAGTCACTATTACTATAGTATGCTCATTTTTTAATTCGTCAATCAATTCCTCAATTTGCGCAGTTGCAATTGGATCTAGAGCAGAGCAAGGCTCGTCCATTAAAATAACTTCAGGCTTGATAGAAATTGCTCTAGCTATACATAACCTTTGTTGTTGACCTCCGGATAAGCCAGTTCCAATCTCATGCAATCTATCTTTTACCTCATTCCATAACGCAGCCTTTTTAAGACTTGTTTCGACAATTTCATCTAATTCCTGTTTCGATTGCACTAAACCATGAATAGTTGGGCCATAGGCAATGTTTTCGTAAATTGTCTTAGGAAAAGGATTTGGTTTTTGAAAAACCATTCCTACATTTTCTCTAAGCCTAACCACATCAAGTTCTTTCGAATTAATTTCAAGATTGTCAAATTTAATACTGCCTTCAACTCTGCATATATCAATTACATCGTTCATACGGTTTAAGCATCTCAAAAAAGTTGATTTTCCACAACCAGAGGGTCCAATCAGAGCTGTTACTTCTTTTTCTCCAATTTCTATTGAAATGTTTTTCAATGCTTGTTTTTCACCATAATAAACGTTAACTCCTTTAGCTGATATTTTACTTTTCATTTTAACTCCATTTCTTTTCAAATCGATGTCTAATAATTTGAGCTGTTAGATTCATTGTAATAAGGAATATCAATAAAACCATAATACAAGCAGATACCTTTTCGACAAAACCTCTTTCAGCTGACTCGCTCCAAATATAAACTTGAACTGGCAAACTTGCTGCTGGATCAAGAGGTGAGCCAGGTATTGTATTAACAAACGCAACCATCCCAATTAAGATTAAAGGTGCAGTTTCTCCTAACGCTTGTGCTAAACCAATTATTGTACCAGATAACGTTCCTGGCATTGATAAAGGCACTGCATGATGCAAAGTTGTTTGCATTTTACTTGCCCCCATAGCTAGCGCGGCTTCTTTTATACTTGGAGGAACTGCTTTTAAAGAAGCTCTCGCTGCGATAATTATAGTTGGCAAAGTCATAAGAGATAACGTAATTCCACCCACAAGTGGTGTTGATCGAGGTAGACCAAATATATTAATTAATACTCCTAAACCTAATAAACCAAACACAATCGATGGAACTGCAGCAAGGTTATTTATATTAACTTCTATGAAGTCAGTGAATTTGTTTTTTGGAGCAAATTCCTCTAAATAAATTCCAGCTAAGACTGCAATTGGAAAAGAAAATACCAAACAAACTAAAATACTGAACAATGTGCCCATAAATGAACTAGCTATACCAGCTAATTCAGCTTCTCTTGAGTCTGGATTAGTAAAAAAACTTAAATTGAAGGTGTTTATTATATCTCCTCTTGCTTCCAACATATCAAATATTTTTAATTGATAATTATTAACTCTTCTATTTTCCTCAGGAATATCTCTAGGGTAATTTCCTTTATTTATTTGATCGATGTCGTCTGATGCCGTTAACTTTAATTTTACTATTTTACCTAAATCTGAAGGATTTTTTTTTAAATAATTTTTAATTTCTAGTTCATAATTATAAGCAAACATTTCAATTAAAAAAGTCTCTGAACTTTCATCAACTTCAGGATCAAGCGCAATAATTGATTGATAAGCAATATCATAATAATCCGCATTATTGAGATCTTCGCTTGAAGGATTTTCTTCTAAAAGCAATAACTCTCTATCATAATTTACTTCCACAAAAATCCAAGTTTTTGTAAAAGCAGAATAACCATTGGAAAAAATTTTAATTAAAAAGATGACTAAAAAAATTAATGCTAAAGAAATGGATGCTAATCCAAATAATTGAAATCTTTTTTCAGATTTATATCTCTTCTCTAAAAAATTTTTTCTCTTATTATTCATATTTTTCCCTATATTTCTTGACAACTCCAAGAGCTAATATGTTTAATACTAGGGTCAAAACAAATAAAGATATACCTAATGCAAATGCTGCTTGAGTTTTTGGGTCTCCAAATTGTTGATCGCCAACTAATATCATGACGATTTGTGCAGTTATTGTTGTTGTAGACTCCAAAGGATTAGCTGTAAGATTTGCTGCTAGGCCAGAAGCCATTACAACTATCATTGTTTCGCCTACTGCTCTTGAAACAGCTAATAAAATTGCTCCAACTATTCCTGGTAAAGCAGCTGGAAATATTACTTTCTTAATTGTTTCTGATTTAGTTGCTCCCATAGCGTAGCTACCTTCCCGCAAGTTTTGTGGAACTGCAGTAATTACATCATCGCTTAAACTTGAGACAAAGGGAATAATCATCACCCCCATTACCAATCCTGCAGCTAAAGCGCTTTCACTTGAAACTTCTAACCCCATACTGTTTCCAATTTGTTTTACAAAAGGACCAACGGTTAAAGCGGCAAAAAATCCATAAACAACAGTTGGAATTCCAGCAAGGATCTCTATTATTGGTTTTGCAAATTTTCTTACATTTGTACTAGCGTATTCAGCCATATAAATACCAGTCATTAATCCAATTGGAATAGCTACGCACATTGCGATGAATGCTATGAAGAATGTTCCGGCAAATAAAGGTAATGCACCAAATGAATTTTTTAAAACTTCTTGATCAATTTGACTTGTGGAGTCTCTAACAAAAGCACGTCCAGGATTCCACTCAATTCCAAAAGCGAAATCAAAGAAATTTACACTACTAAAAAATCTTAATGACTCAAATAAAAGTGAAAAAACAATTCCTGCGGTAGTTAGAACTGCTGCTAAAGAACACGAAAAAAAAAGATATTTCAAAAATTTTTCAACAGGCTCTCTAGTCCTAATATTTTGGTTTATTTTTTTATAAGCAAAGGATAAGCAACCGATTAGAATTATTAGCGAAAGAATAGCTTTTGACTTTACTAATAAACTTATCAGTTGATTATATTTATCTGCAGCAATTACTAAATTTTCTTGAGCTGTGCCAAAAAAGGTTCCCTGTGCAATAGATTTGATTTGTGCATATAAAATTGAAAGTTGATTGCTTTCGTAACTTCCTTTGAAAGAGCTTAAAATTAAATTTTTTACTAAAAAGGGTTCGAAGAAGGTCCAAAGAGAAAAAATAATTAAAGCTGGAGCAGCACACCAAATGGCTAAATAATATCCGTAGAACTGTGGTAAAGCAGTTAATCTTGTTTGTACTTGAATATGAGCAGCTCTTTTTTTACCAAAGAAATAACTCATTAGAGCCAAGGATAGAATTAAAAATATTATTATTTGGCCCATACTTTTTTTTTATTTCGTAGATTAAAAAAGGGAGGAAATAATTCCTCCCTAATTTTATATTTTTTTTGGTAAAATAAAAGTCAATTGCCTATTTTTTTTCAGGCATATTAACTAATTTTACTGCATTATCCCTGCTAGTCTTATAAGTTTTAGCATCACTTGGTACTAAACCTTTAGAAGCTAAATAACCTTTAGCTCCCATTGCTTTAGTAGAAGTAAACTCCTTAATAAAATCATGTAAACCAGGTATTACTTGCACGTGTGCTAATTTTACATAAAAGAATAAAGGTCTAGCTATTGGATAAGAGTAATCTTGAATACCTTTCAAGCTTGGTTGTTTACCTTCGATGCTTGCAGCTTGTAACTTATCTTTAGCATCTAAAAAGTAACTAAATCCAAAGAAACCAAAAAGCTCTTTATCTTGAGATAACTTTTGTACAATCAAAGCATCATTTTCGCCTACTTCAATTACGGGACCATCTGTTCTGAATTCAAGTGGATCAATTTTTGCTTCTTTTTCTTCTTTAGAAATAGCTTTTTCCATTACTAGTGAACCCCAAGCATCTCTTGTGCCTGATGTAGATGGTGGAACCATCACTTTAATATCATAATTTGGTAAAGCTGGGTCGATATCACTCCATTTTTTATATGGGTTAGCAACTTTTTGACCGTTTACTACTACTTCTTTTACTAAAGCTTTATATAGTTGAGCTTTTGTAAAATTTACTGGTTTTGCATCTTTGCTAAATGCCAAAGTTATTCCATCATTACCGATGTTAATTTCAGCAATTTCGTTAACACCATTTTTTTGACACTCAGCGTATTCTTTAGATTTCATCGCTCTAGAGGCATTAGTTATATCTGGGTGTTCAGCACCAACACCAGCGCAGAATAATTTTGCACCCCCACCAGTTCCTGTTGACTCGATTACTGGAGTTTTGAATTTTCCGCCTGCCCCAAATCTTTCCGCAACTATTGTAGCGTATGGAAACACAGTCGAAGATCCAACGATTTTAATTTGATCTCTTGCTTGGGCTGAAGTTACAATTAACATTGCAACTAAAGAAGCAAGAACAATTGAAAGTTTTTTCATTTTGATTCCTTTTTTATTTTATTTGATGCTAAATTTTTAATGCATCTATCTTTAATGATTATTACAAAAATATTACAAATTTATTAAAAAACTAACTTTTTAGTTGAATTTTCTAGTTATAATAATTTCATTATAATTTGTAGCTAGATTTCCTCCACAGCTAAATGGCCTAACCTTGTTGGATAGGGCATATTTAGTCTCTGGTCTTAATGTAATTTCTAAATCGACAAAATCAACTAGCTTGTCCTTGAATCCAGGTAGAGAACTCACTTGTGACCAGCTGCTTGGAGCCATAAAAACTGAATTTAAATATCCTGAAGCTTGTGTGTAAATTGAATTACCTTCATTTTGGCCCATAAGTAGACTCTGCTTAATTATGTCAAAAACATTTCTGCATTTAATTGAGTCAGCCATATAAGTATCTTGCCTTAATCTTTGACTTAAAGGAATTGAAACAATCATCAAAACTCTTTCCTGCCTCGGAGAATAAATTGCATCTGTAAAAATATGAGATGATGTATTTTCGATTTCTTCTTTTAAACTCTCCTTTGCTAACTTTAAGTCTTCTCTTAAACGGAGTATACCAAGGTCAAAAACGGTTAGCTGTTGATTTTTCAAGATTGAAGCAATTTGAGAGTCTGAAAAGCTTTCAACTGGTGAAAGCATTAATGCTGCAATAATAACTAAAACTTTTTTTATTTTAGCCACAATATATTCTAATAAATTATAAAAAAATTTCAATCATATTTTGGTAAATAGACAATAGACTTAGTTCCCATACCAAGATCGCTTTCAATTTCAAACACTCCTCGGTGCTTATTAATTTCATGTTTAACAATAGAAAGCCCCAAACCTGTTCCTCCACGCTGAGAGCTCTTGAAGGGATCAACTCTAAAAAAACGTTCTGTTACTCTATTTATTTTATCTTTGTGAATTCCAATTCCTCTATCTGAAACGATTATCTCATATGCGATACCTAAAAGTTTTCCTTTGATTTCTCTATGGTTAATTTCAATGATTTTATTATTCTCAGAATATTTAATACTGTTATCAATTAAATTTGAGAAAACTTTTAATAGTCCTTCATAATCTCCCTTAACATAAATATCTTCTGTTAGATTATTTTTGAATTCAAATTCTTTTAATTTGTTTTGATGAATATCTTCAACTGATTGAAAAATTTCTTTTAAATTTACCTTATCTTGAGGTTGAAGATGCTCTTCTAGTTCAATTCTACTTAATGACAAAAGATCATTAATTAAATTCTCCATACGATTAGCTTGCTGCAATATAATAGGTATAAACTCTTCTTGAGCCTTTTTATCATCCTTTGCTGGACCACTTATGGTTTCTAAGAATCCTTTAATTGAAACTAAAGGAGTTTTTAGTTCATGACTTGCGTTAGCAATGAAGTCAGAGCGAAACCTCTGTGCTTTTATAATTTCAGTAA
>Ga0129348_1000733_pt1 | contig 11874 bp, 21 predicted proteins | sample CPBDNA_4_FD_94424 | JGI IMG/M metagenome (GOLD analysis project Ga0129348, IMG submission 94424) | Freshwater to marine salinity gradient microbial communities from Chesapeake Bay, USA - CPBay_Sum_27_0.8_DNA | ecosystem: Environmental > Aquatic > Marine > Coastal | place: USA: Chesapeake Bay...
ACTCTATTTTATACTATTTTATGTCGACTTTTATATGCAGAATTATAAAATAAAAAATAAATACACATATATAATATATATATATATATATAGGGAATTGCAACATCCTTGCATAGTAAAAAAAAAAGTATTAAGTTTGTGGTATAATTAAATTTAATATGAATGAACTATACTTTGACCAAGAAGGTCGTGACAAGCTGATCAATGGTATTAAGAAAATATCAAAGGCAGTTAAGAGCACATTAGGGCCACTAGGGAACACGGTCATCCTAGAATCAAACAACCACACCCGTGGTTTAACTATTACTAAAGACGGAGTAACAGTAGCGAAATCAATTAACTTAGAGGACCCAGTAGAGAACCTTGCCGTAAGGATGGTAAAGGAGGCCGCTGATAGGACAGCAACATCTGCAGGTGATGGTACCACAACGGCTATCGTACTTACAGAGGCTATTGTATTAGAGGGTATGAGTAAGTTAGAGGTAGGTGTAAACGTATCTGAGCTTGTTAGGCATATGAACGCGGTATGTGATAGGGTAATATCTAAGCTAGACAAGAGGTCTAAGAAGGTTACGGGTAAGACACTAAGGGACGTTGCGACAATATCATCTAATAATGATAAGGAACTAGGCGCGTTAATATCTCAGGTATACAAAGAGGTAGGAAAAGACGGGGTAGTAACCGTAGAGAACAGCCAGACAGCTGATACATACTACGAGGTAACTAAAGGTATTAAGATACAGAGGGGTTATTCTAGTAGGTTATTTATAAATAATCAAAAAAATGACGAGTGTATACTTGATGACGTGTATATCTTAGCCACAGATCTTGAGATAAACAACATATTAAACATTGAGAACATACTTAAACCAATTATTCAGCAGAATAAGAAGCTATTGATCATTGGTGAGTGCTCTCAGAATGTAATAAATACCCTTGGGGCCAATGTAATTAAGAATAACCTGAAGTTCTGTAACATTCAACCGCCACAGTTTGGGTATAAAACCAAGGAATTGATGAGTGATATAGCGTTATCGGTAGGTGCTAAGTATTTTAGTGAGAATACTGGTGATGATTTGAGCTTAATTAACATGCAAGACCTAGGTCACGCACAAAAAGTAGTCGTTTCTGCTGATCAGACAGTGATTATACGTGATGAAAACGTGAATGTAGACGACAGGATACAGGAACTGAAGGACTCAAAGGAGTTATCTAAGAATAAGAACGACATTGACTTCATAAATGAGCGTATCGCGAGCCTTTCAGGCGGAGTTGGGGTAGTATATGTAGGTGGAAACAGTGAGATAGAGCAAAAAGAGCTGTATGATAGGGTAGAAGACGCTGTATGTGCGGTAAGATCCGCTATTGAGGAGGGTATTTTACCTGGTGGTGGCTCTTCTTTACTGTATATGGCCTTGAATATGATGGATGAGTACACAACTATAGAGGAAGAGATGGCACAGCAGATCATTTATAGGGCATTATTAACCCCTGCGAAGATGATTATTAAGAACGCTGGTAAAAATTTCGGTGATTATTACGATCTAGACAGCGCAAACCTAGTGTTTGGCCTTGGATACAACGTAAAAACTGATGAGTTTGGTGATATGTACAAGATGGGTATTATTGATCCAGCAAAGGTAACTAAGAACGCGCTGAAGAATGCGGTTTCAGTAGCGAGCACTATATTAACAACTAACGCAATAGTAACAATAAAACGATGAAGGCAATAAATAAGTACATAATTATTGATAAAGTATCTGAAGAAATGAAGACAGAGTCTGGATTATTACTCTCAGGTGAAGATGCCAATGAGTTTAGGTACAATAAAGGTATTGTTGTTACCCCTGGAACGAATGTGGAGACCGTAAAAGAAGGTGATACCATCTATTATGATAAATCATCTGGTCACACAATGATACTTCAGGATAAGAAGTACACGGTTATTCTCGAGAGAGACGTGGTTGTTGTCCTGTAAGTTTGTTCATTCGTAGAATGGCTCGTCTATATACCTTATCGGTGTAGGGCGAGTCTTTCTTAAATATAGGGTTACGTTGTGGTGACTCAGATATAGGTTCCTCACCAGCTAATTTTTTATAAACACTTACAATTAGACGCTTCCCTTTGTATGATACCTCATATAAGGCCTTTTGATTACCCTCTGACTTTCTCCATTTAGATATCCAGCCGTCCCTGAGTAGTTTCTCAAACCTTGTGACATCCCATGAGAACACCTCCTCATAATCATTAAACGTGGTCCTACTGAATAATCGCTCACTGTATAGGAATAATAGCATCTCAAGATCAGCCAGGCCTACACCATGGGTTCTCTTGACCCAGTATCTTATAATCCTGAAATATTTTAGGTAATCAAACGTGGGCTGTTTCCTGTCGTAGTTTATACGAACCTTATCTTTGTACCCTTTACCAGGTACTTTACGCTCGTATTTACGCCTCATCTTACGTCTTTTCATTTAATCAAAGATAATTATATTTTCCATATCTTTGCAAGTATAAATTTAAGTCATGCCAGATCCAAAATACAAGAAGGTAATCAAAGAACAAGAAGAACCTAAGAAGTTTTTTAATGAACCTAATGAAAAATTTGTTAATGTTAAAGAGAACAGGATATCTGCAAGGCTTCATAAACAAAGGGCTAAGATGCCAAAACAAAAAATTATAAAACTATAGGTTATGCCACTAGGAGGAAAAGTAAAGTATATGAAGAAATCTAAGAAGAAAAAGACTTCATATAAAAAGAAAAAAAAGTAATGCCACTAAGTAGAAGCGCTAAGTATTATAGGGACAACCCTAAAGCTAGGGAGAAGAAGAACGAGTATCAGAAGCGTTTCAATAAGAGCAAGAAACAAAAAAAGAGAAGATCTCTCTTGAATAAGTTGAACAGAATGTTTGGGACTTATGGTAACGGGGATAAACTAGACGTTTCCCATCAAAGGAATGGATCTGTTAAGTTAGAGAAACAATCTAAGAACAGAGGAAACAAAAAAAATAGTCCAGGTGATAGAAAATCAAGAGGATGAAGAAAAAGAAAAGTGTAAAAGACAGCTGCTACTACAAGGTAAAAAGAACCTACAAGGTCTTCCCAAGTGCGTATGCAAGCGGTGCAATTGCAAAATGTAGAAAGGCTAAGGCTAGGAAGAAATAATGGCGGTACGTAAGACTAAGGCAGGGGCTAATTTAAAGAGATGGTTCAAGGAAAAGTGGACCGATCAGGATGGAAATCCGTGCGGATCGCCCAAGGGCGATAAGGTAAAGAAGTGTAGACCGTCAAAAAGAATAGACAAAAACACACCCGTAACGTGGAAAGAGCTCGGATCTAGGAAGAATAAAGTCGTGAGCGAGAAGAAACGAGTAGGTATGGGTAGAAGAACAAAAAGTATAAGAAGATGAAATCACAGTCAAACTATCAAATCTCTACAGGAGATTTTAAAAAATCACCACTAGGATCTTCAGGTGTTTCAATGTTACTTGGAACATTTGCTAACGTTATAGGTCCCGCTAGGTTTAGAAAAAAAGTAAAAGTAAAATGAAAAAAGTAAAGTATAACGACATAGGATTTAAGGATAGTGTGGTTGACAAATATTTAACACCTGCTCAACAGACATTACCTGTAAGTTTACAGAAAAAAATTATAAAAGCTAAGAAAGATGGCAAATAAAGCTAAGATGCCTTGTAACAAACCAAGACCTTCTGATAGGGCTGGTAAGAAAAGAATGGTGAAGGCCTGTTCTGGTGGTAAGGAGAAATTAATTCACTTTGGTGCCAAAGGGTATGGTCATAACTATTCTGCCGCTGCAAGGAAATCTTTTAGGGCTAGACATAAGTGTTCATCTGCTACAAACAAATTAACCGCTCGTTACTGGGCCTGTAAGAATTTATGGGCAGGTAAAGGTGGGAGTACAAAGAGCTCTCCTAAAAGTAAACGAGGTAAATATTAATATATGAAAAGTAAAGGATTAGGAGATACTATACATAAAGTTACAACCGCTACAGGCATTCATTCACTAGTTAAGAAGGCTACTAATGGTGGGTGTGGGTGTGACAAAAGGAGAAAGACCTTAAATGAATTGTTCCCATACAAAAAATAATGGACTTGCAAGATTTAAAAATTTATAGCTTAAACGGATTTTCATTGACTATGTCATTTACAGAAATAGAGACTGCACTAAAGATTATTCTTTTATTGGTAACAATTGGATATACAGTTACTAAATGGTATGGGCTTAAGAATAAAGATAATTAGCATATTATTTTCTTCAATTATATTCTCTCAGGATATAAAAATATCTGACGTTCAAAATAATATACAGTTTGGCCCAATGGTTGGTGATCAAACAATAACCTTTGGTGTTAAGAACATACTAGAAGAGCTTGTACAGGATGAGGGTTATGATTTAAACCCTAATAGTAACGATAGTTTACTCGTTGAGATAGCGTATTATGGTAAGACAAGGAAAGAAAAAAACATAGCCATATACACTAAGAAAGAAAATATAGTAGAGATTGTTGCCTTTGCTAAGATAAATGAGAAGGGAAAGATTATAAAAGCTACAGGCGTAGGTAAGGATATGAAATCTTCTCTTGTTATTTTAAATAATGAAGGTGAATTAAAAAGATCTAGTATAAACACAGCGCTCAGGAAGATGTGCGAACAAATAATTAAAAAATTAAAATTATGAATGAAAAAAAAGCGAGCTTAAAAGAGAAGTTAAAATGGGATACTCTACACAATTCTGGTGGAGGACATTCGGTTAAAAAGCCAAAGAAAAAAGTTGTTAAGGTTTCTTGGTGGAAAAAAGTAAAAAACTTTGTTATAAGCTTATACCCGAACCTTTATAAACACATGAAATGAAGAAACTAATATTCTTATTATTATCTGTATTTACATTTGCTCAATCATCTAGTGATGGCGCTGATATATCTATAGAGTACTTAGGGACAACTGAAGACTCAACTAAACCCTTAAGCAAGGTACAAGTGAATGACACTATTGTTCTAGCATTAGATATTAATAACTTAGACACAGCGCATGACATAACATATGCTCATATTGATTTGATGTATCATACATCAGCATTTGCAATGGTTGGTAATCCTACATGGAAGACACCTACGGGTGCACAAACAAGCTTGTTCTCATGGACAAATGTAGGGTTTACACCAAGCAGTAATTATGACGTAAATGATTTGTGGGCCCAATGGTCAAACGGATCATATGCGGCCTCTACTGGATGGAATGTAGACCACTGGCAGGCTATATCAACAACACCATTTGGAGATGAAACTTATGGTCATTTTGTTGAGCTAAAGTTTAAAGTAAAAGACGCGGGTTCTACGCATGATTATGATAAGAATATATATGTAACAATGGCTAGGGTTGCTGATAATACAAGCGACACAGAGTATGTGTATCCATTTGGAGAGGTAAGGGCTCATCCAGATCAGTTTATATCACATACACCATTAGAGGATTTAGATAGTAATCTATACGTTAGTGTAGATACAAACAATAATGTAGATCCTACAAAACTAAAACTAATAATAAAAGAGGATGGTACAACGGTAGCTAGTCTTCCATTAGACGCTAGTGGAGACGTTACAGTTACTGATTATATTATATCATCTACAAAGACATATACAGCAGAACTTGCTTGGAATTCAACGGATGATTACAAGAGTAATTATCTAGATAATGCATTTACAATATCTGATGTCGCATACTTGCTTACAGAGACAGAAGGTGGTGTAGGTCACGGGAACGCAGGAGGAGTAATTAGTAGCGGTATATCTGCATTGAATGGAGATTTATCTGATCCTAAGAATGAACTTACACCTCAGGACGCGTATAAGATGCTTACGCATGTTTTAGGAACAGATATATTTGGAGATAACTATTATGAAAAAACATTTTACGCAGCGAAAGCTGATGATTTTGATTCTTATACTATGTCAAATTTTGTTAGTGGGGATACTCTTAATACAAAACTTATAGACACATTAACACCTGATTGGACACAGTCACAGAATAAATGGGAGTATAAAACAGGAATACTTGGTGATGTAAACCTAAACTACACATCCTCACAAGCTCAAGCAACAACAAAGGCTCAGGTCACAAGGAACACTTCTTCTGAAGTAAAAAAGGGTGTGGCAACATCTAAGATATCATTTGTAAGTAAGATAGAGGGTGATCAGTTTGTTGTAGAAATATCTACAAATGACGAGAATTTATCTGCTGCTCAGTTTAAGGTTAAGTTTGATGAAACAAGGCTTACATTTAATGAGGTTGTTTTTGACACAGGTAATCTAACAACAAACTTTGCATTTGCAGGGAATGATATTATAAATATAGGATCTATAAATCAACAAAGAGATTCATTAAAAAAAGAAAGTAAATATATCATTAAGTTTGATAAGGCAAATAATGTTACAAGCCCAGCTGGATTAGTATCTATAAACAACTATGATGCTGCGAACTTAAATGGTGAATTAATAATATTAGAATTTGAATAATGGAAAAACTATTTGACACATTGACATTTATATTTTTATTGATTGTAATGATATTAGCATCCTCATGTGTAACAGAACCGTATGAGAAAAAAATATACCCTATAGAACAAAGCTTAAAAATTCAAGAAACCTCAGGCTTAAAATTTGAAGGACCTAGTATAACAGATGGTTCTTTGTTTAATCTTAAAACAGAGCAGTCTGGTGCTTATATGTTAGTTGTTAGGGATCATTTTAAGAATGTAATATCGAAAAGCATATTAGATATTAACACAGGGGATAATGTATTATCGTTCTACACAAACGCTATAAATGATGGGGATTATACTGTAGAGTTTGTGGATGAGTTAGGTAATGTAGTAGAGTCACAAAAAATAACAATACAATGAGCGAAGAAAAAGAAAGCTTCTTTGGGCAATTAAAGAATCAATTAGTAGCTACTATAGGTTTAATTATAACAGCAGCAGGAGGTCTTGTTATAGCTAATATGGAGAATATTTTTGGTGTAGAAGAACCTGTAGTTATAGAACAACCCTCAATGGAACAAACAATAGTAATTCCCGAGGGTATAAAAGATACGGTGGTAATAAGTAAAACAATCGTAGCACCACCACCAGTAGAAGAAGAAAAAGAATACGATTGGTAATGAAAAAATTATGTGCGATATACCTAACTGTCCTATATGCCACGGTTGCGACTAGCCAAGTAATAGGAAAGACAACATCAGAAGATTATGTAGCTGACTTTGAGAAGCAGGCTAGTATATGGAGTATACCTGAATATGATGGTGATCCTGTAAGTGTTGCTTTATTAAATATTGGAGTTACAGAAGATATACTAGAACAATATCCTGAGCTTGGTGATTACAGAGTAGGACTAGGTCTCACAAATATTACTGTTGCTTTTTTAGATGAAACATTTCGTTTTGAGTTTGTAGAAACAAAAGATGAAATAAAGGAAAGAATGATAAAGCAGTTTAAGGCTAGTGAGAAAGGTTTTACTGCAAACGTTATAAATCCAATTGGAAAGATAGTATTAGCTAAATACTTTGGATATGTAGAGGTATATGACTTTTCTATTTCTGAAGATGAAACAATAAATTTAAAAGATGGTGTTAAGAATAAACTTGTAACTAGATTAGGATTACAGGTAAAATTAGTAGATTCTGAAACGGGTTTATATATGACTGGATCAGGATTAGGTAAGGCAACAACAACAAGAGAGCTTACACTATTAAATAACGACAACTTAGAAGAGGTAAGGTTTAATCAATCCTCTATTGGTGTTTCTACAAGAAAAGCTTTAGAGACAGCAGTAGCAAAGGTTGTAAAACGAATGATAAGGAAAAAAATATTTGATCATTAATGAAATGGATTGTACTTCTATTGTTTCCCATATCAGCATTCTCTCAAATACTCACACAAACGTTTTATGATAGATGTACAGGTCAAGTAAAGACTGTGCAAATACAGATGCAAGGAACTACAACCGTTGCATTTTATAATAAGGTTAGAACATTTACTGCAAATGATTTTTATTCAGGAGAAGTAAAAAAATGGATGGAACAGACGTATGCATGGTGGTATGCTTTGTCACCTTGTTCTACGGCACAAACCACACAAACAACAACTACAACAACAACCAACACTACAAGTAATACAAGCTCATCTTCAAGTAGCAGTTCTGGATCCGATAATAGTGGTTCAGGAAGCAGTGATTCAGGTGGTAGCTCAGATAATAGCGGTGACTCGGGTGGAAGTTCAGATAATAGTGGAGATAGTGATGGAGGTGGTTCAGATGATTCAGGAGATAATGGATCTGGAGATGACGGTGGAGATGGAGATGATGGCAGCTCAGATGATAACAATGAAGAAAAAGAACAAGAAGAAACAGAAGAAGAACAAGAACAAGAGGAGGAATCTGAAGAAGAGGAAGAGTCCGATGAAGAAACTGAAGAAGAAGAATCTGAAGAAGAAAAAGAAAATAAAAGAAATCCAATATTAATTTCTGCAAACTTAATGGCAATGTCAGGACTAGACGGAACATTAAGCAATGTTGCAAGTTTTGGTTTTAGTCAAACTGCTTTGAATGGTGTCGATTCATATTCAGCAAATATGATGATATGGGATAACTTAAAACAATTTACATTAGGTGGGGCAAAGTCTCATATATTTTATAACTATGATAACGCTGAAGATGTTATTATTAGAGATGGAGATAATACTTATGTCTTAGGTCAAGTATATGGCAGAGGAACAATACACACGATACAATCTATTTCTGTTTCATTTATGTATATGTATGGCGTTATGAATATAACCACTGGATTATCTAATGTGTACATAGTTCAAAAGAATCAGAAATGGAAAGGATTAGTTGGCGGATACTCTATATCAAATAATGTTTTGTTTGGATCAGGTCAATATACTATTATGCCATCTTTTATTACCTTTGCAACAAAACCGTACAACATAAAAAGATACACGTTATCTCCTATGTTGGCCTTCGCTTTTAATCCAATTTACTTTAGTTCTTTGGATGATAAAGTTGGTTATAACGAACATATTGTTACAGTTTTAGGTTTGAATGTAGATTTTAATCTAACTAAAAACTTTAGAGCGAATATTGGTGGAAACATTGTAAAAAGCACTGACAATTTTCCTTTAACTTATTCAATAACTATAGGTGCTAAATTTAAATTATTATGAAAATAAGTGAACACATTTCAGAAAAAGAGGCTGTAAAATCAATTACAGCATTAAGATTAGGTATAGATAATACACCAGATGGTGATACTGTAGTTAATATGAAATTATTAGCTGAGAAAGTATTTGAGCCACTGAGACAGTGGGTTGGAGGACCTATAAAAATTAACAGCATGTATAGATCAACTGCGCTCAATCAAGCCATCGGGGGGTCGAGTCGCTCACAGCATTGTCAGGGACGCGCGATGGACCTGGATGACGTGTACGGACATAAAACAAACAAAGAAATGTTTGACTGGATTAAAGAAAATCTTTCATTCGACCAAATGATATGGGAATTCGGAACGTCTGAAAATCCAGATTGGGTACATGTTTCTTATGTTAATGAGGAGAAAAATAGGAACAGAATACTTAAGGCTGTTAGAGATGACGGTAAGACTAAGTATATAGATATAACAAACGCTTAAATCTAAATTAAGTATCTTTGCATATTATGGCAGATAAGAAAAAATTTAAAGACTCTACCGTTGGAAAACTGCTCTTTGGAGCGGCATCAGTAATCAATCCTACGTTAGGTCAGGTATTAAATGGTGTAACATCACCTAAGGATGCTATCGCTGAGATTACAAAAGCAAAAATACCTACTGAAGATAAAATCAAATTACAAACTTTAATTTATGAACAACAGAATAAAGAGATGGAAGAAATCTCAAACAGATGGAAAGCAGATTCTACATCAGATTCGTGGCTCAGCAAGAACGTACGCCCTATGGTTTTGGTATGGTGTATTGTTGTTTTTAGCTTTGCGGGGATTTTGGACAGTGTTGAGTCTATTCCTTTCAATATAGGTTCTACATGGAACGATACGTTTGAGAAGGTTATGATGGCTGTGGTTCTAGCATATTTTGGAGGACGTTCGACAGAAAAGGCAAGTAAAATTATAAAAGGAAATGGCTAAAATAGTATATAACTTTTATAAAAAGCCTAGAAAAAAAAGACCAGGGATTCATTCAAAGAACCGAAGTAGAACTAAGGGATGTAGTCAGTATAAAAAACCATATAATAGACAGGGTAAATGACAAAGATAAAATCTTATATAATAGATACTAATGTTACGGGAAGTGATAAATGGATCGGAACAGATGGTAATGCTAATGCACGTACTAAAAATTTTACACCTGGTGGTCTTGCGGATTATTTCAATAATAATCAAGTAATTCAATCTGAGAATTCATTAAGATTTGTTTACGATACAGTAGCTGTAGGTGATAGTAGAATAGATGGAAGTTTTTCTTTTGGAACAGAGGTTGGAGCTACGGTTGCTTTTTCAGGTATTAGTTCTTTAGTATTTAGTAAGAAAGCAAAATCAGGAAAGGTTGTAAAAGATTTTATAACCTCTATGATTAATAGAAAGATTTTAGTACAAAAATCAGATGACTTAAATATATTTGGATATTATACATTAACAGACTTTCAACAAAGACTTAGTGAGCCTGATTTTTATGACGCTACTTTAGAATATATTTCAGGAAACGGATCTATAGAAGAGGATGAAGATTATTTCGTATCTTTGCTTCAATTTGACACTGTAGAAGCTACCGATAAGCACTACGCTTTTGAAGTTGAAGTTGCTAACGCTAGGACTACTTGGAATATACAACATAATTTAAATAAATTTCCTTCCGTTACAGTTGTTTTATCTACAGGTCAAAAAGGTTACGGTGACGTAACATATGTTGATGCAAACAATTTAACAATAACATTTGCTGGAGATGAATCTGGCAAAGCATATATGAATTAAGAATATGGCTATACCATTTTTACATAATATAAACCTAGATGACAATCAGTTACAGAATGCTAAGTTGCATGTAACTTCTTCTGCTCCAACAGCAGCGAAAGGTCAGATTTATTTAGATTCTACACTAAACAAACTTAGATACCACGATGGAAGTGGATTCGTTGATGCAGACGCTACAACATCAGGTTCTTTTAATACAACTAGTGGGGTTATAACTTTTACAAAAAGTTCAGGTGATACATTCACTGTAGATATAGACGGCAAGTATATTGAGTCAGTTGTAGGTGGTACATACATAACAGAGTCTGTAACAGGTCAAACGGTTACTTTAAATCACGATAATACATCTAGATCAGATACAACGTCAACAGATGCTCCTGCATACGGAGGAACATTTGAAGCCGTTACAAGCGTTACAACAAACGCTACGGGACACGTTACAGCAATTGATGTATCAACAGTAACAATACCAGATGCAGAGGATTATACGTGGGTGTTAAGCGCAGATTCTGGTACTAATCAAACCATAAATAATTCAGATACAGTTGATATAGCTGGAGGCACATATATTTCTACAGTAGTTGGTGCTACAGATACAGTTACAATAAACCATGATAGTACAACAAGAACAAACTCAAATGGCACACCATTAACACCAGATTTTGGAACTAGTGTAAGTGTTATCACGGGTGTTACTTCGAACGCCACTGGTCACGTAACAGATGTTGAAACAACCTCTATTACTATTCCACAGAATGACAGTGTAGATGTTTCAAGCACAACATCAGGGACATATTATCCTACTTTTGTTACAGGTACAGGAGATGTTGCATTGAA
>Ga0129348_1000735_pt1 | contig 11865 bp, 27 predicted proteins | sample CPBDNA_4_FD_94424 | JGI IMG/M metagenome (GOLD analysis project Ga0129348, IMG submission 94424) | Freshwater to marine salinity gradient microbial communities from Chesapeake Bay, USA - CPBay_Sum_27_0.8_DNA | ecosystem: Environmental > Aquatic > Marine > Coastal | place: USA: Chesapeake Bay...
CCATCATCTGCCTCCCAAAATGTGCCAACATAATCATCACAAAAGTCCTCAGTTTCTTGTTCAGTCATGGGATACAAATCATCCCCAAAGTCAAACTCAATGTAAGTGATTTGGAATTGCATGATTCAGACAGAAGGAGTAACGTTAATCTCTTTAATGTTTAGTCCACAGAGTTGATTGTAGACCCGATTCAGTATAAGTTTGTCAGCAGTCTTTGCACGAGATTGTTCATACCAAACGGTCACACATCCGTCGTTAGTTTCAACTTGAACTCTGTAGTTTTTCATCAGTCAAGACACACAAAGTTGTAATCAATAATGTCTTCACCTTCTTCAAGATTCAGACATTCAGCAATGGCATCAGGGATAAACTTGCGAGGATGACTATTCTCATCAATCGCAATTTCAAGTTTAACAACCCAAGTTTTGGTAGTCATAATCAGTTTTTGTTGATTGTTCATTTCCATTTGGGGGCAAAAAACCAGAGAATGATTAAAGAACCAAGGATAACAGTAGTCATTTCAGTAAAGTTCGTAGGGTTCGCTGTTGTACTCAATCACATCCATGAACTCGCTGAAGCGATTGAGTGCCTTTTTGTTCATCTCAGGATCCATGAAGTCATAGTAGAATTGAAGAGCATAACGGGCACGAGTTTCGGGTTGAGCGAGCACTCGATCGATCTCCTTTTGCTTCTTTTCACGCTCAGCGTTGTAAGCGAACATTTCGCGATCAGCGTATGAAATGGTTTGAAGAGCGTGCATTTTGTGCAATTCCTTTGACTCTGTTAGTATTGCACCGATCGAGACCCTTTGGCGGGTTTGGTGGACAGCACGGCGACTGTCACACGAAGCACCTCTCTAATATGCTCAAATTGATGGGCATTGCGCTATACGGTGTGGTATCTTTTAGGTCTACCGCACTACCTTGCTTGGAGGAATTGATAGGCGAGTGGTAACACTTTGTCTTTGTATTGTAGAATCCCCAGATACAACGAGATTCATCGCCACTATTGTAATTAAACCTACCATCATATACAGTCCAGATTGCAATAACATTACTCTTAAATTGTACTGTCTCATAGTGATAACCTTTGGGTGGATTGTGTGGAAAATTGATCTCATCGAGCATACAAATAACCTCCTGCCCAATCAACACGGGCGAAACAATCCTCTCGTGAGGTATCATCGAGGAGATTGAATCTCACACCCTTTGCAGGAGCATTCCATGAGGCAGATTTATATACATCACCAGTCTTTTTATCTACAAATGCATGAGCACTACGTTGCGAACCGTCAAAATAAACAATCTTCAGATATTTGCGACCCGTGACAATATAAAACTCTTTGTCCACGCCAGACTCATTGATCTCTCGAATCTTACGGATGTGATATAGATGATCGGTGTCAGATTTAGACATGATTGCTTGTTCATGCCACCGAAGGGTTTGCTCCTTGATGGAGTCATAGAGTTTGCCACACAGACTCACCGTATGGTAAGCAACTTTCTCTTGGTCGAGATTCAGACCATACTTCTTACAAACTGCGGGCATGTTGTCAAGTGTAATGTTCATTGAATCCTCTTGTAAGTTGTGCAAGTGTTGTTTAATTAAACTCATCAACATGCCATCCCGAGAGCACCTTGGAGTTGAGGAATCTCGTTGAAACCAGTTACATTGTAACCGTAACCTTCAACCCGAGAATCTACCTCACGCTGGAAGTCTTTCTTGTTAATCAGAGACTTGGATTGCGTCCCACCCATGAAAGTAACGATCTTAATCATGCGGGACTCGCTAACACTTCCGTCGTTGAACTTGACGGGATAGAAGTCAACAACCATGTTGCCATCTTTGGAGGTGAGTTGCATTTGATTCGATCCGATTCCTTTGACTCTTTAAGTATTGCACAAAACGGCGACCTCGGCGGGTTTAGTGGACACTTCGTTCAACTGTCCACCCCAGGGGTCTGTATTATGATGCTTACTAGGGCGTGAGGTAATGTATTCTAACTGATGCCAATCTTCATGGAAACAGAGCACACAACAGTGAGTCTTTTTATGCAATACTTTATTCTCATATGGACACTCTGGTTTATCTTTTACGCCAATCTCTATGGTAATGTAAGTAGAATCTACAAAATAAACCCACCCTTCGATTACTTTGCCTAGTGTATCTGTCCAGACGACGTAATCATTAACAGCAGGAACATATGTCATAATCAGTCACTCCAGTTCTTTGCAACGTTGAAGTTATTATAGGAGAAAATGCGTCTCCTGACTAATTTATATGTCCCATATTTGTTTGTCATAACATAACCCTCGTGTTCACATTCTTCATCCTTGACATAACAGGCAACGTCCTCAAATGCCCTGCAATTATCAATGATGAGTTCTTTAATTTCAATCAGAAGGTTATACAAATGAAACAGATTTGCAGACAATCCAGTCTCCTTAGACAGAGACTTGGGGTCGAGTTCTTTACCCTCTCGGATGTAATTATTGATGACAGTCTTAACATATGCCCCAACCTTTTGATCGGGAAACTGTACGAAACGCACCAACACTTTCGCAAGTGCAATCAACAACTTTGCACGGTTAGATTGACGTGTGCGAACAGCAGTTGTATCGAGAAAGTTATAGTTACTGGACTCAGGCAATTCTACATCGAAACTGAATTGTGCCTGCATTGTCTTCATTGTTGCACCAACATATGAAGTATGAGCAGCAAACACAATGTCCTGGTTGACAACACCAGGAAACTCATAGGTTATAGTATTGGGACGGTAACTATCTTTACCACCGAAACCAATGAAGTCACCTTGATAAACACCACTCAAACGAGGCAGATTCTCCATGCACATATGAAGAATAGATGCGACGTGAGGTTTATCGCCATGATAAACTTCTATATCATTGTGAGTATAATTGATCTTGATCTTCTTCTTGTTGAATACACTTTTAGTACCAACAAAAAACTTACCATTCTCGGGATTAACACCCCACACAATAGCAGGCGCACCGTCATACTTGACAGTTAGTGTGCTGTTCTTATCAGCAAACCACTTGAGGATGTTGATAGCACCACTTCTGCCATCATTTAATATAGAATCCTCAGAATGCTCGAGATGGGTGTTTTTCATGGTTTTATATTAAACCACTACAATCCACACCACAAGCGCCCTTGTGACAGTTTTTATATAGTCACACGACTAAAGTTGATATACTTGTGTTTTTGAGTTTGCTTTTATATAAAAGGCAATTAGGCACAAAAAAACACCCTTTCGGGTGTCAATCGTCTAGACTATTTAAGTAATCCTTTTCACTTTGATATGGACGCTTCTCACCTGACCAGATTTGATACCCTTCGATTAGATCAGGCACCAACCATTGATCCACTCGATAACAATACTTCCAGTTGGCAGGTTGAATACAACTCAACACCACAACTTGAAAGAATGCTACAATGTGAATCCAGGCACTAAGCATACTGATCCCACATCTTTCCGATGTTCTGAGTTATGCCCATTCCACCAGTAAATGACTCCAGGAGATTGCCTTCCTCATCAGTAATGACCAACACAGGTGTAGCAGTCACGCCATACTTCTTTGCAAGTGCAATATTTTCCTGTGGGATAGGATCATCACTAAAGTCCTCAAGATACACTTCCTCAATGATACTGATGCGATCATCTTTGAGGGCATTGATATATCGTTTGACCAATCCACAAGGACCACAAGAGTCTTTTGTGAACATGTAAAACTTATTCATTTTGTTTCTCAATCGTCTGTGTATTATTTACACTATCATTCCAATGTCTTACCGCATTAGATACAATAGCGACATTTGTAACCAAGTAAGAAATAAAAATAAAGGTGCGTATGCCAGCAATAATATCTGCCTCTCGATCATTCTTTCCTTCCTTTGCTCCTAATGCCTTTGCCCATAGTCGCCAAATAGTCTTACTCTTTTTCTTCTTACCCATTAGGTTGCCATTCTCTCATTCCATTACATTCGATGCCCTTTCTCATCATTGTAATTAGTGCCTGTTGTGCAGACTCTAGTTGAAAATAAACAGCAGTTTTTTCCTCACCATCGAGTATATAGTCAACGCAATAAAAACCAGTTTGAAGTGGATCCCAACGGCGTTTCATGAGAATAGTTTAGAGGCAGAAATGCAGAGTAGAAAAGATAACATAACAACAACATCCCATGACTTCGTTCTAACAAAGTATGGCACTGAAATTAGATCTGCGATCAGGTTGATTGTTACACCAACCAAAACATTTGAGTGGAGAATAACAAGGTAGGCAATAATCACACCGATACTGCCTACAATTCTCATAGGAACATCAATCTGTTGATTTACTCGAATGTGCATATTCAATCACAATCCTATTATATGATTTGTTTTTATCACTAACAATATAGTGCTTCAATTCGCCTTTTAGGTGTTCTGTTAGAATACGCAATATCTGTTCAGTATCGCTCATAGTTTTCGCCAGCATCCTTTAACAACTGGACAAAGAATTGTTGCAGGTTAGTTGTACTCTGTGCCATCTGTCGATAACCCATGCCAACATAAACTTGACCAGAGACAACAGCAACTGTTGCGATTCCCCAAAAGATGTAATACCATTGGGACTTAATTTGGTGTCTAAGATTGCTCATTTCATTTTCAGGGTAGAGATCATTGTTTCTTGCAGTTTGTAGTACAGTTTAACCTGCACTCGCAGCATTTGTTTCAAAATTGCTACATCGTCACACTCATCAATTTGACGAGAGATCTTCTCATATTCGAAGTTCTTTGATACACTTTCCAACTGTATATCTTCTGGAGATAGTCTTTCCATCATTTTGACTCCGTAAAATGTGCGTCTAGGTGTTCTTCGAGTTCTTCTAGAGCATTAAGTTTTTCGGATCCATCAGCATCACTCCCCAACATTTCGCTGTAGTAATACAAAGCATCTGCTAGAAGAGATCTTTGTTCATCGGTAATAGTACAGTTAAGTTTATACATTCTGGTCAGCGATAGGGATGTTAAATGCAACAATGGACCTAGGAATGTCAGAGTACGATGGTGGGCATTCATGGAGAATTGTAGACGGGAATAGAATAATATCCCCCTCATTCACCTCAGGTTGATAACGTTCAATGGTGCCAAAGAACGGGTTAGGTAGTGGTGAATAAAACCTTGTACTCTGGTGGTGTTCCTTATCAAAATCTAGATAAAGAATTGCGGAAAGATTCCCAAACCCATGATTATGTAGGGGATGAGAATCAGCACCGACATACATTTGTGACCACATTTGCCACTCTTCGGGAGGTTCTACTTTGATTCCTGCATTATCCAGGAAATACGATAGTTCCTCCCTGAGTTCAGCAACGAAGGTCACCAAGTACGGTGGTCTATTATTATACTTGAAATAATCTGAGTAACAAATATCTATTCTATTTTCTTCAGGATTAAGACCAACAATGTCCTTAATCCTTTGCTTTCTCTCTTGCCAATTAGGGATAGAGATTTTATAGAAAGAGATGGAAAAGAATGGCAGTTGTTCTATCATTTCTTTTTCCTCCTCTTAATTTTATGTGGGTGTTTTTTGAGGTCTTTTTTAAGATCCTGAAGGAACTTAATATGTTTCTGTGGCGTACTCAGGAACGACCTAAGTTCCTTCGGAATCTCAGTCATGATCGGTAGGAAATGGTTCAGGGATTTCTACAATTTGACCGTAAGAATCCCCCCAGGTTTGGGTATTGTAACAGAACCACTCGCCATTGTCAAAAACGTAGGCGTATTCTCCACCACAATCAGTAGACTGTTCGAGGTATTCTGTGAGAGATTCTGCAACTTGAGGAGGAGTAAGTTCATCCCCACGCATAGTATAATAAAGAGGACGATCACCACCAAGAGGTTCATTATTGAACCCAGAGTTAGTGTAACAAGAAGACATATCGCCACCATCAATTAGATCGGTGACTGACTCTTTAGTATTGTAATGCCGTTCCAACATACGACCCAACCACTCAGGATAACCATCCCAGTGATGATAAACAGAAACAATAGAATCGTCTGCAAGTTTGATGCCGATTCGTGCGTTAGTGCTCATTAGGTGTGATTCCTTTGACTCTTTTAATATACAGGGTAGAGGCGCCTCATGGCGCGTGATGTGTGCAGGTTATTCAACTGTCACATCAAACTGGAGGTCAGCGAGTTCTTCGTCTGTCATTCCAGTAATATCCTCTATAAACATGATCTCATCATCCCAACATTCATCGAGATCATCATCACCAATTAGGAACATTTCTTGTGCGATTGCTCTAGCATCCGCATACTTATCATTGTCCAATAGATCATTCAATCGTTTGGAGATCACCGTGTCGATGACATCCAGGCAACGTGAACGAGACAGTTCGAGTTCATCCATTAGAGAGTTTCCTTAAGTGAGTGGTAAATTACGTCGCAGATTGCCAACTGATCTTGTATTGCGTCGGCATCTGGTTTGATTCGAGTATGTTGAAGAACAGCAAGTTTGACCTCTGCCTGTATCAACGTGCGGAGGAGATCGAGTGTCTCCTCCTTGATTAAAACAGTCTTGAAGTCAATACTCACTTCTCAACTTTCCAATCAGAGTTACCTTTTTCTGGCACCCAGAAGAAGTAACCACCATTAAGAGACTTGAGGAAAACGTGATTCATTCCCTCATGCATCTTCTCACACTCAACAAAACAAGTATGGAAGAGATCCATCTCATTTGCAAAGCGATTCTTTGCCTTGCGGGAGAGCGGAGTGACAAAGAGTTTCTTAGTTTTAGTGGTCATGTTCCTCTCTTGATTACCTTGTTATTGTAATGCATCCAGCAACGGATTCCCAGTGGACTGTGCCACTTTGTTGGACTGTCCACTAGATTTTTTCTTGGGTTTCGTGGTTCCCTTGGTGGCACTGGGTTTCTTGGTCTGAGATCCCTTTGCCTTACTAGGCGTTTTCGCTTTTTTCTGTGATTTCTGTGCGGCGGGGGTAGTAGATCGTTTCTTGCGGGGAGATTTCCCTTTTTTGTATTGTTCTACTTTACTCATGGCACTTTGGAAGGTGCGTGATACATCACTCAGCACTTTTCCCTCGTGGATGATAACCCACTCCTTGTCACCAATGACAGGAATCACCGCCCACATTCCATCAGGAGAGACATAATCTCTCACACAAACTGGATCTAATAAACTTGAGTTACAGTTGTAATACTTTTGCTCTCTACCCATACGTCCTCATAAACTCATCTAACGTGAAAATGTCATCGGTCGATGTCTCTTCTACCAACTCATCATAGGATAGTTGCTGCAGCATATCTAGATGTTCTTCCATTGTTAGATCTTCATCAGGATCGAAATCATCATGGCATAACCACTCATACTCCCGTTGAAGTGCATCAATTAGTTGTTGTTTGGTGTAGTTCATTTGCGAATCTCGGAGATAGCGGGTTGACCTTGATTGAAGATGGTGTCTACAACTGCCTGCACTTTGCGGGCAGTGCTGATACCAACGTTGTCATAAGTTGGGATGGTGACTAGACCGTAAGTCTTAGATTCATCACCGAGACGAATCACCCGACCCACAGTTTGAGAGATACCAACATAATCCATATTGCGAAGGAAAATAACAGATTGAAGACCATTAACATTGATACCCTCTGATAGAATAGAGTGGTGAAGAACAATAAACTTCTTGGAGGAATCTTTACCCCAGGCATTCAGAGTTTCAAAGAACTTTTCGCGATTGACTTTGTGACCGTCAATGATAGCACCAGTCTTGGAAGTAATCACCATCCAAGAATAACCCTCTGCAGCAATCTTAGTGACAAAGTTAGTATTTTGGATCACATTGATGATCTGTTTGGTAGTGCGGGCACACACAAGAACTTGGTTTTTGTTGTCATCCATGATCGTCTGATGCAGGTAGTCCGCATCACGTTGCCAGTTGTTCTTGTCCTTGGAAAGTGGAAGTTGACGGACATTAACTTTAGGGGGCAGAATATAACCACCCTCCACCAGTTCGGGTGCAGGAACCTGACAAATTACCTGACCATAAACATCAACGTCATTCATCCCTGGTTTCTTCACAGTCAAAGAATGTTTGGGAGTTGCAGTAAAGAAATAACAACGATCTGCCTCATTGGAGAAGAACTCAGTAGGAGGAAAGAAGTTGCGAGTGATACTGTTGTGTGCCTCATCAAAGTAGATCGTGTTGACCTCAATATCTGCATCCATTACACGGTGCAGAGAATGATAGGTAGTGAAGATAATAACGTTCTCACCTGCGGTACGGGCAGTGTTAGCAAACAGGTGAATCTTCTCGGGGTTAGTAGAAGAGAAGTGATGAGTTTCACCACTGTGAACGTGCATCACATGAGTATATTTGGTGTCAATAACTTCTAGAAACTCTTGACAGAGTTGTTCAGCAAGAAGGATACGAGGTGCTACAACAACTGTGGTGGTCCCTTTCTTGATAAGATCGTAAGTGGTCTGAGTATCAACAATCATCGTCAATGTTTTACCACCGCCAGTAGGAACAATGATCTGTCCTTTATGATAAGCAAACATACGATCAAGAATCTTTTCCTGATGAGGACGGAGTTGCATTGATGCGTTGCGGTCGATAAGATAATAATACAAAAAAACGGGGGTCTTGGCGACCCCCGTGTGCAGGTTATTGAACTGTCACAGTGTCAGAACTGGTTCAGAAGTTTCATAGTTTCAGCATCGAAACTCTCCTGAATGCCTGCTTCAGGCAACCAATCTTCGGGACCAGATTCCATCATTGAATCATAGAGTTCATCGAAATCGCTGTACTCGTATTCAAAGTCTTTGTTCATGTGTTGTGTTGGGTGAACAATAATAATATAGAGTGGATTGAGTCAGGAGTCAATGGGTTGTGGACAGTTATCCAAGTGGTGCAACTGCTGGATCAAGAGGAGCACCCGCACCCATATCAAAACGAGATTCAGCACGGAGAGATTCCAATTCTTGACGCAATGCTCTTACTTCTGCCTCTACTTCTGCTGTTGTGCGTACAACATTGGTGATAGTTTGTTGATAACCGATCGCCTGTACCAATAGTTTCTCAAGGGCACAAAGTCTACCATCAAGGTTACCAAGAGTCGCAGACATAATCTTGACCTGTTTATTCAGACGATCCATTCTTTGTGGACCATCTTCACCCTTACCAACAAATGTAGAACCAGCAGACTCCACTGGGGGATTTTGTTGTAGTAATTGCTTTTCTGGTTGTTCGCTCATTTTACAATAATGACTTGACAGATTATTTAGTATTCTAATTCCAAGGTCCAGTCTTGGCGAGTTTTACGGTAAACCAGACAGCATAACCAACTGCAGCAGCAATAGGAATAATTGGTAGTGCCATGCAAATTGCTACAATAGGCACAATCACCAACCAACCTACAGCATGATCCAGGAAAGATGTGGATACAAGAGCAGCAGTGGAAATGTTTGGTCTAGGCGCACTCGGTGCATCCTTAACAGGAATTGTAGCAGGATCAATGGAGACTACTTCACTCGCACCATAGGCACTTTTTGCCTGTGCAGCAGCATCACCACGCCAATGACTGGGAGACTCAAACTCTACCCTCGCCAGACGACCGCCAGCGGTCTTAATTAGTGCGTTCCAGAGTTTCATGGGTCTTTTAACCTACTCGCCTACTGTACCGCCTTCCTGATCCTTTGGCAACAGGTTAGGCAAATCCCAGAGTTGACCCTGACGCCAGGCAGAAACATGCTCCTCTCGTTCATTTTGTTCGAGAAGTTGAACCCTCCACCCATAATCCCCGTTAGAAATTACGGTGGGCATCAAGTTCATAGCAACTGTGATGCGATTGGGGTGATTATTAACTTTGAATCCATGAATCATGTGTGATTCCCACAAGAACAATCTACCCTCTGCACCAGTTACACAATCAAATTGATTGTACCTGGTTTCTTTATGGTATGGAATCTGAAGTGCATTATATTGTGGATATGACATGCCCAATCTTGGTCTGCCAAAATATGTGTGGGAGTGTTTCTCTGGGTCAAAGTTGACATAATATAAGGCACTAATCACCGAATTAGAATGAAAATGTGGTGATTGATATCCACCTTCATTGCATATATTGATCCAACTATCTGTGACTTGCATTGTCTCTGGGAGGTAATATCCCATGACATTTGACATAAAGTCTTCGGCACAGTTTTCTACCCATGTTCTAAACCGCGAAAAACGATCATCTTGAACTACAGAATAGTGATCTATATGGGTCAACGAATGAGATCGTGGATTTTTTATGATTTCTCCGTCTTGCTGCTCAATTTCTGCCAAAAATAAAGATTTAACTTTATCATGAAATGGACACTCCTGAACATACAAAGGAGATGGAAGTAAGTCAACTACAGTCATAACTTCAGGCATAAAAAAAGGGAGGTTGAACCTCCCTCGTATTTAGAATCACTGGATGGGGTTACGTCCCAGAGACAGATTGTCTCCCGCTTCCTGTACAGCACAGTTGGCATCATCGGTAGAACCACCATCAGCGTGGGGTTCAATGTGTCCACCGTGGTATGCGGTAGGGTCAAAGAGTCGTCCCTTGTCGATGGTCTTACCTTCGGGAGTTACCCAGTTCTGCCTCACTGCAGCACTGAACTTCTGTTCCTTGCTGAAGTTACGCTTGGGGTCCAGTTGAGTGCAGAACTCTTCAGGATTCCAGGTCTTCGTAACAATCTCACGACGGAGTTTGTTGAAGGAAGACTCACGCGAACGCATGAGTTCCTTATACACTGCCTCACGACCGTTGTTGTAAGTGTAGGTAGTGTGGTCAGTGAGGTTCATGGCGTGGGACTTCATGTAACCTTCGAGGAAACCATCGCGGTTACTGATGCTGAAGTTGTTGTCCTTCAGTTCCTTCACCATTGCAAACAGGTCAAGAACACAGTTCTTGTTAGGCAGTGCCTTCAGTTCCTCACCCATGAAGTTGATGAAGGACTTGAAGTCCGACTCGAACTTGTGAATGAGTTTGTCCTCAGTGGACCCGTATGCATAAGCACTCCACAGGGACTTGTCGGAGATGGTGGTATTCAGACCACCGAAGTACACCAGTGCGAGACCAGCAATGAAGTCGTCAACCTTGCGGCGGTTGATGTCTGCCTTGGAGAAGAATCCCTTCAGTACAGACTCATACTCGGTGGCAAGATTGCGGATGGTGTTAGAGAAATCGGAGATGACTGCGTTACGCTTCTCTGGACCATTCAGAGAGATACCGTCATTCATACGAATGAACAGTTCAGAAAGTTGATCACGAGTCGCAGAAGTAATGATCTCGATGGTAACAACTGCGTTCGAGAATGCCTGCATGATCACATTAGGCAGAGTCTCGAACATGTCGTTCTCTCCCTCAATGATCTCCACAACTTGACCAGCAATGTCATAGAATCCAGGTTGGATTCCAAACTCTCCGCGAATAAACTCCGCGAGAGTAGTGACACGGTTGTTGGAGTCGATGTTGAGGTAATCAACAGTGCGACCTTTCCATCCCTGATAATACTGTTTGTCTGCGGCAACCTTAGAAGTAACCTGGCAGGCATCTGTAGATGCCAGGATGAACTTAGAGGGTGCCATTCCCAGGATCACCGAAGTGATGTAGGAACGTTTGTTGTCGTTTGCCCAGCGAACTCGGGACTGGAAAGAATAGTCCGCACGGGTCTTGGGTTGCATCTCGGCGAGGAAAGACTCCACCGAATACTTGTAAAAGTCCGATTGAATAGGACCGAATGTTGCTTTGTTTGACATCGTGTTTAGTGTCGTACTACAATGTGTCGGTTTTGAGCAACGGA
>Ga0129348_1000743_pt1 | contig 11826 bp, 10 predicted proteins | sample CPBDNA_4_FD_94424 | JGI IMG/M metagenome (GOLD analysis project Ga0129348, IMG submission 94424) | Freshwater to marine salinity gradient microbial communities from Chesapeake Bay, USA - CPBay_Sum_27_0.8_DNA | ecosystem: Environmental > Aquatic > Marine > Coastal | place: USA: Chesapeake Bay...
AAAAAATATTCTCAAAATATTAATATGGCTGGGAATATAGAAGATGCTTTCAGCACGGGCACTAATGATAAGCATGATTTTGATCAAATTATACAAAGAATGCATAAGTTAATAAAAGAAAATTGCCCGCCTAAAAAATATGAAGTATATGAGATGTTATATATACAAAATTTATCTAATGAAGAAATTGCTACTAAATTGGGATACAAGACTAATGAAAAAGGTAGAAGAGCTGGATATAAACAAATTAAAAACTTTGAAAAATTTTTTAAGGCTCTTGCTAAAAAATTATTACCAAACCTGAATTTATAACATGTTATCTGATGACCAAAAAAACTTTATCTTAACTAGTCACGGAAGTATTAACGACTTAATAGAATTAACTAGAAGAACTTTTGACAATGACTCTCTCGACGGTAGAACCAAAGAAGGTCGCGCTGTACGAAAGTTTCTAGTAGAGAATCGTATTGATTTTAATACCACACAAAAAGAAAAAAGAGAAGATATAATATTTACTGATGAACAAAAAGAATTTATTATACAATATGCTAAAGAAAATATGTCTGCATATGAAATATCTAAAATATTATTTCCAGATATCAATGTTACTAATTTAACAAAAGAAGTTACAGAGGTAGCTAAATATATAGAAAGCATTGACAGAGAACTTTTGCACACAACAGAAAGCGCCATCAATAGCCAATACTTTCCCCCTCGATCAATTTCGCGCGTAATTAAAAAAATTAATGATTATGCTCAACAAGAGATTACTGAAGCTGATATTTCACAAGAAGATTTAGAACATTCAGAAAGCTGCATTAAGTTTCTCGCGGCACCTAGATTTATACAAGTTATTAATACTTATACCTCTATGGATGATAGAGAACTATTTGAGGCTGAATATATAAGATCTGTATGGGATAAACCAGACTTAACTAGTGATGAATTAAATTTATATATAAATGTTTGTATGGATTATATACATTTAAAAAATATTAGTAAAGCTATTGATAAATTAAATAGAATGTTTGAAGACTGTGAAGATCAACAAGATATGACTGTAAGATTAGCAGAACTATTAAAAACAAAAAGTGAAGAGTATAATCAATGTGAGAAGAGACAAGAAACACTAATAGCTAGATTAAATGGAGATAGAAAAGAAAGAATAAAAAATAAACATAAAGATAATGCTTCTATATTGTCATTAGTAAAATTATTCCAAAATGAGAAAGATCGTAAAATGATGGTTGACATGGCTGAGAAGCAAAAGCTGTTAATCTCCCAAGAAGCCGACAATTTGGAGCGAATGGATGTTTGGAAGGCTAGAGTATTAGGAATATCCAAGGAGGACGCTATATAGGCTTATTTTCGCGCACTTATACCACTCTTGTTGCTTTAGCAAATAGAGAGGTTCAATACTTTGCTTAAAAACATAAACTTTCAATGTATAATATATTATGTCACATGTCTGTAAAATATGTAGTGAGTCTTTCTCGAGTGAGAGATCATTACATGCACACATAAAAGCACATGGTATATTATTATCTGAATATTATATTACATATTATCCTCGATATAACTTATATACAAAAGAGTTAATTCCTTTTAAAAACAAAAAACAATATTTTTCTACATATTTTAATGATAGTTCTGAAATAGAAAAATGGGCTGAACAAGAAAAAGATGAAAAGGTTCAAAAAGTAATATTGGAAATGTTACAAAATCGAATAAAACAAAAGAATTTGCAATATGCGCCGAATCATCTTGAATTAATTTTAAATGAAATGCCTCACATTGAATTATATAAAAAATATTTTTCTAGTTATTCTGCAGCATGCAGAAAGCTAGGTGTGAGGCCTTTATTACATAAATATATAAAAAAAGAATTTTTAACTTTAGATAAAAATTTAGAGCAAATAGAAATATTAGTCGATAGTAGAGAGCAAGATCCATTAAAGTTCACCCATCAAAGAAAGCAGAAATTAGATTTCGGAGACTATACGGCATCAAATCAACACTATACCAGAACCTACATAGAGAGAAAAAGTGAAACCGACTTTAAGTCAACAATGACAGTTGGGTATGAACGATTTCTTCGAGAACTTGACAGAGTAAAAGAATTTGATTCCTATTTATACATAGTCGTTGAAAGCTCAATAGATAAGATCGTTAGGAATAATGGTTCTGCAGCTCACAAATCAAACCTCAAGTTCGTCTGGCACCAAATGAGAACAATAGCTCACAAGTACCCCGATAATTGCCAATTCGTATTTTCTGGAGGAAGAACAAGGTCGAAAAATTTAATATATTGGTTATTATATCATGGAGAAGAGATATGGGGATCAGACCTTCAATTTTATATAGACAAAAGAATTTTAAAAATATGAGTGAAAAAGTAAATTTTGTTTTTGATGTAGATGGAACACTGACACCAAGTAGGCTTAGAATAGATTCCAAGTTTGAAAAATTTTTTATCAGATGGATAAAAGACAAGAATGTATATCTGTTGACAGGATCAGATCACATGAAAACTATCGAACAGGTAGGCTACAAAATCTGGGAGTCAGTAACAGAGTCTCACCAATGTGGAGGTAATGTAGTGTATGCGCAAGGGAAATTGAAGAAAAGTTGCGACTGGAAACCTTCTGCTGATTTATTAAATTTATGCCAAAGTTTGATAAGCTTCTCTCCATACCCTATTAGAGGGGGCAATCACATAGAAGTAAGAGATGGCCTATTAAATATTAGTGTTGTTGGCAGAAGTTGCACACAAGATCAAAGACTAGAATACTATGCCTGGGATAAAATAAACAATGAAAGATGGGGAATATGCAAAACGATTGAAGAAAGATTTCCCAACCTAGAAGCAACAGCTGGAGGGCAAATTAGTATAGATATCCATGAAAAAGGAAAAAACAAATCTCAGATCATAAAGCAACTTGATGGTTTAATATATTTTTACGGAGATAAAACAATGCCAGGAGGAAACGATTATGCTATAGCAAGTCAACTGCATGAGCCTCACAAGGTTTTTCAAGTAGAGGACTGGAAAGAAACTATGAATTTATTGGCTTCAATATGAGCTGGGAGCCAGGAGTACAAGAAAGACCTCAAAATAGGGATATAAATGCATATCTCAAAGAGATAGATGGAATCATTCCTGAGAAAGACGCTAAACTTCTTTTGTATGAATTTCTGAAAGAGAATGTTACTTTCTCTACCAATTTAGTCGCTGGAGTAGATTTATTTCCATTTCAACACATGGCTATTAAGGCTATGTTTGAAAGTGATTACTTTTTGGGAATATGGTCTCGCGGAATGTCTAAATCATGGACCACTGGCATTTTTGCTTTTATGGATGCCATGCTTAATCAAGGAGTAGAGATTGGTATTCTGTCAAAGTCCTTTCGGCAGGCAAAAATGATCTTTAAAAAAATAGAAGATATTGCCGCTAAACCAGAAGCAGCTTATCTATCTCAATGTATTACTAGGGTATCTAAACAAAATGATGAATGGGTTATGGAAATAGGAGAAAGCTCAATTAGAGCTCTGCCATTAGGTGATGGTTCAAAGCTTCGTGGTTTTAGGTTTCATAGAATTATTATCGATGAGATGCTTCTTATGCCTGAAAGAATTTATAATGAGGTTATCGTGCCATTCTTGTCTGTGGTACAAAACCCAAAAGAGAGAGAAGATTTATATAATCTTGAAACTCAACTCATTGAGTCTGGAAAGATGAAAGAAGAAGATAGACATAAATGGCCAAACAATAAATTGATAATGCTTTCTTCCGCAAGTTATAAATTTGAATATTTATATAAACTATATCAAAATTTTGAAACATCCATATTAAATAAAACCGAAAACAATAATGCCTTAAGAACTATTATGCATTTTTCATACGATTGTGCTCCTAAACAGTTGTTTGATCAAAATCTGATTGATCAAGCAAAATCAACCATGAGTCAGAGTCAATATGACAGAGAGTTCGGGGCAATATTTACAGATGACAGCTCAGGCTATTTTAAGATATCAAAAATGGCTGAATGCACCATAGAAGAAGGGGCAGGTCAATCGATTGAAGTCAAGGGAGAAGAAGGTGAAGAATACATTTTGGCTTTCGATCCAAGCTGGGCAGAGAGTGAAGGTTCTGATGATTTTGCTATGCAAGTTTTTAAACTAACTAAAGATAAAACTCAGGGTATCCTTGTACATGCCTATGCCATGGCAGGCCAACGTTTAAAAGATCACATGAACTATTTTCATTATTTAATAGATAATTTTAACATAGTTGCAATCATAGGAGATTATAATGGAGGAGTTCAATTTCTGAATGCTTTCATGGAAAGCTCTAGGTATAAAAAATCTAATTTAAAAATTAATGTTTTAGAAACAGAATTTGATGATATAGAAAATTATCACAAGTCCTTAAAGGCTGCCAAAAAAGAATGTAATCAAACAGGTATTCCTTGTTGTCTTAGGAAACCTACATCAGAATGGATAAGAAGAGCTAACGAGCTCCTACAAGCAAATTTTGACCACAAAAGAATATGGTTTGCCGCAAGAGCGATAGACGATGCTTTTGATCACCAAAGAAGAAAAAAAATTCCTATTAAAAATTTAAAATTTTTAAATGTAAGCGATAATGAGGATCAAGGCGATGGAGCAAAAATGATTGATTTAGTAGAGCATCAATATGATATGATGGATTATACTAAAGGTCAATGTGCACTTATAGAAGTTAAATCTTCACCCCAAGGGACACAAACATTTGACTTACCCCTTATACTAAAAAGAACCACTGGCCCCAGTAAAGCTAGAAAAGACTGCTACTCCGCTTTAGTACTGGGAAATTGGATGATTAAAATTTGGGGTGACATACATTCTTTTAAAGACGAAGAGGTTTATAGTTTCACCCCAATGTTCATAAAATAAAAGTTAAAAGTAACTTTAAAGTGACTTTTTGACTTTACTGTGTATAATATAAATATACAGAGTAATATGAAAAGAAAATACAATAAAAAGTCTGCATATTGGAACAAATTTCAAAAGCCTAATCAAGCGCCAGAATCTGGGATCGAGCCATCTTTAAGTGGCGAAACATATTATGTAAGCGAAGGCTCTACTCATTCAAAGATTGCAGTAGGGTCATTTGTCGATTCATCTACTCAAGACCAATCATCACGAATAGCAACAAGAAAAAATAAAAATAAATCTAAAAAGTTTTCAAATATAGCTAGCGGAATATTGCCATACGGACAGACAAACTCTGGAGTCAATGTTAGAGAAACAATTGAGTTGTGCCAAAAAGCTTATGCTAATATTCCAATCTTCAGAAATGCAATTGATGTTATGTCTGAATTCTCTAATTCAGACATTTTTTTGGAAGGAGGATCTGAAAGCGCAAACAATTTTATTTACAAATGGTTTGAGAAAATTAACTTATGGAAGCTTAAAGATCAATACTTTAGAGAGTATTATCGATCAGGTAATATATTTATATATAGACTCGATGGAGATTTTACAAAAAAAGACTTTAAAGACTTAAGTAAGATATATGGATCTGACAACTATTTAAATCCAGGCAAAATACCTATCAAGTATGTTTTACTAAACCCTTATGATATAACTGCTACTCGCAGTTCTTCTTTTGGAGAAGGAACATACAAAAAAATATTATCAGAATACGAAATAGAAAAACTCAAAAACCCAAAAACACCAGAAGATAAAAATGTATTTAATTCTCTGGATGAGGAATCAAAAAAGAAAATCAAGCAAAATCAATTTTTGGACACGGGGGTATATGTAAATCTTGACCCAGAAAAATTAATATATTCTTTTTATAAAAAACAAGATTATGAGCCATTTGCCATTCCTTTTGGGTTTCCAGTGCTTGATGACTTGAATTGGAAAATAGAACTCAAGAAAATAGATCAAGCTATTAGTCGCACAATAGAAAATGTAGTATTGCTTATTACTATGGGTGCAGAGCCAGATAAAGGAGGAATTAATCCTCACAGCTTAACAGCCATGCAAAATCTGTTCAAAAACGAAAGTGTTGGTAGAGTTTTAGTAAGCGACTATACCACAAAGGCGGATTTTATTATTCCTGATGTAAATAAAATTCTTGGCCCAGAAAAATACGAAATTGTAAACCAAGATATTAGAGAAGGTTTGCAAAATATAATTGTGGGAAAAGAAAACTATTCAAGTACTCAAATTAAAGCTCAAATATTTTTAGAAAGATTAAAAGAAGCTCGCAATGCTTTTATTAATGACTTTATCATGCCTCAGGTAAAAGTGCTATGCAAGTCAATGGGATTCAAGAAGTATCCGACTGTAAAATTCCAAGAAGTTGACATCAAGGATGAAGTTCAGTTTCAAAGAGTTATTACCAGACTGCTCGAAATTGGAATTATTTCTCCAGAACAAGGTATTCAGGCAATTCGCACAGGCTTGTTTCCTCATCCTAAAGAACTTCACGAAGCTCAAGAACAATATATTGAAGAAAGAAATGAAGGCTTATATAATCCTCTTATTGGCGGTGTTCCCAATGTTGAGCAGCCAGGAGCAGAAGAAGAACGAAAACTAAAAGAAAAACAAATCGACAAAACTGCTCAAGTTAAGCAGGCGCAAAACCCTGTTACTCAACCAGCAGCCCCAAAGAAAGAAGCTGGAAGACCGACAGGAGCTACGGCAGGTTTATATTCAAGAAAAAATCTTCAAGACACGATTTATAAGATCGAAGAATTAAGATCATCTACAGAAGAAAAAATTAAAAAACATTTTAATGTTAAAAATTTAAATGAAAGTCAATCTAGTATTGTAGATAAATTAATTGAGTCAGTAGTAGCATCATCTGAACAAAAATCATGGAAGAGAAATATTAATAGTTATATAAAAGACATTAATAAAATTGAATCAATACAAACTCTTCCTGAAGTTTTAAATATTGCATCTCAACATCAATTAGGAGATTATCCAGCAGCGATATTATATCATAGTAAAAAATAATTTTTTTTTAAAGTATATACTTAATTAGTGTGTGTACTTAACATTACATGAATGTCAATATTGATTTATCGAACTCGATTAAAAGTGCTAATTTATTTTGCCCAGACTGCGGAACTCAAGAAGAGATAACTAATGAATCTTGGGCAGAAGAAAAGAACAAAGGTAAAACTTTGAATAAGCCTTTTCGAACCCCAAAAGGTCCGAAGAAATTTTCAGTATATGTTAAAAATGACAAAGGGAATATTGTCAAAGTAAATTTTGGTGACCCGAACATGTCGATCAAGCGAGATAGCCCCGAAAGAAGAAAAGCTTTTAGGGCAAGACATAATTGCGGCAATCCAGGACCAAAATGGAAGGCTAGATATTGGTCTTGCCGCCAATGGAGGGCAGGATCAAAAGTTGAAGGGTCTGAGTCATCTTCAGAAGAAAAGTTAGAAAATCTCATTCTAGAAGAAATTGATGAGTCTAAAGCTAAGAAAAATAAACCAGGCTTGTGGGAAAATATTCGCAAAAAGAAAAAAAGAATGGGTAAAAATTATAAACCTGCAAAACCAGGTAGTAAAGATAGGCCCTCTCCAGAGGCATACAAAAAAGCTCAAGGGAAATAATGAATTATAAATACACAACTCATTTCGAAAATGTGATTCACGCTTCTGCAGACGTGAACTCAAATGAATTTTATATATCTAATGCATCTCTTGATTACATTAATGAATTGTTTCCTTCAGATATTGATTTAAATCAAAATATAGATCTTCTTGGTGTCAATTTTCATGGAGCGGTAGTTAATGCATTTAATAAAAACGGAGACGGCATAGACACAAAATCAGCTAAAGCTATCGAAAAATACTTTTTGCATAAACCCACGAATATAGAACACAACAAAGAGAAAATTGTTGGGCACATAGTCAATACTGGCATGGCTGACTTTGAAACGGGTAAAGTTTTAAATCCAAAACATATAGACGATGAAAATTTAGAAAAATTTAATATGTCATTTGCGGCAGTTATTTATAAAAATAATCATCCAGATTTTGCAGAGCTTGTGCAAAATTCCACAGACGAAAATCATGAAAACTTTGGAGTTGTTTCTGCGAGCTGGGAATTAGGCTTTAACGAATATTATATTGCAGCAGGAAGCAAGAATTTAAAAGATGCAGAAATTATAACAAACCCAGATCATATAAACGAATTATCCGAGCACCTCAGTGCTTTTGATGGATCTGGAGAATTGAAAGACGGCACACCTATTTATCGACTAGTCGTTGGGGACATTTACCCATTAGGTATTGGGTTTACTGCAAATCCAGCAGCCGATGTGAAAGGAATTGCGATTGCAGATTTAAAAAAAAAATCTATAGCTAAAATTGCAAATAATACCACAGCTAGCGAAGTCATTTCAGTAGATAATAAAAGTTTTTATAAAAAAAAGAAAAATAAAATTTCCCAAAACGGGAATTTGAATGTAATAAATCCTGTAACCCATTTATCACACATGGAAAAAGAACAATTATTAGAAGATTTTAAATCACTACTCGATGAAAAACTGCCCGAGCATAATTTTTCAGAAGAAGTGGTTGCTAATGTCTCAAAGGCTATCGGAGATGCGATCAAGTCTAAGAGCGAAGAGTATCAACTTAAACTTCAAGAAGTTGAAAACGAACGTGAAGCTATTGCTCAAGCAGAAGCCGCCATGAAAAAAGAAGTAGAAGATTTAAAGTCTCAACTTGAACAATCTTCTCAACAAGTTGAAGAACTTTCTCAGCAAGTTCACACAATTAAAGCTGAAGAAGCCTTCAATCGAAGAATGGCTAAAATTTCTGAAACATACGCTCTATCCGAAGATGACCAAAAAATTATCGCGACAGAATTGCAAGCTCTCGATCTTGAAGATCAATCGTTTGAAGATTATACAAGCAAGATTTCAGTTGTTCTCGCCCATAAAAACAAAGAATATATTGCCAAGCAAGAAGAAGAATTTAATCAGCGTATTGAAGCTGAAATTAAGAAACGTTTGGGTAAAGACGCTGGCATTGCAGCTGTTGAAGCTGTTGCATCAACAGAAGAAACTTCAGAATCTGCTGAAGCTATTCTTGAAACTGTAGAAGCCGAAGAGCAAACCATTACTAATAACAATTTAGAAAGTGTGCAAGAAGAAGATTCTCTTAAAGATAAATTCGCAAATGCATTCTCTAAAGAAAACCTTTCAATACAATACTAATCATGCATAGATTATTACCATTCAGACAGTACGACGAAAAAGACGTCATTAACCTTTTCTCCCTCGATGTTTCTCAAGGAGCTGGAACAGATTATATTAATCTAAAGGCGGGAAAAGAGACATTCCTCAATGGAGGAAATTGGAGCGGAGCAGCCGTAAAGGTTGATCTTGGAAACGCCGACCTAGATGCCAACGACCCAGTACTGGGTTCCGATAGCTACTTAGGTGCTATTGGGGAAGCCAATCAAGGGCCCTATGCTTACACTCAAGGTAATCCTTATCCAACTGCTCCTCTTAAGGTGCAAGTTGCTGGAGCTGATGATGCCGCCGCAACTTTAGGAATTACTCTTCGTTCTACTCTTGCTTATGACGAAAATACAGAAAAGCTTTTGTATTATAACATCAAAAAAGATGAACTTCAGTGTGTAATTCCTGGAGAAGTTGTTCCTGTCGTAACAAAAGGTATTTTTACTTTTACAGCGAAATCTTTTGCTGACGATCCTGCTGTAGGCTCTACCTTCAGCTCTTCTGCTAGCGGAAAATTTGAAGTGTCCAGCGAAAATGCTCTTGGACGTGTACTTGCAAAGGGAACTCATGAAGCTTCTCCAATTTATTTGGTGCAGTTTGATGCTACTCTTTTTACTAGCAGTGCGGCAGCACCCGCATCAACAACAACTGAAGCTGCAGGAGCTTAATTTTAGAAAGTAACAAACATGAATATTACATTAAAACGTACAGATGAACAAGTAGAACTTGTTAAAGCTATGGCTTCTCGCAATCGCGACGTTGCTTACGAAGCTCAAGCCGCAGTCGCTGAATTTATCGGACCTGTTTTGGCGGAAGTCATTAATAATGCTCCGACTCTCAGCAACATGTTTCGTAGCTTTCAGTTTAACGAAGATGATAATCCTTCTATTCCATTGGATCTTTATCACGATGTGACAGATAGTGATTATATTGAAATTTATAGTCAAACAGTACCAGGTGGTCTTCCTTCGAACACAATCATGCCCACCCATAGCGAACTTAAGTTCTCAACTTATCGCATGGAAACAGCACTTGATTTTGATCGTCGTTATGCTGCTCGTTCGCGACTTGATGTTGTTGGCAAGACTTTTACTCGTCTTGCTCAAGAACTTTTGATCAAAATCGAGCAAACTTCCGCTAACTTGTTACTTGGAGTTCTTGCTAATGCAAAAACTAATGATCTTGAGCATGTTATTGCTTCTACAAACGAGAACCAATTCTTGCTACATGATGTAAACAACCTTATTACTCGTGCAAAACGTTTAAACACTGCATGGTATAAAGGTGGTACTCCAGTAACAGGCACTAAAGGTGTGACTGATCTCATTGTTTCTCCTGAAATTATGGGTGAGATTCGTGCAATGGCTTACAATCCATTGAATACTCGTGGCCTTAACAGCTCACAAACCATTGACACTACTGGTGACAGTGCAACTATAAGCAATCAAGGCGCTGGTGTTATTCCTGGCACTGAAGAATTCAGAAATCAGCTTTACCGTAATGCTGGTACTTCTGAGTTGTATGGTATTAGTTTAACAGAGCTCAACGAGTTGGGTGATAAACAACGTTTCAACGATGTTTATGGCAAACTTGTTCAAGGAGAAAAAGCTGGAAACGTAGGACATAACGAGGGTAAGTTCAATAGTGATGAAAAAGGCGACCAACTTATCATTGGTATTGATCGCACCCGAGACTCCTTGATTCGTGCTGTCGCTACAGATTCAGAAACAGGTTCTGAGCTTCGTTTGGCTGCTGATGATCAGTATGTCACTCGTCAGAGCAGAATCGGTTATTATGGATCTATAGAAGAGGGCCGCATGGTTCTCGATTCCCGCGCTCTTACTGGAATTGTGGTATAATGACTGAGATATCAGTTATTGAATAAAGAAATCCGCCTTCGGGCGGATTTTTTTTTCTATAAAAAACCTAAGAAGTGTATATAATAATATTATCATGGCCAATACAAAAAAAACTAAGTCCCCTAAAAAAAATTTTAAAAATGTAATTGATGGCAAGCAAGCTATGCTTCAAACTCAAGAAGAGCTAAGAGATCTTGAAGAAATGCTGAATCCTAAAAAGCCTAAATTTGCAACAGGCAGCGTGGAAGATTTTAAGCAAAAAATCTCCACAATGAATTTGGTTGATCTTCAAAGCATGGCGGTTTCTGCAGCAATTTTTCCATCTGGGAATAGAGCAGTATTAAAAAACAAGCTGATCAAGGAGTTTACTAAAGTCAATTCTGAAGGTAAAGGTAATGCTGTTCAGATTACTCGACCTATTTTAGATCAATCAAAACTTAGTGAAGAAGATCAAAAGCTTTTTCGAATAGATTGAAAATGAAAAATGAGCGATTCATTAAAATTAGCTCAAGTTATTTTTGACACCGAAATTCAAGACATATACGAAGAGGGTGATAGTTCTATACCTACCGTAAACGGCATAAAGGCGTGGCTGGAAACCAATATAGGCACGCTAAACATATTAATCGATAAAGATTTTGAATTTGATGGTGCCACTGAAAGTTTTTCTCCAACTTTAAATATAGAAGAGCAAAATATATTCAC
>Ga0129348_1000744_pt1 | contig 11818 bp, 14 predicted proteins | sample CPBDNA_4_FD_94424 | JGI IMG/M metagenome (GOLD analysis project Ga0129348, IMG submission 94424) | Freshwater to marine salinity gradient microbial communities from Chesapeake Bay, USA - CPBay_Sum_27_0.8_DNA | ecosystem: Environmental > Aquatic > Marine > Coastal | place: USA: Chesapeake Bay...
GTCCAGGCGGAATCTTCAGGAGGTTGTTCCTGGAGATAAGCGGCGATGCGTTGGACCTTCTGTCCTGAGCCATTGGTGGCGTCCAGGTCATCGATGAGGTCCGCGAACGCCTGCACCGATCAGTACTGCCACTGATAGAGGTCAGTGTTTTGCGGATCGCTGATTCTGATGTTGCAGCCCTGGCGCGCCTGCGCCGTTTGGTTGAAACCGTTGACGTAGCGGTTCACTTGATCCGGGTTGCCGCTGGTGGCGAGAGCGTTCTGAAGGCGGGCGAGATCCACGCCGATTCCGTCACGGTTCAACACTCCATCGGCCAGGCCGTTGCAAATCGCGGCGGCGGCCTCGCCTCCATCGGCAGGGAAGATCACCGTTTGGATGCGCTCGATCGAGATCTCCTCAATTTCAGCCGCCATGGCGGGAGCGATGGCGAGGCTGGTGGCCAGACAGACCAGGAAGAGACGCGACATGGCAGGAGTCTGCAACCGGACGACGCTAGGTCAGTTGCCCTCGTCGGCGCTACTCACCCTTCCTGCAGGCAGCGCGTCGATCGGTTCAGCGTCCAGTCCCTCGACGTCTCGTAGGTAACGCGCCAGCACATCGCTTTGTCCATGGGTCACATAGACACGACGGGCACCGCTTTCCTTCACGGTTTGAACGAGACCAGGCCAGTCAGCGTGGTCACTGAGGACGAAGCCTCGTTCATAGCCCCTGCGGCGGCGTGCTCCGCGCACCGCCATCCAGCCAGATGCGAAGGCTGTCTGCGGGGTTTTGAAGCGGCGCATCCAAGCGGATCGATGGGCGGAAGGGGGAGCGAGGATGAGGCGACCCTCCAGGCTTGCATTTCGGGGAAGATCGCTCAGAGGTCGGCTGGCCGTCATGGGAATGCCTGCATCCCTGTAATGGCGGGTCACCGTTTCCACCGCTCCGTGGAGCAGCACCTCATCGTCGACACCAATGGCTTTCAGTTCCGCCAGCACCCGTTGGGCTTTTCCAAAGGCGTAGCAGAACAGGAGTGAAGGTCTCAATCGCTCCCCCATCCACCAGGTGCGGATCTCATGCGCCACCTGCTCGCCACTTCGCCACCTGTAGATCGGAAGACCAAACGTTGCCTCAGTGATCAAGACATCGCAGGGCACGGATTCAAAGGGCTCGCAGCTGGGGTCTGTGCAGCGTTTGTAATCACCGCTTACCACCCAGACAGATCCCTCATGCTCAAGACGGATCTGGGCACTTCCAAGCACGTGTCCTGCGCTGTGAAACGACACCAGAACTGTCCCGATTCGCCGTTGTTCCCTGTAACTGACTGTGTTCAGCCTGATTCCACTCCCAAGCCGTTCGCGCAGGATCGCTTCACTGGCGTTGACGGCGAAATACTCACCGCACCCAGCCCTGGCATGGTCGGCATGGGCGTGGGTAATCAGAGCCCGGCGTACAGGTCGAATCGGATCGATCCAGGCTTCTGCCGCGTGGCAGTAGAGCCCTTCAGGAGTGCGTTCAATCAGAGGCTCATCTCCAGCATCCGTTGAATCGGCTGCAGGGCACGCAGCCGAAGATCCTCATCCATTTCGATTTCTGGGGCACCGACGGACAGGCAGCGCCAAAGCTTTTCCAGGGTGTTCAGTCGCATGTAAGGGCAGGCATTGCAGCTGCAGCCATCCAGACCTGGCACAGCTAAAAAGGTTTTCCCAGGAATGCGTTGTTGCATCTGGTGGAGGATGCCCGGTTCAGTGAGAACGATGAAGCTTTCGGCGCTGCTGCTCTCTGCGTGATGGAGCAGTTTGCTGGTGGAACCGATGAAATCAGCAAGATCCAACAGCGGTTCGAGGCATTCAGGATGGGCGATCACCTCGGCAGCTGGGTGTTCAATTTGAAGCCTGAGCACCGCTTCTTCGCTGAAGGTTTCGTGCACGATGCAGCGCCCTGGCCAGAGCGTGAGTTCCCTGCCGCTCTGTTTCTGCACCCAGCGACCGAGATTGCGATCAGGCGCAAAGAGAATCGGTCGATCGGCAGGAAGCTGCCTGACGAGATCGACGGCATTGCTGCTTGTGCAAATCAGGTCGCTTTGTGCTTTGACAGCCGCGGTGCAATTGATGTAGCTGACCACAATGTGGTCGGGATGGCGGGCGCGGAAGTCAGCAAATGCATCGGCCGGACAGTCATCGGCAAGGGAGCAGCCGGCGTCCAGATCTGGCAGGAGAACAGTTTTCTGGGGGCTGAGGATCTTCGCGGTTTCCGCCATGAAATGGACGCCGCAGAAGACGATCACATCAGCATCGGTGCCAGCGGCTTTACGTGAAAGCTCGAGGGAATCACCAATGAAGTCGGCGATGTCCTGAATCTCAGGTTCCTGGTAGTAGTGCGCCAGGATGACGGCATTGCGTTTCCGCTTCAGATCCTGGATCGCAGCAGCAAGGTCAACCGGTACCGCTGTTGGGGCCTTCGAGTTGGCAGTGACAGCGGTCATCAGGACCATCTGAGGCAGGATGGCAACAGCCTAGGCATCACCACTCTCTGCATTGCAAGCGTCTCCATCGCTAGAGCCTGCATCGCAGCCCGTGCAGACGTCTGGTCCTCGCAGGCTGCGTCTGGCCATTGCCGGAGATCTGCATGGCCAGTGGAACGATCTTGACGCCCGACTTCTAGACCAGCTTCAGCCGGATGCCGTTCTGTTTGTGGGGGACCTCAGTGATGGGGATCTGCGTTTGGTCAAAGCGATTGCCGCTCTGCCAATCCCTACTGCGGTAATTCTTGGTAATCACGATCGGGGCAAAGATGCCACCGGCGAGTTGTTTCAGCGCCAGGTCAAGGTGCTGGGGGATCGTCACTGCGCCTGGAGTTTGCGCAATTGGTCGGCACCAGCCCTATCAGTGCTTGGTGCGCGGCCAGGTAGCGCCGGGGGTGGATTTCACCTCTCCCGCGCCATGGCCGCCACCTACGGTCCGATCGAGTTAGAAGACTCCGCTCAATTAATCGTGCAGGCCTCCGAGCAGGCTCCTCAGGATCGTCCCCTCGTGGTTCTCGCCCACGCGGGTCCCTCGGGCCTGGGGTCCGATGCGGCCAGTCCCTGTGGCCGGGACTGGAAACGCCCGGCGATCGACTGGGGAGATCAAGACTTGGCTCTGGCTCTTGACCGGATCCGACAGAGACGCGAGGTCCCCCTCGTGGTGTTTGGTCATATGCACCATCGCCTTAAAGGAGGCCAGGGTGAACGTTGCACCTTCCTTCAGGATCGGCTTGGTACGGCCTATCTCAATGCGGCCTGTGTCCCGCGGCGGGGCGTTGATGCTGATGGCCGTTCACTCACCCATTGGTCCTGGGTGGAGTTCAGCGGATGTGAGCTCTGCCATGCCAGCCACCGTTGGTATGGAGACGACGGCACCCTGGTGTTCGAAGAGACCCTTTGGCACCGCAAGGCTCCTGAGGTGGTTGGGTGCTGATCTACTCCTGCCTGAGCAGCCATGGATTTGGTCATGCTGCTCGTCACGCGTCCGTACTTGCGGAGCTGCACCGTCTTTCTCCTGGATCAAGGCTGGTGGTCAGTACGGCAGTGGATCCCAGGTTTCTGGGCCTTGTCTTTCGAGGCCTGCCAGTGGAGTTGCGACGCTGTCGATGGGATGTGGGCATGGTGCAGTCCGATGCCCTCGGAACGGATCCCGAGGCGACACTGGCCGCTCTTGCTGATCTCCACGAGGAACTACCTGATCAGATTGCCGCTGAAGCGGCTTGGCTCGCAGGTCAGTCTTCGCCGGTACTGATTGTCGGGGATGTGCCACCAGCGGCAGCTTCCCTCGCGGAACGCCTCAGGGTTCCGCTGGTCTGGATGGCGAATTTCGGATGGGATGAGATTTATGCCCCTCTCGGCGGCGCTTTCAGCGATTACGCGCAGGCTGCAGCAGAGGCCTACTCCAGGGGTGATTTGCTTTTGCGTTGTCCGTTTTCGCTGGCGATGCCTTGGGGGTTGCGAGAAATCTCCATCGGGCTGACAGCGAGCCAACCGAGGCCCCTCCCGAGGTCCTTCGAGCAGGCTTTGTCCACCGATGCGAGGCCTCGTGTCTTCGTCGGCTTCGGTGGTTTGGGCTTTGCCCTTGATGACCGCTTGCTTCGCGGCTGGTCATCCCATCGATTTGTGCTCAGCGAGCCGGCGCTTGCCTCTGAACGGGAACGGCTTGCTGCTTGCTCGAATGTGTTGCTCTTACCGGAGGGTGTTCGCCCCCTGGATCTTCTTCCCCACTGTGAGCGGCATCTGGGCAAACCCGGCTACAGCAGTTTCTGCGAGGCCCTTTCGAGTGATGTGGGTCTGCATGTGGTGAGGCGCAGCGGTTTTGCTGAGGCCACAGCTTTGATGGACGGCCTTCAACGTCATGGTCGGCATCGGATTCTGAGTCGCCACCAGCTGGAAACGGGTGATTGGCAATTGGACCAACCGCTGCATCCGGCCAAGGACGGTCCCCTTGCCAACGATGGTGCAGCAGTTGCGGCGCAGGCGATCCTTGATTGCTGTGGGGGGTGACGATCAGGATTGCTGATCCAAACTTTTTTGGCTTTTCCTATCTGCTGAGTCTTCAATCCTGGCCAGGGATTTGAATCATTATCTTGGCGATTGATTCGAAAATTTACTGTGTAGACAATATTGTGACTGGCACTTGATCGCTTGGGCGGGGTCAGTTGTTTCGACAAAGTTCCGCTGTCTGAAGAATTTTTCCGATTTTCTTCACTCTGCTTCGGTGATTCGTTTCATTTGATACAGCGCTGCATTTCATCCGCTTCTGATTTGCTGCGCGTTCGCTGTTGCATTTTTGACCTCCGAACGCTTTTTATGGCCTCCCTTGTTTCGTCCGCCTGTCGTGTCGTTGCAGCGGTCGTTGCAAGTGTGCCCATTGGGGTTTCTTTCAGTCCAGCCTGGGCATCCACCGTCGCCCTCCCCTCGATCGAACCCTCGGCTCGGTCCTTGTCCGTCACGCTCCCTGAGGAGTCCGGGCCCTCTGCTCTTCCTTATGTGATCACCCCGGAACGCAGGGCCTTGCTCAACACCATTCGTTTCGCGGAGGGCACCTGGAAGGGCGGTCGTGACCTCGGCTATCGAGTGATGTTTGGCGGTGGCCTGATGGCCTCTCTCGATCGCCATCCCAATCGGGTCATTTATTCCTCCCGCTACGCGAGTGCCGCAGCAGGTGCTTATCAGTTCATGCCTTTCACCTGGGACTTGGTGAAGCGCAGTATTGGTGTGCAGGGTTTCGGCCCTGAAGCCCAGGATCAAGGCGCCCTCTTCCTGATTCAACGGCGTAAGGCTCTTCCCCTGACCGACGCTGGTGTGATGACACCACGGCTCGCCGCTCTGCTTGCACCGGAATGGGCCTCGTTCCCGACCTTGCGTGGGTCGAGCTATTACGGTCAGCCTGTGAAGCGTTTTTCGCAACTTCAGGGCTTTTACCGCGTCACCTTGGCTCAACTCCGCCAGGTGCGGGATCAGCGTCGCGAATTGCTCAGCAGTCAGTCCAATCCCCAGACCGAACAGGATTCAGGCCCGAAACGGCCTGTCTGCACTGGCCCAACCATCCTCTGTGGTTTCTGACGTCTCGACAGACTGCTCAGCTGTTGCCGCGTCACGATTCCTCAGCCCCTTGGCGATCCTTGCCAACCGTGGCCCCTGCAATCAGATAGGCCAAGACTGCGGCTCCGACAAAGCCCAGCCCATTGCGAAGCAGAGGAAGGATCTCGCTCGTGCGGGTGACCACTGGGGCGATTCCAAACACCCCGAACAACATCACCCAGAGAGGTGACAGTAGGAGGAGCCACGACCAGGAGATCACCTCCCCATGTTTTCTGGGGTAGGCAGCGAAACCAGCGATCAAACCTCCGAGAATGGCCGTCGAGAGGGTCCAGAGCCACTGTTCTTGAGGCAATCCTGGAACCACCTGGCATCCACCCCTGTCGAGGCAGACCTCCACGGCATCGATGGCGGCCAGGATCGCTCCATCCTCCCCGTGGTCACGCACGTAATACTGGTTCCCGTAACGGGTTTGCAGCTCCACCCACCAGGTGCGTGGCATGAGGGCAAAGAAGGCATCCCCCACGTTGAAATTGAGAAGGTTGCCGCCGCGGGGATCGGCTACCAGCAGCAAGCTGCGTTCATCGAGCCCCCAGAACTCCTTGACGGCCAGACCTGGGGTGCGCTCGTACTGGGTCAGCACCCTCAGCTTCCAGCCACTGCGTGTTTCAAAGGCGTCGAGCGATTCCTCCAGGTCACCCTTCTGGCGCTCACTGAATGCCCGGGCTAGGTCGATCACCGGGGTGGCATGGTCGGGCAGAAGCTCAGGGTTGTCGCTGGCCAGTGCTGGTCGGGCTCCGAATGTCAGCAGCAGCGCGAACGCAACGGCCAGGAGGGTTTTGATTCCGCGTTGTGCTCCCATGGCCATGATGCAGTTGCAGCATTCTCTCGAATGGATCGTTCCGGTGTGCCGTGCCCGCCCTGGTTGGCCCGGGCGATTGCACAAGAGGGCGGCTGCATCAGTTTTTGCCGCTTTATGGACCTCGCCCTGCACCACCCTGTGCATGGCGCCTATGGCAGCGGTGCTCTAAGGATTGGTCCTCATGGGGACTTTGCGACCTCCCCCTCTCTTGGATCCGACTTTGCAGAGTTACTGGGCCTTCAGGTGCTGGATTGGCTTGAGCAACTGAGGGGCCATCACCCTTCCAATCGGCTCAGCCTTATGGAGATGGGACCAGGGGAGGGCCACCTCGCCCATGACCTTCTTTCGTTTCTTCTGGAGCATTGCCCTGAGTGTCGTGATCAGCTCGAGTTTGTTCTCGTGGAGAGCAATCCCGGCATGCAGCAACGACAGCGGGAACGCCTTGCTGCTGTGACTGATGCCATCCCTGTGCGTTGGAGCCGACTTGAGGATCTGATGGCATCACCGGTGGTCGGGGTCGTGATTGCCCACGAACTGCTCGATGCGTTCGCCGTTGAGCGCTTGGTTTTTGAACAAGGAACGCTGAAGAAGCTTGGGGTGGTTTTGCTCCCTGAGCGTTCATCACCTCAGACCATGATCCTGGAGCCTGAGATTGCCTGGGTTTCACTCCCGCTCGATCAGCAACTTGTCGATGACTTGGCGTGGGCGACATCACGTTGTGGCCTGCAGATTCCTCCAGATGGAACCTCCGAGGGCTGGTGTAGTGAATGGCATCCAGGGGTAAGGCCTTGGTTGCATCAGGTGGCCACGGCACTGGAGTCAGGGGTCTTGTTGGTGGTGGATTACGCACTGGAAGCGAAGCGTTATTACAGCCCTTCACGCCGGGATGGAACCTTGCTGGCCTATCGCCAGCAGCAGTGTCATCAGGAGTTGTTGCGTGATGCGGGGCAGAGTGATCTGACAGCGCACCTCTGCCTTGAGCCCCTGATCGCCATGGCGGAGGAGGAGGGATGGTTCAGTCATGGGGCTTGCCGACAGGGCGAGGCCTTGCTCTCTCTGGGGTTAGCGCAACGGCTCCAGGCTCTTCAGCACATGCCCTCATCGCAACTTGCCCAGGCTCTGCAGCGTCGAGAAGCCCTGCTCAGGCTGGTGGATCCTGCTGGGTTGGGGGAGTTCCGTTGGATCGCGTTTGAACGCTCTTCCCAGGGGCCCGACCGGGGAGCAACGTTCAACAGCCGCTTCCTCAGTGAGCCGCTTCCTCAGTGAGCGAGGACAGGCAATCCAGAATTTCTCTCTGCTCAACATCGTTGACGATGGTCACCGAGCCGAGGGCCTTAGGAAGCACAAACCGAACCTTTCCGTCCTGAACTTTTTTGTCGCCTGTGAGGGTGTCAAGGACGGCTGTCGGATTCAGGGTTGGCCATGCGGTGGGTAGGCCCGCCTGCGCGATCAGACGTCGTTGCCGATCACAGTCTTCGCGGCTCCAGAGATTGCGTTGAACAGCCAGTTCACCAGCGGCAACCATGCCGATGGCCACGGCTTCACCATGAAGCCAGGTCCCGTAGCCCGTCAGGTTTTCGACCACATGACCAAACGTGTGTCCGTAGTTGAGGATGGCGCGCAGACCCCCCTCCCGTTCGTCGGCAGCAACCACCCTGGCCTTGGCCTGGGCTGATCGCTCGAGTGTTGTCTGCAGCAGGGATGGATCCATTTCCTCGACGCTGCTCAGTTTCCCCCCCTGCTCGAGTTGCGCAAAAAGATCCGCATCTCCGATCACGCCGTACTTGATCACTTCGGCCATGCCAGCGCGGAATTCCCGTTCTGGAAGGCTGGCCAGTGTGGAGGGATCGATCAGCACGAGCTTCGGCTGGTGAAACGCTCCGATCAGATTTTTTCCACCCGGGTGATTGACTCCGGTTTTGCCCCCAATCGCCGCGTCCACCATCGCCAGCAAGGTGGTCGGAACCTGAACGACCGCTAGACCCCGCAGCCAGGTGGCGGCAGCGAATCCAGTCATGTCACCCACAACTCCACCACCGAGGGCTACGAACAGCGAGCTTCGCTCGAGCCGAAGACGAAAGGCTTCGTCATAGATCTGCTGAATGGTGGCCAGGTTCTTGCGCTCCTCTCCGGCTTCGATGACCAAAAGCGATGGGTCAAAGCCCGCTGATCTCAGAGCATCGATGCACTGCTCCCCATAGGGACCAGCCACATCGCGGTTGCTCACAATGAGGATCTTTCGGCCGGTCTTCACCCCAGAGCGAAGCAGTTCGTCGCCAAGCCTGTTGAGGCCGTGGCGCTCGATCAAAACCTCATAGGGGTTGCGTTCCAACGCGACCGGAATGCGAGCCGAACTTTCCACCGCGATCAAAAGGTTCTGCGCCTGTTCACTGCCCACTCTGCCGTTCAGCTGGAGGAATCCGCCTACGCTCCGCACAAGCTTCAGCAGGCTTGATGGTGATCGGACCCGATCGCGCCCGTGCTCGCGACTCTGTTGCAGCCTGGGGTTTTTTACTTCCAGCCCTTGGTTTGCTGGCACTTTCGGTGTTGGTGCCAGCCCTGATGGCTCTCGTCATGAGCTTCACGCAGACGGGCCTGGATGTGAGTGAACCGCTGCGCTTCGTCGGATTCGCGAATCTGAGAAGGCTCAGTGTCGATCCCATGTTTTATCGGGTTCTGGGTACCACGCTGCTGTATCTCGTCGGGATTGTGCCGCCGGTGGTGATCGGATCGCTTGGCTTGGCGGTGCTGGTGAATCGCAGTCTCCCAGGCATGCACTGGCTGCGGGCTGCCTTCTACACCCCGGTCCTGGTGTCGATTGTTGTGGCCGCCATTGCCTTTCGATGGCTCTATGCCGAGAACGGTCTGATCAACGGCTGGTTGTCTGCACTGGCCGGTGTTGGTTTCGAACCGATCGGGTTCCTGACGAACCCCTTGCTGGCGCTCCCTTCCGTGATGCTGGTCACCCTCTGGAAGGGCCTTGGTTATTACATGGTCATCTTTCTGGCAGGACTTCAAGGCATTCCAGCGGAGCTCTACGAGGCGGCGGCCCTCGATGGGAGTGAGGGCTGGCGACGACATGTCGACATCACCCTGCCGCTTCTGAGGCCCTACGTGACTCTGGTCTCTGTGATTTCTGCGATCGCAGCAACGAAGGTGTTTGAGGAGGTGTTTCTCATGACCCAGGGCGGGCCGGCGGAATCCACCAAGACTCTGGTGTACTACGTCTATGACCAAGCCTTCGCGGAACTGGAAATCAGCTACGCCTGCACCGTTGGCCTCGCTCTCTTCCTGCTTGTCATGCTGCTTACAGCCATCCGCTGGCTGGCTGTGGGTGATCGTGGCTTGATCTGATCATCGTTTCTGCGGCAGGTCGACAGCTGGGATGGCATCCTTCTGAGGAGCCCGCAATGCCACCGATGAACAGCAGCAACGGCGGTGGATCCGGGGCCTCCATCGGGGTGATCGGTGGTGGTCAACTGGCTCAGATGCTGGTGGAGGCTGCTGCAAAGCGGTCAGTGACGGTTGCTGTACAAACCGCATCGGTCCAGGATCCCGCTGCTGCTGGTGCCAGTCGGCTGGTGCAAGCGGATGCTCTCGATCCGGACGCCACCCGTGGATTGGTGGAGGGATGCATTGCGGTCACCTTTGAAAACGAGTGGATTGCCTTGGATGCACTCCAACCGCTCGAACGCCAGGGCGTGAGTTTCCGTCCTTCCCTCGCCAGCCTTGCTCCGCTTGTCGACAAAATTGAGCAAAGGGAATTGCTGGATACGTTGTCGATTCCAGGACCCGCTTGGGTACCGCTTCGCTCGATTGATCCAGGTGCCCCATCTCTGCCGAAGGGATGGACGTTTCCTGTGATGGCTAAGGCTGCCCGTGGTGGATACGACGGCAAGGGAACCAGGGTTCTTGACTCCATCGATGCACTGGCGCACTTACTGCGGTCTGTGGATCCTGCCGGTTGGTTACTGGAGAGCTGGATCGACTACGAGCAGGAGCTCGCTCTCATCGTGAGCCGTGATCGTTTCGGTCGTGTGCGCAGTCTTCCCTTGGTGGAAACCCACCAATCCCATCAAGTCTGTGACTGGGTTCTGGCACCCGCTTCCGTTGAGCAGCTCGTGGAAGCCACCGCTTACAACATGGCGGCCTCCCTGCTCACCAAGCTCAGTTATGTGGGCGTGATGGCCCTGGAATTCTTCTATGGCCCGGCCGGTCTGATGGTCAACGAGATTGCGCCCCGTACCCATAATTCTGGTCACTTCTCGATTGAGGCCTGCAGCAGCAGTCAATTTGACCAGCAGCTCTGCATCACGGCCGATCTTCCTGTCCCTGATCCTGAGCTGATTTGTCCAGGGGCACTCATGGTCAACCTGCTGGGTCTTCAAGCGGAGCAGGCAGCTCCTCTTGAGGAGCGCTTGCAGCGGTTGCAACAGCTCTCAGGTGCTCATCTTCACTGGTATGGCAAAAACGATGAGAGTCCAGGGCGCAAGCTCGGTCACGTGACCGTTCTCCTCGAGTCTGACGGTGTCGACCAGCGCTCCCGTGAGGCCGCTGATCGGCTCAAGGTCATCCGCTCGATCTGGCCGCTGCCCTTAAATTGATTTCGGACTGCGATGTTGGTGACGGCCTTTTCTAGTGCTCTGATCTGACTCTCTATCGACTTGGGGTGACTGTCGTGAAGGAGACGTAGACCGGCCCTGGAGCCGGAAACGAATCCCCACTTTGTGACCCCTTCTGGTTCTTCCAGGTCGATCACTGGGGCTCGCACGGCATGGCGGTCCACCCCTTTGCTGCTCGGTCGATCGCCAGTGTCAGGTCGGCCTGCTGTTGGCGATGCGTCGGCTCAGCTCGTCACGACTCAGCCCGGTGACGATGAACACCTCCTGGGCGCTGCTTCCCCGGCGCGCCACCAGTTTGTGCCCACCGCGCATGGCGGTGGAGAGCCTGAGCTGCAGCTCTGGAGAGCGTCCTCGCACACGACTGATCACGGCTGGCGTGATGGTCTGGATCTCAGGGTCTGAGGCCAGCGCCTGAAGCCAGGGAATCAGGCCCTCCACGTAGGTGCTGTGGGTGATAACCAGACGTCCCAACGGGGCTGCGGCTCAGCGACTGGTCGAAATTAGCGAGATTGGCTAGGACAAAGGAAGACAAACGTTTCTGCCTGATGCTCAAGTCAGTGGATGCTCTTCGTGATCAGGTGACCGGACCGCTGGGCAAGCGTTTCGGTGCGGAAGCGCGTGTGCTCACGACCGAGCTTCACGGGCTTGAGGTTCGAGGGCTTGCCTTCTCACCGGGACGGGTCATGCGCTACGTCCTTGACGCTGAAACGTCACGGCTGCGTACCACAGTGTTGTTGAGGTTGACGCGCTCCACTCGACAACCCGCGGCCTGATAAGGCTGTTGAA
>Ga0129348_1000746_pt1 | contig 11803 bp, 11 predicted proteins | sample CPBDNA_4_FD_94424 | JGI IMG/M metagenome (GOLD analysis project Ga0129348, IMG submission 94424) | Freshwater to marine salinity gradient microbial communities from Chesapeake Bay, USA - CPBay_Sum_27_0.8_DNA | ecosystem: Environmental > Aquatic > Marine > Coastal | place: USA: Chesapeake Bay...
CGGTTCCGCAAGACGAATGACGATTGGCGGAAGCTGCCGGAGAAAGCGGCGGTGCAGTGCAACGATACGCATCCGAATCTGGCGATTCCCGAGTTGATGCGCGTGTTGGTGGATGAGGAGCATCTGGGATGGGATTTGGCGTGGGATATTACACGCGAGACAATGGCGTATACGAATCATACGCTGTTGCCGGAGGCGCTGGAGCGCTGGCCCGTGTCGCTGATGCGGAATTTACTGCCGCGACACCTGCAGATCATCTATGAAATTAACCGGCGGTTCCTGGAGCAGGCGAAAGTGAAGATCGGGGATGATCAGAGTAAGATCGGGCGGTTGTCGATCATTAGCGAGGGCGAGGATCCGGTGGTGAGGATGGCTTCGCTCGGGATTGTAGGGTCGCGGAAATTAACGGAGTGGCTGCGCTGCATAGCGAGCTCATTAAGAAGCAGCTGTTCCACGATTATGTGGAGCTGTTTCCAGAGCGGTTTACCAACAAGACCAACGGGGTGACGCCGCGGCGATGGCTAAAGCAGTGCAATCGGGCGTATGCGGATCTGATTACCGGGAAGATTGGGGATGCGTGGGTGACCGACCTGGATCAGTTGCGGAAGCTGGAGGAGTTTACCAGCGACAAGGCGTTTATGAAGCGGTTTGCCGAGATTAAGATGGAGAACAAGAAGCGGCTTGCTGAGTATATTTTGGAGCGGCGCGGGGTGAAGGTAGATCCGGCATCGATGTTTGATATTCAGATCAAGCGGATTCACGAATATAAGCGCCAGTTGATGCTTACGCTGTTTGCGCTGGCCCGGTACAATGAAATTAAGGCAAATCCGGATGCGGACGTGGCACCACGAACCATTCTGGTAGCCGGGAAAGCGGCGCCTGGGTACGCGATGGCGAAGTTGTTTATCAAGTTGATGAATGATGTTGGGGAGCTGATCAACAACGATCCGGATATGCAGGGTAAGTTGAAGTTTCTGTTCCTAGGCAACTATAGCGTGACACTGGCCGAACTGATGATTCCGGCGGCGAACCTGTCGGAGCAGATCTCGACCGCCGGGTTTGAGGCCTCAGGAACCGGCAACATGAAGTTCGCACTCAACGGGGCGCTTACGATTGGCACACTGGATGGTGCGAACGTCGAGATCCAGGAGGAAGTTGGCGAAGAGAACATCTTCATCTTCGGGAACACGGTGGAGGATGTAGACCGGCTGCGGCGCGAAGGATACAACCCTTGGGAATACTACAGTGCCGACGAGCGCATTCAGAAGGTATTGGATCAGATCCGCGACGGGTTGTTGAACGAAAACACCGAGCTCTACAAGCCAATCATCGATTCTCTTCTGCACAATGGCGATTACTTCCTGGTGCTGGCCGACCTGGCGATGTACATCGAGGAGCAGGGCAAGGTGGACAAGTTGTACCATGATCCTGCGGCCTGGAACAAGATGGCGCTGCTGAACAGTGCCCGGGTCGGAAAATTCTCCTCCGACCGGACCATTAAAGATTACGCCGAGGAGATCTGGCAGGTGATGTAAGTTTGGGTGTACCTTTACGGATGCCCTCTCCGCTGTGATTGTCTGTATCTGTTGCTAATTGCTGCCATTTATTCGGGTTGATGCGGGAAGATTTCTCGCTGTAACGCGGGCGGTGCAGGCGGTGCAGAATCTGGCAACATCTCACGGGGAGTACGGGCGGTGCAGGCGGTGCAGAATCTGGCAACATCTCACGGGAAATACGGGGAATGCGGGAGATGCAAATCTTGCGGTAAATGCGGGGCATGGCCCGGGTGTAGTTTGGGCGAGGATGGCGATCCTATCAACCCGAAAAAAGGATGCGCACGCGGATAAAATAAAACTTGGTAGCATGTCGCTGGGAGGCGGAAGATGGAGTGGAAAGAGATCATTGATTTTTTGGACAGGCTGATTCATGTGAAGCTGTTTACGCTGCAGGATACACCGGTGACGGTGCTGTCGATGGTGGTTTTTGTGGTTCTGATTACGGCGACGATCTACCTGAGCCGGCTGGTGAAAAAGGGGATTTATCGGCTTTTGCGGAGTAAGACGGAGATTGATGAGGGGTTGAAGTTTACGCTTTCGAGGGTGAGCCAGTATGTGATTGTGCTGATTGGGGTGCTGATTTCGTTTCAGGTGCTTGGGATTAATCTTACGAGTCTGGCGTTTTTGTTCGGTTTGCTGTCGGTGGGGATCGGTTTTGGATTGCAGAACATCACAGCCAATTTTATTTCCGGGTTGATTATCATGTTCGAGCGTCCGATTAGCGTGGGGGATCGGGTGGAGGTATCCGGGAAGGAGGGGGATGTGATTGAAATTAATATCCGGTCGACCAAAATTCAGACGCTGGATAATATTTCGATTGTGGTGCCGAATAGCCAGTTTGTGGAGAATGATGTGATAAATTTTTCGCATGGGGATCCGTCGTTTCGGCTTGAAGTGAGTGTGGGGGTGTCGTATAGTTCCGATCTGGATACGGTGCTGAAGGCGCTGAATGAGGTGGCGGAGGAGCATCCGCGCGTGATGAGGAAGCCGGCGCATGCGGTGCATTTGGTAAATTTTGGAGATTCGGCCTGGGATATGAAACTGTTTGTTTGGGTGCCGGATGTGAGAGAGCGGTACAAGATGCGGAATGAACTGAACCAGGCGATTGTGCGGAAATTTGAGAAGTTGGGGATTGAAATTCCGTTCCCGCAGCGGGATTTGCATATTCGATCGGGCTTGGAGCGGCAGGAAGGGGCGGGGCAGCCGGTGGGGACAGGGTAGCTGGTGGTTACAAGGAGTGGCGCAACTCCCAAGAATTTCGACACCTGAAAATCTCGCCTTCAAGAATCTCGCTTCTTTGCAGATTCACCGCTGCTGCTGCAGACTCACACCTACGACTGCAGAATCACACCTGCTGCTGCAGAATCACACCTACCGCGAGGTTGCATGGAACTGGTTTATATGAGCCGGCTTAAAAAACATACATAAAGAGGGATAGAATATCGGTTTTTTTTGGTTCTTTGATTGCTATGAGTAACAATTATCCATCAAATAAACCAAGAGACGTTGTTCTGAGCGAGGCGAAAGCGTTTGTCGATCAGTATTATTCAGAACATGTAGAGCCCACATTTGACGCAACTGACTCTACGAAAGCTACTGACGGCATTACTAAAACTGCTGACGGCGTTACTAAAGCTACTGATGCTACCAAACCTCGGGCACAACGATGGGACGAAATTGAGGCCGAGATTGCATCCACTGGTACGTATACGCATACGTTCGACGAGCTTGATTACGGGGCAAAACTTGCGTGGCGAAACAGCAATCGTTGTATTGGGCGTTTATTCTGGAAAACGCTAAAAATGCTTGATTTTCGGGCGATACAAACCGAACAGGAATTTTTGGATGGCTTGTATACTCATCTTAAAACTGCTGAAAGGCGATCCAAAATTCGCAGTACTATCTCTGTGTTCCCTCCTGCCGGCAATGCTCAAGGTGCGCCCGTATTCCGAATCGAAAACTACACACTTTTGATGTATGCTGGATACCAGTCTGAGAGATCAGAAACCATCAACGGCGACCCTAGAAATGTGGAGTTCACGAAACGATGCAAAGACCTGGGATGGAATGCAGGTGGTGGACAACAACCAAGCCAAGAGCCTGGAAACTTCGACCTCCTTCCGGTTGTATATTCCATCAACGGCGGCCCTGCCAAATGGCATCAGATTCCGGAATCTCAAGTGTCCGAGGTTCCAATCACCCATCCTGAACACAAATGGTTCGAAGAGTTACGTCTGCGATGGTACAAACTTCCTGTAATTTCCCACATGACACTGGATATCGGAGGCATCGAGTACCCGGCTGCGCCATTCAATGGATGGTATATGCTAGACGAAGTTGCTACCCGAAACTTTGGCGATGATCATCGATATAATCAGCTGCCAGTCATCGCCGATCGCCTTGGACTCGACCGTAGCTCTCCTTTTTGGAAAGAAAAAGCTCTTTTGGTCTTAAATGAAGCTGTTTATCACTCCTATGGCGAAGCTGGAGCCACCATTGTCGACCATCACACCGCTGTCGAACAATTCATGAAATTTATGGAGATGGAACATGGTGCCGGCAGAGAGGTGACGGGAGACTGGTCCTGGCTCATCCCTCCTACATCCAGCTCAACGACAGCGATTTTTCACACCAACATCGACAACCGCATTGTACTCCCTAATTTTTTGGGTTGATAGGATGCCAAAGCTTCTCTCAAGCGCGAGACCATCTCTTCGAAAACGACTTCGTCTGCTTCCAGTAATGTGATCCGGAACCCGATGTGCGGGGAGTTGAATGCACTCAGCGGTACGGCGCAAATGCCAAAGCCTGCGAGCAAATAGTCGGTGAGTAAATGGTCGGTGAGTAACCCTTTCCGTTCACTGCTCGGTTCAGCATCAGTCTCTGCATACTTTTCAGCATTCGTCTTAGCGTCCATCTCAGCATCTGTCTTAGCATCCGTCCGCCAACCTTCAAATAGAGCTCGTCTTTCCGGGCTCATCAACAAAGATACGTCGGCCTCCATAGGCAAGGCGTCCAAAGATGAGGAAGCGAGCGTACCAGAGCTATCCATCGTAATCACCGCATAAAACCCACCGCCTCCGCGAGAGATCGTCCACCCCTCCAAGCCAGACAGCCCCGCCTGCAACACCTCCATACGCTGCCGGTACTGCTCATTCCGTGATGCCAAAAGCGCCGGATACCGCTCATCCTGCATAATCTCGGGAATCACCAATTGCGGCAATGTCGTACTACACACCTCGCTCATCTTGGTCTTATCCACCCGGGTGCAATACGCATCAAACCCCACACGCTCCGACGCCTCGCACCACCGGTTGTAAACCTCCACCCAGCCACACCGCGCGCCCGGCCACGGAAACTCCTTCGAAATCCCCTTCATCGCAATCCCGCACACATCCGGGCCAATGACCTCCGCCAGCCTCGTCATCACCCCGTCAAACACCACATGCTCATAGATCTCATCGGCAATCAACACCAGATCAAACTCCCGTGCCACCTCCACGATCGCCTCCAGATCCTCCCGCGCATGAACGGCACCCGACGGATTGTCCGGATTCACCACAAGAATCGCCATAACGTCTGGATTCGCTCGCACCTTTTCCCGTAAATCTTGTACATCCGGCCTCCATCCGCGCTGGGGATCGCACGCGTATGTCAACGGCTCTGCCCCCAGCCGAAGCCGCTCCGCCGACGTATGTGCCGGATACGCTGGCGACGGCTGAATCACCTTTACCCCCGGCGAAAGCAACCGATACAACGTCGTAATCGCATCCCCCAGCCCGTTAAAAAACGTAATGTCCTCCGGCCCGATCTGCACCCCGCCCAGCCGATTCGTTTTGTCCGCCAGAAACGTGCGCGTGCTCTCAGTCCCTTTCGAATCGCAATATGCAAACGATTCACTGCGCCCGACCTGCCGCCCAATCACCTCCAGCATCCATTGCGGCATCGTCATCCCCTTGTGCACCGGGTCGCCGATATTCTCCCAATTCACGGGGAACCCTGCCGCCTCCATCTGTTTCCCTTTTTGAACAATTTCCCGAATCCCATATTGAATCGGTTGTATATCTTTGGCAAGAAGCGCTTTCTGCATTTATATTTTTAAGTTTTTGTATCGGTTTGATTTAATTACTTTTGCCAAAGGTAGAAAAATCCATGTAGAATGGAAACCGTTTTTTTCAATTATTTGTGTATGTCTCACGGATTTCCGGGTGGCGGATTTCCCCACCCGTCGTACCCGCATCCATCGCAAAATAAAGTGCTACCAACGCAAAAGCGAGAATCACCCTGTTCATAATCCGCGCCAGCGACTCATGTTTAAAACTAACCCACAGCCCCAATAGCGACAATCCACCCAATACATACGAAACAATCGCAAACCGCTCCGCGGCCTCCTCGTGGGTCTCTACAAAATACTCCTCCACGCCACTCAGCTGTTCCACGATCTCTTCTGCACCCTCGCCACTCACCATCGCCGCAATCGCCATAAAAGCCCCAAGAATAAACATCAAAAGCGCGGTACGCCTCACCGCTGCAGAACGAAATGCGATTCCCACAATCATGATGATAACTCCCGCAATGGGAAACAGGATGGGAAAATGATTCACGATTAGGTGCAGATGTGCCTCGTTCATGATGGTAGTTATGATGGTATACAAAGTGATAATCATGACGGTTCCTCCGTATGATTTGGTTTCTGTCCGCGCATCCCTTTTTTATTTGTATCGCGAACCGTTTTAAACATGATACTACCGCGACAACTACAATCTTATTCTAATCGTAACTGCAATCGTATTTGCATACCTTCTTGCTAAATCACATATTGAAAATCCTCAAATTAACCCCATTTTGCAACCATAAATCGGTTTCGCCCAAAGATATCCAACCGCTATGCAACCTTTCGGACCGCACTCTTCATTCATGCACACGCTCGTAGTCTTCTTTCGATCTCATTTTTCGACATCAACCCGAACCAAAACACGCATGTCAACCAAACCGAATACGCTTACCGGGCTTTTCTGTGCCTTGGCGATGGGGCTTGCCGTCTCCGCTTGTGGCAATCCGGGGGGAGAAAGCAATTCCATCAACCCGAAACCAAATGAATTGCAGCAAAACGAAAGTGCGCTACAGGATACAACCGTGCATCAGGCTTTTTTAGTGCATCAGGCTTTTTTAAGCAATTTGGCGGATTTATGCGGTCAGACATTTGTGGGCGCGTCGACGTTTCCGGAGGAGGAGGATCATGTGCTGGTTGGGAATGAGTTGCATGCCCGTATTTCGCATTGCGAGGAGGGGCGGGTGGATGTGGATCTGTATCGGGAGGGCGGAACGGTTTGGCACACTACGTGGGTGTTGACGATGCGGGGTGATGGGACGCAAAAGGGTGGTTTACACCTGTATCATGAGCATATCGGCGACAAGGTGTACCCGGAGGGAGAGGAGCCGCTAACCGGGTATGGCGGATATGCGGATGGGCGGGGCAGCGAGTGGATTCAGTATTTTCCGGCGGATGAGGCGACAGCGGAGATGTTGCCGGAGGCTGCGACGAATGAGTGGCGAATGGAGCTGGATCGGGAGAATGGCGTGTTTGTGTATGCGCTCGAGCGACATGGGAAGCCGAGGTTCCGGGCCTCACTTCAGGCATTTCGGTAACATTTCCAAAAAATTCACCCCGAGATGAATGGTTTCATAATATTTTGCCTGGTTATTTTTGTAGTATTCTTCAGAAGGTATCAACCAAAAATCTTGTCCTAATTTTTCTGCTAGAAGCCATTACCTCAATCATTCCAAGCACCCCAGCCTCCTCTGCTCCGGCATCGATTTAGTCCAGTACCGATTTAGTCCAGCATCGACCAGCACGGCAGACATCACCTCAGTATCGACCAGTTCAGTATCTATGAACCCTGCATCCATTGGTCCTGCATCCATTGATCCTGCATCCATTGGTCCTGCATCCGTCGGTCCTGCATCCATCCATTAATCCGGAACCCATCAGTCCAGGACAAACCGAAATGTAATGGTTCCCCACTGGGCTTCCTGGGGGGCGCTGGCCGGGAGGCGGGAAAATTTCCAGCTTCGCAGGGTGCGTTGTACTTCGCGCTCAAGTTCGGGATTTCCTTTGATTAACGGGATGATGCGGCCGATCGAACCGTCCGGATTCACTTGAAACCGAAAGCGGACGATGGCTTCTTCATTGACTGGATTTACGGGCAGTGGCTGTACCATTGGGTTTCGTTCGAGGCCTTCCCACTGCAGATCGTAGGGGGAGGAGCTCTCTTCGGTGCGACCGGTTCCCTGTTCGACGTTCATTTCGCCAACATCGCCCGCTTCGTCCCCGCTCTCAGGAACACCCTCTTGTGGTACGGTGCCGACCACCGCTTCGGGCACTTCCGATGGGGCTTGCTCTTGCGGTTGATCTGTGACGTTTTGATCGATGATTTCGGTTTCCGGGGATTCGATCTCCTCACCCGCCTCAAGCTCCGGCTGATCCGGCAAATCCACCGGTTTAACCTCCTCCACAACCTCCTGCACCGGCTCCACAACCTCCTCCGGCACCACCTCCGCCGGATCTTCAGGCTCCGGCCTTGGCTGTTCCGGCCTCGTCTCAACCTCCTGCTCCATCTGTTCCGCTCGCTCCGCCGGCGCACCACTCTGAAATTCCCCAAGCGTCACCTCAATGTACGCCGGCCTCTCATCCGGCGACAGCGTCACACGATAGAGCACCGCAAGCACCAAGATCAAAATATGCACCGCCGCCGTCACCCACTTGGCAAAACGGTCCTCGCCCTCCGGCCCACCTCCTCCAAATAACCTGCCAAACCAACCACCTCCTCCAAACATCCCGCCAAACCAACCACCTCCACCAAACATCCGCATCAACCCACCTCCGAATGAAAGCAAACCCCAACCAGAAAACAAACCCCGCACCCTACCCGAACGCCCCGGACTTACCAGGCTCCCAAGCCCAAAAAACCCCCTAAACCAATCGGGCCGCTGTCCACTCATCCATCCCCCCGCTCCGTCGCAATCACAATCGCCAAATTCAACGCCCGGCCGATATTCATCACACGCACCGCATCCTCCATCTGCGCTTCCTTATCTGCCTGGATCACCAGCGAACTGTTCGGCTTTGCCACCACCGCCTCCCGCACCGCGGCCGACAACGCGCTCTCCGTCACCCTCGCGCCATCCACAAAAAACTCCCCATCCTTCGTAATCGCCACTGAAATCTGCTGCGGCTGCATCTGTACGCTCGTCTCCGCCCTCGGCACATTCACCTTGATCCCGAAATTCGTCACAAACGACGACGTCAGCAGAAAAAATATCAGCAGCAGCAAGATGATATCCGTCAGCGATGCCTGCGAAAACATCTGCAGCGGTTCTAGTTTCGTACGGTCATCCCGAAAATTCATCCCGTCACCCCTCCCTCATCGGCCTTCTTCCGCTTCGGAACCGGCGCCTGCAGCAGATCCACAAAATCCGACGACGCATTTTCCAGATCAAACACCATTCGATTGATCTTCCCAATCAGATAATTATAGAACGCATACGCCACAATCCCGATAATCAGGCCGGACGCCGTCGTAATCAGCGCCTCCCAAATCCCACCCGCCAGCACACTCGGGTTCACATTCCCCTGAAGCGCCTGAATATCCATAAACGCACGAATCATCCCCGTCACCGTTCCTGTAAATCCAACCAGCGGCGCCACCCCGGCAATCGTTGCCAGCCAATTCATCCGGTGCTCCAGAAAATAGATCTCCTTCTTCCCTGCATTTCGAATCGCCTCCTTAATCTCTCCGATCGGCCGCCCAAGCCGCTGCAGCCCCGCCTTCAAAATCCGACCCACCGGCTTCCCCGTACCTTCACAATACTCAATCGCCGCCGTCCGGTTCCCCGACTTCAAAAGCGACTCGATCGTCTCCAGCAGATCGTCCAGCTCCATTTCCGCATTCGACAACGTCTTCCAGCGCTCCGCAATCACATATACCGCCAGCACCGACAACGCAAACAGCGGGATCATGAGCAATCCGCCCTGCGACATAATCTCAATCGCCGAGATCGACTCCTCCGGCATATCCAGCAGCGCTCCGAGCGTATCAGCCATCTGCCCTGACTCCTGCCCCGAAGCCTGACCTGACTCTAGTCCTGCCACCTGCCCAGGGGCCTGTCCAGAGGCCTGTCCAACAATCTGCCCAACCACCTGTCCAACCAGCTGAACCACATTCATCAACAACCAATCCTTCACTGCCGCCATAATTTCCATCATTGCCATGATCTCCTACGTTCTACTGTTGCGTTCCTACAACTTGTTTCTGTTTCCTATTTCTAATTCAAAATCTGTCTCTTCCTTCAAGTTCTTCCTTCATCACCCCGCTGTCGTTCCAACACTACTTCAACATCACTCCAACCTCGTAACAAAATGATTACTCCGATATGGTTCCGGCAACAACTCAGCCGCCGCCTGTGCCTCCTCTACCGACAGAAACTGCCCAACAGCGACCCTATACAACGACCCGTCCCCTGTAATTCGTATCATCTTGACCGTTTTATACCCCTCATCGCTCAGCACCGCGATCATCCGATCCGCCCGCGACTCATTCGTCAGCGAAAATAGCACAATGCAATATCCTCCCGCATCCACATCCGCCACTCCTCCCATCAACCCGTACAACGATCCTGCGCTCGATTCCTCGCCACTCGATACCTCAGCACTCGATTCCATCGCATCTGCTTCTGTACTCACTTCTTCCGCATCTGCTTCTGTACTCACATACTCCGCACCTGCTTCTCCACCCACGTCCTTCACATCTGCTTCCGCACTCACTTCTTCCATTTCTTTTCGGGTTGATGCGTCCACTCCTTCGCCCACATCCACAAGCCGTGCTTCGCCTGCTTCATCCATCGCGCCAGAGCCACCTACATCCTGGTCATGCACATCATCCCCTAATACGTTTTCATCTATTGTGTTCTCGGCTTGAACAGCCTCACCTTGCGCACTCCCACCTTGCAGACTCCCACCATGTAGACACCCACTGTGCGCATCACTTTCATGCGAATCCCCTGCGTGCGAATCCCCTGCGTGTAAATTCCCTTCCTCCAAATCTCCTTCATGAGCCCCCTTCGTCGACTGTCCAGCGAGTTGCATTACAGATCGCTCAACCACCCAACCCTCTTCCATCCGCTCGGAGATATGACCAACGAGATACCAGCCAATCAATCCAAGCCCCGCTAATGCGGCTGCTACACGAAGAATCATCCAGAAACCATTTCCAACTTTTCCTTTCGGGGTGTCAGACAGATGATTCATGCCCGTCATATCTTTACCCTTCACATCATTATCCTTCACATCAATACCCTTCTTATCCTCACCGTTATCCCCTCCATCAGAGCGATCGCTCGAACCTCCGTCCGATCCGGCGCTCGATCCGATTCTCGATCTGACGCCCTGTTTCTCACCTGGTACGCCGCCTTGTTCCTCACTTGGTACACCGTCTTGTTTCTCGCCTTGTTCCCCGTCTTGTTCCTCACTTGGTACACCGTCTTGTTCCCCGCCTGATCCACCCCCCGAATTGTCACTTTCCAATTCCCCTCCCGCCTCGGATCCACTGACCCCACCAGCCCACTGTTGCTCTTGCGCATCATCCCAAACCTCCATCAAATCCGAAACCGTAACATCTCGTAACTCACCCGACGATGCATCCACCGCTTCCATCCCCGTGTTCCATGCATTCACCTGAATGGCCGTCGAAGGAAACGGGATAAACCGAAGTTCTTGCCCTGCGTCCTGATCCGTATTCTCATCACCCCGAACAAAAACACCAAAGCCCTCCACATCGGAACGTCCACCCGAGGCAACCTCCTCCTGAATTCGCTCTGCCAGTGCCGTCAATGCTTGATCCGTCTGCTCTTCACTAGCCGGCAACCTATACGATACATTGCGAACCAGCTCATTTGCACTCAATTTTTCGCTGCCCGACAAACTTCCTGGCGAACTTCCAAGCAAACTTCCCAGCGCCGGCATAAACTCAATTCGATCTGCTGGTGGCATCAAAAAAATCCGTCCATCCGTCCACACCTTTTCTTGGCTTTTGATGTGCGACTTCCGGAACGTTCCCAGGCCTTCCGCCGTAACGCTTTTCCCCTGATGAATCGACGACAAAATCACCTCTTTGAGCACTTTTTCGAGCTCTCCGGCGCCAATTTCAGAGGGTTGATGATCTTTTGTCATGCTGTTTCTATTTGATGTC
>Ga0129348_1000748_pt1 | contig 11800 bp, 14 predicted proteins | sample CPBDNA_4_FD_94424 | JGI IMG/M metagenome (GOLD analysis project Ga0129348, IMG submission 94424) | Freshwater to marine salinity gradient microbial communities from Chesapeake Bay, USA - CPBay_Sum_27_0.8_DNA | ecosystem: Environmental > Aquatic > Marine > Coastal | place: USA: Chesapeake Bay...
ATATCTTCGCTAGAACTTCGGCAGTAGGTTGCTTTCTCGTCCTTTGATAGTAGACTGTACCCCAATGCTCCAAATACTTTCTGCATATCATTTTCGATAGCATAGGATCATATCTGTCATTAAGATTGTATTCTGTACCATAGATACGATTGACATCTTGGATCACACATTCGTGAATCTGCAAAATGCCAACTGCTTCTCCTCCATCTCCAATGGCATTTGGATCAAGAGAACTTTCTATCAAGCACAACGCTAGGATTAATTCAGTTAATGTAATCATTACCAATCACTATCCTCCACTTTATCTAAGGAAAAGTAATCCGACTTCTCTACAACGAAAGTATCGTAGTCTCCATTCTCTTCCTTTCTATCTAGTTTAGCTCTCGCTTCATCTTCGCTATCAGCAAGAACAGTATAGTATTCTCCAACTGTAACTGCTCTGCTGAAATGATAGAACTTCTCTGTTGGGTTACTCATCTTCTTCCTCCCCTTCATTATCGTATCTGTCGCCTTCTGTATCGACTATACGACCATTGACAGTATCTGAATAGAAAAACCCTGCCTCTTCATCTGCTGAAAAGTCAAATGAAAGAGTAGGGAACTTATTCTTTATGGCTTCCCACAATGCATCTGAGATACGACCCCAAGCCGTTTCAAAGCGATAGCATAAGCAACCCTCTGATTGATCATCAATTTCGATATGGCAAGCATTCCACTTTGTACCCCAATGTTCACAATTCCAATTATACCAATTTTCTGCTTCTTCTATTGGCATTGGTATGAACTTGTTGAAATCAAAATGGGTTACCCTTTCTTTCGGTGTATCCCCATTCGTGTAGTAATCATCTGTTCGGACATAAGCTTGGAACTCATCTAAGTGTTCTTGTTCGCCTTCAATCCATAATGTTGTATGTACCCAATTTGGCATAATAATATTTCCTTTCTTGTTTTAGTTTATAATAAGCTCTTCATAAGTCTCTATGGATATTGCATCATACCCAAGGACATTCCAAACCATTTCATTTGAGTAGCATATGACATTTGTTTTGTCACATATATTCAACTCATACTTTTCTCTATTGTTTTCGTAAAATTCTTTTTCATCACTTGAAAGAGAATCGTATTTTCTGTTAAGAATATTTTTTATTTTCATAATGATATTTCCTTTCTTTTATTTTATTAATATATTTTTGTTTCCACTCTTTTGGTAGGTCGGTCATCTTTACAAATTCCTCCCCCTTTTCTAGCTTAAAACCATTATTGTATAATTCTTGGATTGCTGATTGTCCATAAATTATGTCTAATGATTCCAATGGTTTTCCATCTTTAAATAAGACATAATCAGTATCATATAATTCTATATGCATAATGCTATTTCCTTTCTTATTTAGTTTACTGTTGGCAAGCCAAAGAGGAATCCTCCTCCATTGCCCTCAGAGTCTTGTGATACTTCGACTGTAAGAACTTGATCTCCCTTCCTCAGCACGAATGTAGGGAAAGGATTCATAGTCCCATCAGAGTCATTTAAGAAAAAGGATTCAACTTTAAATCCCTTGAGTCCATTGTAATATTTAGTGAGATATTCTTTTTGTGATTTTGTCATATTTATTTATTGGTTTTAATTAATCTTGAAAAGTTGATTCGTACCAAGCATTGTTTCTTTGGAAACTCTGCCCCGTGTAGCTGAAGCACATCTGCTCCCTTGTAGTGCCTCTAGGAAGCTCTTGATTGATAAAGTAGACCCAACACTCAGACTTGCTCCAATCGTCCATTGAAACCCAAATCTTTCGTCTTTCATAGAATGTAGGGTGTCCCTCCAAGGAATCCAAGGAATCCAAGGTTTCGTCATCAACATCATAGACTTCCAAGCGAACTCTCTCGCCTACACCTACCTTGTCATATAAATAGGGTAACCCATTTACAAGTAAAGGATAGGCATCTTCAGTCTTGGCTTTGCCAATGAACTCTGAATCAGCAAGCAATCTATGATTGCCATAGCCTCTCTTGAGAGTCCCATAGACTGCGACCCTATGCTTCTCATTGCACCTTTGCATATCGTACACGAAACAGTTGTTCTTTGAGTAGTAGACACCACCTTGCTCGAACCACTTGCCAACCCTCTTGACCCTGCCGTTAGCAATGTCAATGAGAGCAAAGCGTGTATCAGTTAGCTCCAAAAAGGGTAACCAATCTTTCTTGCGAAGCCTTGGCAAAATGTCGCTTGCAATGTATGCAACATCTGAAACTTCATCTGTACCATATCCATTGACTGTACCATTTGAATACAAAATGTATCTGTCATCAATGGCGAATGGGTGAACATTGGATAGGTTGATATGACCGACAGTAGCAAAGCGAAAGTGACACACGATAGGTCTATCGGTATCGACTAGCTTGTTGACACTCTTGTATGACAGAGAACGCAATGTCTTGCCGTCATCAAGGTATGTAATACCAAAGCCGTGAGGATTCACGATCTTGGCTTTTTCCAGTATCCTAGTAGGGATACGCTTGTTTTTTGGTTTATGTATAATTAAGCACATATGATATTTATTGTTATTGTTTATTAAGAATCTCATATACTGTACACTTGTTCACTATATGTCAACATATTTATTTTTTTTATTTTTGTACTTGATGATGCAATGCTCAGAAGGGTTACCCATTTTTGTTTCATTCTTGATATAAAGGGTTACCCATTTCTATTTCGTTCTTGATAAAGGGTTACCCATTTTCATTTCGCATTTCCATTTCGTCTATAATAGAAACCCTCATTTCATGCCTATTTCATCATGATTTCATGATTTTACCTCTACAGGTATTCACCAGGACAAATTTCTCCAGGACTCACCAGGACAAATTCCCAGGATTCACCAGGACAAATTTTATATTTATAGCATAGTACAGATCGACAGCGACAGCGAAAACGCTTAAGAGATCGACAGCGACAGCCAAAGCAAAGCTCAAAGCATAGCCAAGACAGACAGAGCAACCAAACCGATAGACAGACAGAAAGAGAAAGCCAAATAAACACGCTTAAAATGCCTTAGAATTGCTTTGAATATTTCGCAAGGGTTATGACAAGCAAGGCACATAAAGGAAAGCATATAGGCACAAAAAAACCCTACCAAATCGGCAGGGTTTTGTTTAGATTATGTGAGCTGATTAAAGCAGGTTATCGGCAAGCAATCGTTCAGCAGTATTTGCAATCCTCTCATTTGAGAGAAATTCACTCAAGGCATTATGACTGCTCAAACCCTCTGTATTTAGAATTTGATCCCTGAGATCGAGCATTGCTTTCAAAGCTGACTTTCTCTTTACCATTGAAGCAGGGTAATTGTACTCAAACGCTTTGAGCTTAGGTGATACGCTCTCAAAGCCAAAATGCAACTGCCTCTCAATGATATATGAAGCGAGCAAATGGCAAATCTCGCTTTTTGCTTCAAGCTCTTTACCATTGCGAGTAACCCACCCACAAGACAACAACAAGTTAAACATATTATTATTGTACTTAATGTTTGTCTGTTTGACTTTGGTTTTACTCTTTAAAACAAGGTTTTGAGTAAGAGCAACCCAAGCAACAATCTTTGTAAAATCAAGCGTGCCTTGATGTCCTCTAAACTCGCAAGTACCATATCTTGAGTAAGACTGAAGATTCAATTTGGTATAGCGTGAAACGCCATTTACGGCATTTTCACCATTGGCACGATTCCTAACTGCATCTTGTCTAATCATTCTAGTGAGCAACGCTTTGTTAGATTGGCAAGCTTTGAAGCCTCTCACGCTCTCTTGGTTACCTCGTCTTGATTCAGCAAGTATTGTATCAATGGCTGATTCATTCTTTACGAAATGATTCACTAAGTATTGTAATTGCTTTGCCTTGAATCCATCAAGTGAATGATGGCAATGCAATCCACAAGTTTTGTTCACCTCGCTATTGTATGAGTTAAGTATCTCAAGTAATGTGTTCAGTTGGTTGAATAGATCGCTTGCTACCAATGGTGGTGAAACAATCTCAATACCTCGCATTTCTCTGTTGCGATTGCCAAGTGAAGCATCACTAACGATTTTCCAATGATTCCTTGTGGAATGGTTATAACCCTCGCTTTGAATGCTTAGGATACCACTATTGTTGCAATCCTCGACAAATGAATCGTATTGCTCTCTGTCGATAAAGCATTCCAATTCTAAGCCGATTGTACGGCTATTATCCATTAGATTGCTTGCTATGTCTTGAGCTTGCTCAAGGCTTATTTCTATGTTTTCTGTTGTCATATGATATTTGATTTTGATTTTATTTGTTTATAGCAGGTTTGCTATGGTTAGAATATTGATAAAAAGGGTTACCGATTTCAAGGCTAAAAACACGATATTTGAAAAAAAAGGGTTACCCATATTTACCCTAAAATTAACCCATTAAAAAAAGGGTTACCCATTAGCCAATTTAGAGCATTAAAAAGGGTTACCGATTTTGCCAAAAAATTTGTTTTTATGCCATATTTGAGCTTGATCTGTCCAGAGTAAACCAAATGTCATAAGTTACTGATTTATAGCAACTTACGAAACACATTAAATGAAAAATAGGTTACCACTTTTGCTTAAAAAATGTCATAAGTTGCTGATTTTCAAGTACTTACAACACATTTGATGGGAGGAGGGAGTGCTAGATTGGCCCCGGAAAAAATATACGGATACATAATACGCCCCAAAAAAAATTAGGAAACTCAAGGGGCTATACTTGACAATATTCCTGCAATATGACAATCCCTTATATATGTTGTATTTATGTATGGTATTGGTTTTGCAAATTTGCAACAGGTGTTTTGCAATATTGCAATAGGGTATGGAAGAAAAAGAACAGTTAGAAACAGAGATCAAACAGGCAATCGTAGAGGTTGCCAAGGACAAGGAGATGCGTAAGGTTAAGAGCCTATCTAGGCATAACCCTGAGAGGGTCGCCAAGGTACTGTACTTATCTGCCATAGGTGTATCTCAGACAAGCATAGTTCGCAAATACGATATACCTAGAGCCGTAGTCATTAGCATTATGGTGGACTACGCAGATTACAGGAACAAGTTCCGTGAGCTGGGCGGCAAGTTATCAGCACGATCCTATGTAAACCTAGAGAGTTTAGAAGAAGATATAATACAATCTGTAAGGGAACGCATACAGACAGGCGAGTATGAGCCATCTCCGAAAGACATCAAAGAAATAAGTATAGCCAAGTCAAACTCGGCAAGGCAGGCTATGACTGCTAGAGGTGAAGCTTCGCAGATAACTGAGAGCCGCAATACAGTCAGCCAAGAGGACTACAATGATACAATCAAGGCTGCAGAAGAACGCATTAAACAGATAAAAGGAGAGATAATAGATGCAGATTGATATGACAAAACAAGAGCGTGAAGCATTTAATAGTGCCAAAGCTATACTAAGCGAGCATTTTGATAACTATACCCTAGTGGTTATGAGTGAAGAAGGTGCTTTGAGATACGACTATAAGAATCACTACATTGGCAAAATGCTAATGCGTGAATCCCTATCTGAGATGAACAAGGATATAGTAGACATAATATGGGATGACGAAGAAGCCGAAGTAGAGGATGAAGAGGAATAGATGGAACTAACCTTTACAAAGCACCCAATAATCAAGCCGCCTACAGATGAACAGATTGTTCTTCTAGGTAAAAATGATCCTGAGTTGTTGGCTGATTTGCATAGGGTGCATGAAGGTAGAATACAGTCTAGCATAGACGAACCCCTGAAGCATGGCTTTGACCTAGAGGGTTGGAAGCGAATGCAGTTGGGTTTAGAAAAATACAATGAATGCCTGGTACTTGGGGGTAATCGTAGTGGTAAAACCACAGGTTGTGCCAAGATGGTGATGAAGGCAGTTACGGAAAGTATGGATGGTCATATTGTTTGTTTTTCTCAGAATGCCGATACATCTGTTAAGGTGCAGCAGGCTGCCATATGGGAAATGATGCCCAAAGAGTTCAGGAAGAAAACAAAAAGTATAGATGGATATATTAACTTTTCTATGCAGAATGGATTTACAGGTAGTTCATTTATCTTTCCTGACACAAAAACTAGAGTAGATTTTAAGACCTATACTCAGTTTACAAACAATCAGACAATACTTGAGGGTTTTGAGTTTGGATTCAAAAAAGCAGAAGGTTTGAATATAGGAGCTTGGCTTGATGAGTACTTGGGCGATTCTGCATTGGTAAATACACTTAGGTTTCGACTAGCTACTAGAGATTCTAAGTTAGTTATTGGATTTACACCGATTGATGGGTATACCCCATTTATTTCTGAGTACCTAAAAGGAGCAGAAACTAAGGAAACCAAACCTGCCGAGCTGCTAAAAAATGAATCCGTGCCTATTGTTCAATATAGTCCTGACAGGGATGCAAGCATAGTTTACCTGCATTCAGATGAAAATCCATTTGGTGGATATAGTCGTATAGCCAAAGATCTTCGAGGCAGACCTGCAGATGAAATTAAAGTTCGTGCATATGGCTTACCTGTTAAGTCAATGACAAGTCTGCTACCATTATTTAATACAGAAGTCAATGTACTATCTAAGACAAAAAACAAATACGGAATCCAATTTCCAGATATTACCAATCAGCGAAGATACAGTTGTTATCAAGTGGTTGACCCTGCCGGAGCTAGAAACTATGTTTCAATCTGGGCAGGAGTGGATGAAGAAGGTAGAGTTTTTATACGGAGAGAGTGGCCCGATAGAGATACATATGGTGAGTGGGCTATTTATGGTGATCCGAAATGGAAGTACGGTCCTGCTGCTAAAAAACTAGGATACAATGTTCAGGGCTACGCAGAGCTATTCGAGGAAATCGAAGAGGAGCTAGGTATTGAAGTAGTAGAGCGTATAGGTGACTCTAGATATTTTGCTAGAGAAAATGAAGACAATGATGATTTATTTACTAGTTTCTATGATTATGGTATGCATTTTGTACCATCAGATGGTAGATCAGAGGAAATGGGTATATCTGCACTAGACGATTGGTTTAGCTATAATCCAAATGTAGACATAGATTCGGCAAATTCGCCTATGTGTTATATACACGAAGACTGTAAAAATTTAATTGAAAGTTTAATCAACTATAATTCAAAAGGAAAATCAGATGAAGCACTCAAGGATTTCTTTGATCTCATAAGGTATCTTCGCATGGCTAATGCCGGAGAAGGTCCTGATCACATAAATGCTAGAGAATTACAAACAACCACAAACACAAAAGGAGGCTACTAATGGCAAAACGCAAATTAACTGATTTAGCAGAAGAATACGGCATATCTTTTGAAGAAGCAAAGGATTTAGCTTTTGAAAAATTTGATGAAGATATGATTACAGGTAAAGGTAAAAACACATGGATTGATGAAAGAGGTCAAGCTATGTTAGATGACCTTGTTCCTATTGATATAATCTACAGAGGGCGTGTAGTATCTGAAGCACCAAATCCTGCATATGTTATTGCATATGTAAAAGAATTGACTGCTAAAGTTCCTGTACGCATACCTATGCGATATAAAGGAATGCTAAACAATAAAATAATTCATATACAAGCCGATAATACAGGTCACGCACCAAAGTATAATTGGATACCTACAAAAGTAAGAACATAATCTATGGATAACGATAATATTTCGGAAGCACTAACATATGTTTCGGATACTCCGAGCATTAATACTTTGCGTTATGCTTATGATCAAACAGTAACAGAGCTAGAAGCATACTTTGACTTATGCCGAAGTAGTTACGATGACAGGCGTAATTGGTGGGCAGGCAAAAGCCGTGATCACAGAAAACACGGAACAGATGCATTCCCATGGGAAGGTGCTGCCGATATGGAGGCTCATACTATTGATGAAAGAATTACTCGTCTTGTATCTTTGTTCATGTCTAGTCTTAATCGTGCTAATGTTCGTGCTTTTCCTGTAGAAGCAGGCGATATAGCGAGATCAAAGGTAGTATCTAGTTTCCTGAAATGGATGGTAACATCAGGTTATATTCCTAGATTCCAAAAAGAAATGGAACTAGGAGCTAATTATCTGCTCGAAAGAGGTATATTATTAACCTATGTTGGTTGGCATAGAGAAGACAGGAGATTTTTACAATCACTTAATTTAGATCAAATAGGACAAATGAGTCCTGAGGTTGCTTCAATGATACTAGAAGATAACAAAGATTCAGATCAAGTTGTCGTAGGTATGCTTCAGCAAATCTTTGAAGGTGTAAGTGCTAAAAGAGCAAAGAAAGCAATAAAAGAGCTTCGCAAAAATGGCTCTACAAAACTACCTGTAGTTCGTAGACAAATAGATGCACCTGAAGTAAAAACACTTGCACCTGATGGGGATTTCTTTTTTCCTCCGTATGTAACTGATCCTCAGAGAGCACCGTATTGTTTTTGGAAAACATACTATACTGCTCAAGAACTAGAGAATAAAGTTATAACAGAAGGTTGGGATGAAGACTTTGTTTCCTATGTAATCGAAAGATACAGAGGTGTAAACATTGACAGTATTGAGCGTGAGCAAGAAGGCAGACGAAGCATTTCACTTACGGACAATGCCTATGAAGCAAATGAGCTTATAGAAATAGTTTATGCTTACCAAAGACTAATAGATTCAGAAGATGGTTCTGAAGGTATTTATTGTACAGTATTTCACAAAGAGTTCGAGGGCAATGATCTAGCCCCTGGATTCGCCAAATTTGAATTGTTAAATGGATACGAAGACTATCCTGTTGTAGTTACTAAGCTATCTGAGGATAGTAAGCGTTTGTATGATACACAAACAATACCTGATATTCTTCGTGGCATTCAAAACCAAGTAAAAGTAGAGCGTGACTCAAGGATAGACAGAAACTCACTATCTACTTTACCTCCGATACTGCACCCTGTAGGTCAAGCACCAACTGATTGGGGGCCTGGCAGAATGATTCCATATCGCAGAAAAGGAGACTTGGACTTTGCACCTACGCCACCTAGCCCTGTTGGTTCTATTGAAATAGAAAAAACAATGGAAGACCAGGCAGATAGGCTTTGTGGATTGGATGAAACAAGTCAAATATCTCAGATTCGCAAGCAGTTCTTAGTTGATAAGTTTTTACAACACGCTGCAGAAGTATTGCGTATGTCATACAAGTGCTTCCAAAGATTCGGACCTGATAGTGTTTTCTTCAAGGTAACTGGAGTGCCTGATCCTCAAATGTTCAGCAAGGGCGATCCAAATGAAAATTTTGATATTTTAATTAATTACGATGTTTTGAATACAGACCAAGAAACAATGGCAAGTAAACTACAACAGTTAGTTTCGCTTACATCATTGGATCGAAGTGGCAGAATAAATATGGATAGTTTATTAGATGTAGTAGCAGGTGCAATTGATCCTGTACTAGCTGATAGTATCCTACAACCTGCAGAACAAGCACAACAACAAATGGTAAAAGATGTTACTGATGACTTGACAAAAATCTTTGCTGGTATTGAAATGCCTGCAAGACCAAATGGTGCACAAATTGCATTACAAGTTATTCAACAGTATACATCTCAAGAAGATATTGCAGCTCGTTTACAACAGGATGAAAGCTTTGCACAGCGTATTGAGAAGTATGCTGGTCAATATACATTTATGATGCAACAATCACAAAATGCACAAATTGGTCGTATAGGTACTGCACCTGCACAGATGGGTGGAATACAAACACAACAAATGTAATGAGTTTACCAAGTTTAGAAGAAGATATAAAAACACTAAATCAACACGAAGCATTTGCTCGTTTTGTTGAAACAATTTATTCTCTACGAGAAGAATCTATTTCTTCATTGTTTGAATCGGAAAAAGATCAGGTTCAACAAATATCAGGAATGATTTTAGCATACGATCAGATACTAAAAATAGTTGATTGGAATGCCTTACAACTAAAACACATAGGTAGGCTAAATAAAGACTTGTAGTATCCTATATAATATTTTTATCGCTAACGCTTCAGCGTCAAGAAGTGGAAACAATTAGTTATGCAACAAGAAGTCACATCGGAAGCCGCCCAATCCGAACAATCAGAGGCGAATACATTGTCAAATATATCAGCGTCAGAGTATGTACAAAGACGCTTGGGTGCAATACAGAATCAAGAGCAACCTCAAGAGGAAGTTCAAGAAACTGAAGAAGCACCAGTTGTTGAAGAAGAAGTCGAAGAAGTAGTAGAACCTGTTGATGAGAGTACAATAGAGGAAACTATGGAAGAGGAGTCTTCTGAAGATGTTCTTTCACAGTTAAGTTTAGACGAAATGTCTGATGAGGAACTCAGAGAGTTATCTGATAAACTTGGAAGCCGTGCAGTCGCAAGGTTTGGTGAACTTACTGCAAAGCGTAAAGCTGCAGAAGAAAAAGTGCAAGCACTTGAAGCCGAACTTAATAAACAAAACCCATTAGATAGAGAACCAGAGGTTGCCGATAATCCTTATTCTGATTTAAATTCATTAGAAGATTTACAGGAAAAGGCACAAGAAGTAAACAAGGTTATTGAATGGGCAGAAGAAGTATTGTTTAATGCAGATGAGTACGGTGCAAATGATGAGATAACTGTCATTGAAGGCAAAGGACTTACAAAATCAGAGGTAAGGAAAAGCTTATTAAATGCTCGCAAGTCGAGAGATAAGTATTTACCTGCACAACTAAAGTCAGTTCAAAAAGTAGAACAGGCTAAGGTTATGAAGTCTGGTTTTGAAGAACAAGCCAAAAAAGAGTTAGCCTGGATGCAAGGAGAGGATAACGATACTCGCAAGCGTTATGAAGCAATGATCAACGATCCTCGTTTTGTAAAGCTAGAAGAAACAGTAGACCCTGAAATAGGTGCTCAGTTAAATTATATTATTGCTCATGCAGCTAATAGTATATACGGCAGAAGACCTATTAAAGAAACTGCTACATCTCCTGCGATTAATCCACCTAAAACAGGAACTCCATCAGCATCACAATCTGAAAAAACTGTAAACAAATCTTCCAAAGCCGTAAAGGATCTTTCTCAACGATTTAAAACATCTGGCAAAAAAAGTGATTTCATATCTCTCAGAACCCTTCAATTATCAAATCGTTAAATAATATAAGTTATGTCATTTTCAGACACATATGATCCAACAAAGTCCGTACTAAGCGGACCCGGTTCTGCTGTTTCCAATCGTGAAGACTTGACAGATGTCTTGTCAATTCTTGCACCTGAAGAAACGCCAGTTCTTTCTTCTGCTTCAAAGCAGAAAGCGTCATCCACTTTCGTAGAGTGGACAGTAGATTCATTAGCCGATGTAAGCACAGCAGGTGTTTCAGAAGGTGCTGATGTAACATCATTCACAGATAAATTCTCAGGTCGTGCTCGTCTTGGTAACTACACTCAGAAGTTCCGTAGAGACTACATGGTTTCTGACCTACAAGAAGCAGTTGATTCTGTTGGGCCTGCAAAGATTGCTCAAGCAGAAGCAAAAGCTATCCGTGAGTTAAAGCGTGATGTCGAAGCTACATTATTATCAGACAATGAAATGTCTGCAGAAAATGGAGTAGGCACACCTTATAAACTTCGTGGATTAGGTAAATGGATTCAGAATGGTGCACAAGCAACTAACCCTGTTCCAGAATCATTCCGTACTCCTTTGAGTTCTATTAAAGATGATTCTTCTACATTGTTAGAATCAGAGTTCAATGACTTGATTACATCAATCTACCGTGAAACAGGAACAACTAACAGCCTTACATTAATAGCTGACACCGGATTACGCAGAG